>MDTG01249241.1_pt1 | contig 35288 bp, 33 predicted proteins | sample 811421 | NCBI WGS metagenome assembly MDTG01 (sample SAMN05326645, study PRJNA326480) | marine metagenome | isolation source: seawater | place: Pacific Ocean: South East | collected 2011
CCAATAAAAAAAAGAATTTTTTAAAAAACTACAATATAAGAAAAAGTTATTTTACAAAAATCACGCGTCTATTTCTATTCAAAAAAATTTTTGTTAGTGCTGTGAGAAATTTTTTCTTATTTAAAATTAATTTTTTTTTTATAATAAATTTTTTTAAAATTTTAAATTTCTTTGGAATATATGGCTATCAAAAATTCCTAGGGTCTAGAAATAAAATATTGTTAAAAAAAATACCTTCAATTTGGTTTCAATCTTACACAAGTTTACAAGCGGTACATGGAATAAAATTTATAGATAGGGTAAAAAAAACCAACAAAATTAGAAGAAATAACGTTTATAAAATTCAACAAAATATTGGCCAAGAATTTTTTTGTACTACAACAAAATATAGTCAAAATGTTTATTGGCAGTGTGCGTTTTTTTCAAACAATTGGAAAAAGATTCAAAATAAGTCTTTACATAGCAACATAGATATAGCTCAACCAAGCATTATGTTATTGACAAGTATCTTTAATCTAAAAAATTTCAAAGCTAATAAAATTTATGAAAAGATGTTATTATTGCCTTGTTATCATACTCTTAAAAAATCAGACTTAAAAAGAATTATTCTTACAATAAAAAAAATATGTCAAAAGTATTTATAATTGGTAGTGGATTAGCTGCTATATCGGCAATTAAAATTCTAATTAAAAAAGGAATTAAACCTATTATTTTAGACTACGGTCTTGACCTAGATGACAATAGAAAAGATTTAAAAAAAAAAATTTCAAACAAAAAAATTAATAATTGTGATTTAGATGAAATTAATCATTTAACTTTCAATAGTACGCTAAACAACAAATTTCCAAGAAAAACATACATGGGATCCGATTACTTTTATATGGATAATAATGAATACATAAATTATCAATTTAAAAAAAGTAATATTCAATATCCTCCTGCATCTAGCCTAGCCTTAGGTGGTCTAAGCAATGGATGGGGCTCTGCTATAATGCCAATTTCATTTAATGATAAAGATAAATTGCCATACAATATTCAGGAATTAAAAAAATATTATAATTTAGCAGTTAATGAAATAAAATTTTCATCAATTTATGATAGAAAACAAAATTTTTTTGAAAATTTTAAGATGCCAGATAATAGTCTGAACTATACAAGAGATATTGAAAAAATATTTGAAACATTAAAAGAAAATTCTCAACAAGAAAAAAATATTTATTTTGGATCAAGCAACCTACTTACAAATCTTGATCCTGAAAATGGTTGTAAAAAATGTGGTCAATGCATGAGTGGTTGTTTTTATGATTATATTTATAAACCAAAACAAGATTTAGAAAAATTAATAGATGAAAAAAAAATTTTTTATGAAAAAAATATTTTTGTTGATAACTATATTGAAAAAGATAACAAAATTATTATTAATGCGTTTGATAACATAAAGAAAAAAAAGGTTTCTTATAGTTGTGATAAACTAATAGTAGCTGCTGGAGCAGTAAACTCCACACTAATATTCTCCAAATCTAATAAATTAGAAAAATATAAATTTAAGTTACTTTCCAAAAATGGCTTTGTCTCACCTATTTTTACAACTAAATTGAATTTTGATAATTGGCCTAATAGAATTACATTGCCAATAATGAATTATGTAAAATTTTCTGAAAATGGGTCAGAATTTTTTTCTCAATTTTCTAAGATTAATGAGTTAATAATAAAAAAGCTTGGTGGAAATAATTTACAACATAGCTTTATATCTGGAATTGTATCAAAATATTTTTTAATTTCACATTGTAATTTATCGTCTTTTGACTCAGATTTTTATGAACTAGAAATTGAAAAGAAAAAAAAAACTGAAATAAAAATAGAAAAAATCGAAAATTTAAATAAAATAAATAAATTAAAAGAAAATATATTTGAATTAAAAAATTTTCTTAAAAAATCAAATTTATTTTTGTTAGATTTTATAAAAATTGAAACTGAGTCGCAACATAATGGGTGCACTTTACCAATGAGAATTAGTTTAAAAAATCCAAATGACATAGATTTAGAAGGTAACTCAAAATATTCTAAGAATATTTACTATGTTGATAGTGCTTCACTTCCTTTCTTACCATCTACACCAATTGGACTTCCAATTATGGCACACTCAATGAGAATTGTTGATAGGATCACTTTTTAATTATTAATTAATTATATATATCTAGTTATTTATGTGGTTTAATTTTTAATGATTTTATTAAATATGTTTTAATAAAAAATTAAATAAATGAATTTTAAACATTTTTTTATAATTGGTGCTCAAAGATCAGGAACAACTTATTTGTCTAAGATTTTAGATGAACATCCTCAAATTTTAATGGCTAAACCACTAATACCTGAGCCAAAATATTTTTTAAACACAGACTCAAATTCTCTTGATTACGCCAAATATATTAAGAATTTTTTCCCAATGAAAAAAAGAAATATAATTCTAGGTGAAAAAACAAATGCATACTTTGAAAACAGTAATATTTTTTATAAAATAAAAAAAATTATTAATGATTTTAAAATAATTATTATATTACGAAATCCAATAGATAGAGCTATTTCACATTATAATTTTTCAAGAAAGTCACTAGTTGAAAATTTAGATTTTCAGACTGCTATTAATGAAGAAAAAAATAGATCACAGAAATGGCAAGATTTAATTAATAAAAAAATAATCTCAAACCCTTTTTCCTACATTGAACGAGGCAAATATATCAATTATATCCTTAAATGGGAAAAATTAATTGGAAAGGAAAATATAATTTTAATAGTAAGTGAAGATTTTTTCGGAAATATTAACTCATTTAAAAAACTTTATAGACAATTAGGTGTAAATGAAGACTTTGTACCTAAAAACTTTAAATTAAAAATAAATAAATCAAATTATGATCAAAATATAATTTCACCAAAATTAATAATGAGACTTAGAAATGAATTTAAAAATTCAAATTATTTATTAAAAAAAAAATATAAACTAGAAATATCGAAATGGTAAATAGTTCATTAGATAAAAAAAATTAAAAATTTTTTTTTTTAATTATATCACTAATTATTTTAGGCCAACTTTTTTCAAAAAGCTTTGGGTCTCCGGCTAATTTAATTAACGATGAATATCCTTTTTTTTTCCATTTAATCATCTCATTTTTAGAGTTAAATAAGAAATTAACTTTATTAATAGCTTGACGCCAATCTTTAACCAAAATAATTTCATTTTTTTTTTTTAATTTATTTAATACTTGATTTTTATTAAACGGAGTATCAACATAAATAACGGGTATCCCATTACCTAAAGCTGCATTAGCGCCAGCAGAAACACAAGTGATTACTATATCTGCATCTTTGATTAATTTTTCTGCATAGATGCTTCTTTTTATTATTTTTATTGGCTTGTTTATTAACTTGGCCCTATTCTTTATGTAATTAGATAGAGCAATTTCTTTCTTGCTATCTGCTCTAGGGTGGGGTTTGAATATTACATTATAATTTTTTTTTAATAACTGTATTGATAATTCATTCCATAACTCGTCATTCCATTTAACTGTTGAATAACGATGGTAAAGAGTTTGATGAAGAATAAGAATTTTTTTTTCTATTTTATTTTTTTTTTTTATTTTCTCTAGTGGATAAGGTGTACCGACTACAAATGTATTTTTAGAACTTCGGCCATTTTTAATAAAGTGTTGGTAATTTAATTTGCTCCAGGCAGCTACATAATCAGAGTTCAAACCAATAGCTTTGGAGTGAAAATAATTTTTAAAAATTAAATTTCGAAGAAATGAAAAAAAATCATATAGAGAAACATTATATTTATTTCTTCTTGGCTCAGATCCTTCTTGAAGCATAATAGTTGGGATATTTTTTTTTTTACTAAATATTGTAAGCACCTCATCTATACTGTAATCATCCATGAAAGTGACTAAAGCGTCATAGGGCGCATCCCATTTCGAATTTAAATGATAATGGACTCTTATTGTTCTTAAAATATTTCCAAAAAAACCTACCTTATTTCTAAATTGAAGATATGGCACACTAACTATGGGAACTATGTCAGAAATTTTTTTTACTAAACTATTATTTTTAAAAGCAGATAATTCACTTCCATTCAAGGATGTTTTTAATATACACACTGAAATTCCTTTTTTAATTAATAATTTTGAAATATTTAATGATAAGATTAATAATCTTTCATTTAGTGGAGCAAAAGCAATATTATATTTTTTTTTCATTTTAAAGTATTAAAAGATATATTGACAATTTATAAAAATACAAACTGTTCAATATTGAATGTTAAATTATATAAAAGATATAAAAATTATTCTAGGAAAAGATTTTAATAAGCTGTGGGTAGCTTTATTATTTTTTTTGCTACTTTCATCTTTAGAAATAATGAGTATAGGTTTAATTTATCCATATGTCTCAATTATAGTTGATCCATCAAATTTTATCTCAAGTGATATTTATAGTTTTATAAATAAATATTATTTAATTAATGACATTGACCATCTATTCAAATTAGCAGGGATTACTTTAATAACTTTGTTTACAATAAAAGCTTTTGTTGGGATTTTTACCAACAGAATGATTATAAATTTTGGATTGAAACAAGGTATAAAGTTAAGAGCTGAGTTAATGGGATCTTATCAAGGTATAGAGTATATTAGCTTTACTCAAAGAAATACCTCTGAATATATATATAACATATTTCATTTGGCAAACCAGTACTCGCAAACAGTTTTAGTCAGTATATTAAAAATATTGAGTGAAGGTATTATAATGATTGTTATTTTATTGGTACTAGCATTTTCTAACATTTCAGTTTTTTTAATTTTAATAACAATCTTAATCATAATATTTTTCTTATTTGATTCCATTTTTAAGAAAAAATTAAACAACTATGGGTTTCAAACAAATAAAGAATCTAACAATATGGTCAAATTTATATCTGAAGCTATGAGTGGAATTAAAACAATCAGAATTCTTGGTATTTCAGATTTTTTTTACAATAATTTAGTCAATACCTCAAAAAAATATGCAAAGGTAAATCTTAATCAACTTACTATCTCACAAAGTCCAAAATATATTATAGAAGCCGCAATAATATATTTTTTAGTTTCAGTATTTTTTCTAAGTTTTATAATTTTTGATCAAAGAGAAAATATGATACCAATTTTAAGCATGTTTGGTATTGCCGCAATAAGATTAATTCCATCATTTAACCAACTCATTTCTTGTTTTTCACATTTAAGATTTTGTAAAGACGGAATCAGATTACTAGTGAAAGATATTATTAAGATTAGAGATTTAGATGAAAAAAATAAAAATTATTCTTTTAATAGTAGTAATTTTGACCAAACAAAAAAATTTGAAACCCTTGAATTAAAAAATATAAGTTTCTCGTATAATATTAAATCTAAAGTAAATTTAGATAACGTATCAATTAGTATAAAAAGGAATGAGTTCATAGGTATTATGGGGCCTTCAGGATCAGGAAAAACAACTTTAGTTGATATTATGCTTGGTCTATTGAGACCAAACAAAGGAGAAATTTTAATTAATAATATTGCCACAAAAGAGATTGGTTTCTTTACTAGATCTAAAATAGGATATTTACCTCAACAAGCTTTTATTATTGATGGATCAATAAAAGAAAATGTTGGATTAGGTTACTTAAATAATGAGATTAGCGAAAAAAAAGTCTACGACTCTCTTTTTAAAGCTAGAATTGCATCAACTGTTTCGGATATGACTGATGGTATTAATACACAAATAGGAGAAAACGGTATAAAGTTATCCGGTGGTCAAAGACAAAGAATTGCGCTTGCAAGAGCATTTTATCACGAAAGAGAAGTGTTAATCCTTGACGAGTCGACAAGCGCTCTAGATGAAAAAATTGAAAAGGAAATTATTGATGAATTAAAAATGCTAAAAAAAGAAATAACACTAATTATGATCGCGCATCGATTATCTACCTTAAAATACTGTGATAAAATAATAGAAATTAAAAATGGTAAACTTATTAAAAATTAAAAAAAATAAAAGTATAAAATGAAAAAAACTATTTTGGTAACTGGTGGAGCAGGATTTATAGGATCTGCAGTAATAAGACACATTTTAGATAACAGTAATTTTAAAGTAATAAATATAGACAAATTAACATATGCAAGTAGCCTATCGTCATTAAAAAAATATGAAAAAAATAAGAATTATATATTTAAAAAAATTGATATTTGCAATCAAAGAAAAATTTTTAAAATATTTAAAAAATATTTACCTAAATTAGTAATGCATTTAGCTGCCGAAACCCATGTTGATAGATCTATTAATGCTGCAAACAATTTTATAAAAACAAATATTCTAGGAACATATAATATGCTAGAAGTATCTAAAGAATATTATAAAAAATTAAATATAAAAAATAAAAAAAAATTTAGATTTCATCATATTTCAACTGACGAAGTATACGGAGATTTAAAAAAGAAAAGCCCACCTGCAGATGAAGATTTTAAATACAGTCCAAGTTCACCTTACTCAGCAAGTAAAGCAAGTGCTGATCATCTTGTAAGATCCTGGTTTAGAACTTACAATCTTCCTGTTATAATATCTAACTGTTCAAATAATTATGGGCCCAATCAGTTTCCAGAAAAACTAATTCCATTAATTATTTTAAATGCTTTGGAAAAAAAAAAATTACCAATTTACGGAAATGGTCAACAAATAAGAGATTGGCTTTATGTTAATGATCATGCAGAAGCTTTATTTAAAATAATTGTAAAAGGTAAAGTTGGTGAGACCTATAATATAGGTGGGAATAATGAAATTAAGAATATAGATGTGGTCAAAACTATATGTAAAAAACTAGATACAATTAAACCATTAAGTAAAAATAAAAGTTATATCAATTTAATAGAATATGTAGAAGACAGACCAGGTCACGATAGTAGATATGCAATTGATACAAAAAAAATAAAAAAAACGCTTAATTGGAAACCAAGAGAAAGTTTTGAGACTGGTATTGAAAAAACTATAAATTGGTATTTAGAAAAATATAAATCAAATAATGATTACGCTAAAAAAAAATACAATAGAAAAAGATTAGGTTTAATAAAATGAAAGGTATAATTCTAGCTGGTGGAACAGGAAGTAGATTGTTTCCAGCAACATTTGCAACGTCAAAGCAACTATTAGCGATATATGATAAACCATTAATATACTATCCACTTTCTGTTTTAATGTTAGCAGACATTAAAGATATATTAATTATATGTACTCCTGACGATTTATCTAATTTTAAAAAACTTCTATCTGATGGCTCTCAATTTGGAATAAAGATATCTTATGCAGTACAGAATAAACCCAGAGGATTAGCTGAGGCATTTATAATTGGTAAAAATTTTATTGGCATTGATAGAGTATGTCTAATTTTGGGTGATAATATCTTTTATGGTCACAATTTTACTAGTAATTTAATTAGTGCTAAAAAAAAATCTAATAAAGCAAGTATTTTTGGATATCCAGTATCTAATCCATCTGAATTTGGAGTATTAGAAATAAACAAAAAAAAACAACCTTCTGGAATTTCTGAAAAGCCTTTGAAACCAAAATCAAATGTAGCAATAACAGGTTTATATTTTTTTAATAATGATGTTTTGCAAATTGTAAAAAAAATAAAACCTTCAAAAAGAGGAGAGCTTGAAATAACTGACATAATCAAACATTACTTGAGAAACAAAAAATTAAATGTAGAAATGCTTGGAAGAGGATTTGCTTGGCTTGATACTGGAACACATGAGGCAATGCTTTCGGCTAGTAAGTTTGTTGAGACCATTGAACAAAGACAAGGATTCAAAATCGCATGTATTGAAGAAATTGCCTATAAAAAAAAATGGATAAATCAAAAAAAACTGTCAAAGATAATTAAGAAATTTAAGTCCTCAAATTATGGAAATTATCTCAAACTAGTTCTAAATGCTAAAAAGTAAGTTGCTTTAAATTATATTAAAGATATATTTTTATGATAATAAAGAAATATTATTTAATCTTTTAATTTATTAAATTAATAAATATCATAAGAAAATAAACTTTAATGATAAATATTTATGAAATGTAGAATTTGCACAAACTCAATTGAACCTTTTATATTTTTTGGAAAAATGCCAATTGCAAATGGTTTTTTAATAGAAAATGATTTTCAAAATGAATTTTATTTTGATATGAACACTGCTTTTTGTGAAAAATGTTTTACAGTGCAGCTAGAACATCAACCAAATCCTGATATGATGTTTCATGAAAACTATGCTTTCTTTTCTAGACAATCTAAAAAAATGAAAGATCATTTTAAAGAATATGCTGATTGGGTTTTCAAAAATTATTTAATTGGTAAAAATGATCCCTTTGTTGTTGAAATAGGAAGTAATGATGGAATTCTACTAGAAAACTTTTCTAAGAAGAATATTAGACACTTAGGTATTGAGCCCTCAGCAAATGTGGGGAATGAAGCAAGAAAACATGGAGTAAATACTGAAACAAGATTTTTTAACACAGATACGGCAAAACATATTTTAAATAAATATGGAAAAGCAGATGTTATTCTTGCAGCAAATGTAATGTGTCATATCCCTGATTTAAAAAATATTGCTGAGGCTGCATCCAATGTGCTTAATCAAGATGGTCTTCTTATTTTTGAAGATCCATATTTAGGTGATATGATTAAAAAGACGTCATATGACCAAATATACGATGAACATGTATATATTTTTTCAGCTATGTCTATTAAGAATATTTTTGGAAAATATGGATTTGAGTTAATCAATTTACTTCCACAATCTACTCACGGAGGATCAATGAGATATATATTATCTAAAAAAGGATCCTATAAAGCTGAAAAAATTGTAGATGAATTTCTTTTAAAAGAAAAAAAAATGGGCCTGGACTCTCAAAAAACATATGAAAAATTTAGAAAGAATTGTGAAAAATCAAGAGATGACTTGATTAAAGTACTCAAGGAAGAGAAGAAGAAAAAAAATCGTGTTGTTGCATACGGTGCTACTTCTAAAAGTACAACAATACTTAATTATTGCAAAATAGGACCAGATTTAATTGAATATATTTCTGATACCACCCCAATAAAACAAGATAAATTTAGTCCTGGCATGCATATTCCTGTTAAAAATTATAGTAATTTTATAGAAGCACCACCTGATACCACATTACTATTTGCTTGGAATCATGCTGAAGAAATTATGGAAAAAGAAAATAAATATACTAAAAATGGTGGTAAGTGGATTGTTCATGTTCCTAACGTTAAAAAATTTTGATGATATATACAGCAAATCCTAATGCTCAATTTAATAGCTACAAAAAAAAAATAGAGAAATCCATCTCAAAAGTTTTAAATAGTAAAAAATATATATTAGGAGATGAAGTTAAAAATTTAGAAAAAGAATTTTCTCAATATATCGGAACTAAATTTGCAATAGGAGTAGCTAATGGAACTGATGCCCTTGAATTAGCTTTGAAAGCACTGAATATTGGAATGGGAGATGAGGTTATTACTGTAGCACATACAGCAGTTGCCACAGTATCAGCAATTAAATCTGTTGGTGCTGATCCAGTAATTGTTGACATAAATCCTGATACTTACACAATTGACTACAATCAAATAAAAAAAAATATAAATAAAAAAACTAAAGCTATAATTCCAGTTCATATTTATGGTCAATCGGTTGAAATTGATAAAATTCAAAAGATATGCAAACAAAATAATATTTTCTTAATTGAAGATGTTTCTCAAGCACATGGGGCAAAGTTTAAAAAAAAAAAACTAGGAAGCTTTGGGGACATAGCCTGTTTTAGTTGTTATCCAACTAAAAACCTTGGAGCAATTGGCGATGCTGGGTTAATTACCACTAATTCAAATAAATATTATACAAAAATTAAAATGCTTAGAGAATACGGTTGGACCGATAGATATATAAGCTCAATTAATGGTAGAAATTCTAGACTTGATGAAATTCAAGCCTCAATATTAAGAATTAAATTAAAAAATCTTGATAAGGATAACCTAAGAAGAATAAAAATAGCTAAATTTTATAATAAAAATTTAGACAAAAATAAATATTCATTACCATTAATACTAAAGAACAATTATCATGTTTTTCATTTATATGTGATTAAAACAAATAATAGAAATAAATTATTAAAATACTTGCAATCAAACGGTGTTTTTGCTGGAATTCATTATCCTAAACCAATTCATTTACAGAAAGCATATTATAAAAGAATAAAAACCTCATCAAATTTAAAAAATACAGAATTTGTTTGTAAAAAAATTTTATCACTTCCAATATATCCTGAGCTAACAATGCTAGACCAAAAAAAAATTGTATCTCTTTTGAATAAGTTTTAGTAAATAATGAAAATATTGAAAACAACTTTAAATGATTTGTATCTCATTGAGCCAACTATGCACAAGGATAAAAGAGGTTTTTTTTTTAGAAACCTATAATAACAAAATCTATAAGAAGATTATTACTGAAAAATTAGTTCAAGATAATTTCTGTAATTCTAAAAAAAATGTTTTAAGAGGTATGCATTTTACCACTAGTCCCCAGTCACAACTTGTTACAATTTTGAATGGTATAGTTTTTGATGTTTTTGTAGATCTTAGAAAAAATTCTAATACCTATGGTAAATGGCAAGGCTTTGAGTTGAATTCGAATAAAATTCAACAAATATATATGCCACACGGTTTTGCGCATGGTTATTGTGTTTTATCAGATAATGCATCACTTCACTACAAAGTTAGCAAACAATATAATAAAGAACATGAAGATGGTTTTGTATGGAACGATGCTACAGTTGGAATAAAATGGCCAATAAAAAAACCAATCTTATCATCAAGAGATGAAAATTTTAAACCTTTTGATAAAATAAAATAATTTTAATAATGAAATTTTATATACAAAATATTAAAAAATATAATATCAAAAATATTCATGATAAAAAAGGAATAATTTCTGTTATCTCAGAAAGTGAGTTTCCTCAAATTAATTTTAAAAGAATATTTTTTATAAGTTCAAATAAAACTGGTGTCAGAGGAAATCATGCACATAAAAAATGCTATCAATTCATGTTTTCATTGATGGGTAGAATTAAATTAGTTTGTGATGATGGATTTGAAAAAAAAGAAATCATGCTTGAACCAAAAAAAAATGGAATTCTTGTGCCACCTACAATCTGGGCAATACAAAAGTATCTAAGTAAAAACAATCTTCTAGCCGTTATATGTAATAGGAATTTTGAAGAAAAAGACTATATAAGAGATTTTGAAGAATTTAAAAAAATTTACAAATTATGAAAAAAATATTAGTTACTGGGGCTTTAGGGCATATAGGCTCTAAACTTATTAAAGATCTTCCAAAAATATTGAAAAAAACAGAAATTACCATGATTGATAATTTTGTTACACAACGGTTTCCATCTTTATTTAATTTGGATAAAAAAAATAAGTATAAATTTTATGAACTTGATGTTGTATTTAACAAATTGAAAATTGAAAAAATTATTAAAAAAATTGATATTGTAATTCATTTAGCTGCAATTACAGATGCAGCAAACAGTTTTAAAAATCCAAATTTAGTGGAAAAAAATAATTTACTTTCGACTAAAATTGTTTCTAATTTATGCTCAAAACATAAAAAAAAACTAATTTTTATTTCATCTACAAGCGTTTACGGTTCACAAAATGAAACAGTAGATGAAAATTGTAGTAAAGATGAATTACAACCTCAAAGCCCATATGCAATTACAAAATTAAAGGAAGAAAATCTAATTAAAAATTTAATAAAAAATAAAAAATTAGAGTCAGTTATTTGTAGATTTGGGACAATATATGGTTATTCACCAGGTATGAGGTTTCATACTGCGGTAAATAAATTTTGTTTTCAGGCAGTTTTTCAACAAGATATTACAATATGGAAAACAGCTTATAATCAAAAAAGACCATACTTAGATATAAACGACGCAATAAAAGCATTGGCATTTATAATAAAAAATAATATTTTTGATGGTGAGGTTTATAATATTTTAACTGAAAATCTGACAGTAAGACAAGTAATTGATACTATTAAAAAAAATATTAAAAATACTAAAATCAAATATGTTAATAGCCAAATTATGAACCAGTTATCATATGAGGTTTTAAATACAAAATTTAAAAATAAAGGATATACAGTTTCGGGTAACTTTAAAAAATCCATAGAAAGAACAATAAATATTCTTAAAAATTCAAACAATTTTACAAAAAATTAATTTTAATAAATAGCTTAAATTTGATTTAGATATTTAATAATTTAACAAATAATGTTTAAATAAAGTTTTTTTGAGATCAAACTAGGTATTTAATAAATATCTTATGTATTCCATAATAAATTATAAATTTTTTAAATGAGTTTCAGTTTGTTTAAAAATAAGTTTGGGATTATTTCTAATCAAAAGTTTTTTCTTATTTTTTTTGGAGATTTTCTTAAAAAAATTGTATCTTAATTTTGTAGATATTAATTTCTTTTCAAAAATTAAAGGATTATTTTTTGTTACAAATATAAATTCACCTCTATCTTTATTAAGATTTATTTTTTTTCCAACAACAATAATCGGTTTTGATGCCATTAAATAATTATTCAATTTATTTAGTTCATAACCAAATAAAGGAAATTTATCATTAAAACCAAAGCTAACAATAAGACAATCCATTTTAATTAAAATCGAATGTAAATCACTATAATTAACATGTTTATAAAATTTAACATTATTTAAATGTGAAAATTTTTTTTTTAAAGTTTCCTTTTGAGAACCGTCTCCAAAAAAGTGAAACATAAATAATTCATTCCTAGTTTTTGAAATTAGGTTGAGCAAAATATCTAAGTAATTATCAAATCCAAAATTGCCTGCATAACAAATATGAAAATATTTATTATCTAAATTTATTCGATTATTTTTAGTTATAATAAAAAATTTTTTATTTAATGGAAAAGTTGATGCAAAAGTTTTTTTTTTATAAAAGCCTCTATACTTAAGATATTCTTTAATTTTTGGTATTAAACTAACAATTAAATCACTTTGATAAATACCATATTTTTCAATTATTCCTAAAAAAATTACAAAAGGATTAAATCTAGAAAATTTACCAGTCGTGTATAAAAAATATGGCCAAAAATCTCTCATTTCAAAAACTAATTTTGCATTAAATTTTTTTTTTAAATAGATACCATTTAGGATACTCAATAAAGATAAGGAAGAAATATATATAATATCTGGTTTAAATGGAAATTTTTTGAAGTTAAAATTAAAGAGATCAAATTCAAATTTAATCCATGATAATATCCTTTGTAATGAATAAAGTTTGTAATCACTAGTGTCTTTAATAAAATAATATTTAACATTATCTATTTTTTTTAGAGTATATTTTTTTTTAAACTTAAATTTTTTAAGTGAGTTGCTGCTAGTGATTGCTAAAACTTCATAATTATTTTTATTGAATAAATTTATTAATGTAGAAAGCCTTGATTCAAAACCATTTTTACTTGTTGATAGATATTTGCATATAAAAAGAATTTTTTTCATTAAACATTAAAAATTAAAATTTTAAAAAACTTAATTTTTATTATAAGCAAATTCATTTATCCTATTTATTGTTTTATCAAAATCTAAATCTATAACATCTAAAAACCACTTGATACTTTGATAGCGTGGCTCATTCTCAATTTCAATTAATTCCAAAGCTTGTTGTCTTGTTAAATGACCCTCTCTTATTTGATTGCTTCTAAAAGTATCAAATTCAGTAAATCCTGCCATTAAATAATAAATGTAATTATAGAATGGAGCAGCACCATCTCCTATTCGCCAAGTAGATTCTGTGTCTGGTGATTTTTCCCAATTATAAATATTCAATAAAGTGTCATTAACTTTATTTTCATTCCAAATAAAATAATTAAATAAATAAAAATAATCATTATGTTTACGCACACTTCTGCTAAATTCCCCAACATAAGTATCCATAATTGAAGAATTAAAGTAAGAAAAATTTCCCATCATGACTTTTAGCCTTTGAAAATGGTACTCTAACTGACTTAACATTCCCTGGTTATAGGTTCTTTTATTTAAGAAGTTAGGTTTTATATTTAAAAAACCATGTTTAAAATGTGTTAATTCAAATGGATTATAAGACCAAATGTTTAAATCTATTTCATTTTGACTCTTAATTTTTTCTAAAAATCTATAGAAATGTTTATCTCCAGCTGTAAATATATTAACCATACCTAAATGAGGTTTTTTCAGCCAAGCAATAACATTTTTTCTAATATAAGATCTTTTTTTTTCAATATTGTCAGCAATGATAATATTTTCAACATCTAATGCAGAGCACATTCTACTTGTATTTCTTCTAGCCAAATCAGTCACTAAGCCCCAGTCATATGTAAAAGTGATAGGTTTTAATCCAAGCTCTTTTACAGCTAAATGAAGGCCATAACAACTATCTCTTCCTCCTGATAGAGGAAAGATACAATTTACATTGCTATTTACACTTTTGTAATTTTTTAAAATATTTTCAAAATTTTGTTTTTCCTCATCTTCGTTGAATTCATCATATTTTTTTTTATGATTATTACAGAAATTACATACTCCCTCATTATCAAAATCTATAAAGGGGAAATTTGATGGTAAAATACACTTAGTACATCTTTGAGTTTTATTTATTTTGTAATTTAAAAGCTTTTCACTAGTTGTTGAATTAGAAATATTTGGAACCAAATCTTTTCTTTTTACCTTATTATCCTGCACAGAAATTTTTTCTCGACTTAAGGGAACATCAATAATAATTGGTTCATTTACTTTTTTAATTTCACTACACTTAATTTTTTTAAGTGGAAAATACTCAGAACTTATATAAATATTTTTATTTTTTTTACCCCAGTATAAACTGCTATTATTTGTAAATAGAATTAACTTACCTTTTTCTGCTAAATGAACTACGCAAGATGCGGTACCTTCTATAACAGATAAAACTGAATTTGTGACAACCTTCAAGTCTTCATTTTGATTTAAAAATTGATTAAACAAATCAGCAATTATCTCTGTATCAATTTTTAACTCTTGTTTAAATTTAAATTTATAAAATAAATTCTCAAAATTTACTATAATTCCATTATGAATGACGCTGATGTTATGTTTTAACAGTGGCTGGTTATCAACCATAGAATTAGTCACCAATCTACTGTGGCCAATAATTATTTTGCTTTCTTTGTTCGTGCTTTTTATAGATTCTTTTAAATCACTATCAAATCTGCTTATACAGTATTTGGAACCATCGTATTCTAAAAAACCAGAGGAATCTTTTCCTCTTTGTCTTGCATGTTTTGCCAAAGTTGAAAGGTCATTAAGATTTATATTTGAATTCGATATAATTCCAAAAATTCCACACATAAATTTTTTTTAGTTTCAAATATTAATGAACTAGATCTGATAAATAATTTAAAATCAATAAGAAATATACTTATATGATAAATACTAATTAACAAAGTTTAATATTACGTACATTAATAAAAAAAATTTAAACATGCTAATTCATTAATTTTTAGTATACTGATATAAATGTTTTCTTAATGAACCCTATCAAATAAAAAATTGTATATGATAAAAATAGCAATTATAGGATGTGGAAATATTGCAAGGTTTCATATTCCTGCACTTAAAAAAGTTGGTATCTCTATTGTTGCAATATCAGGTAGAAAAAACTCGTATAATAAATTACTTAACTTTTCAAAATCAACTGATCTTAATAATTGTAAAATATTTTCTAGTTCAATAGAATTAATTCATTCTGATATCTGGGATGCACTTTTAATTTGTTGCCCAACAGAGAATTCTTTAGAATATCTAAAAATAGCTTGTGACTATAAAAAACCTATTTTAGTAGAAAAACCTATAAATCACCACAGTAGTGCTTTATTGCCATTTCTTAAATATGAAAATATAAAAGTTGCATTTAATAGACGTTTCTATAATTCTGTAAAATTTACAAAAAAATTTTATGATATGAATGATGTTTCTATTATAAAAGTTTCAATTCCTGAAAAAAATAATGACATGATAAAATCAGAAATGTTCCCATCATCTATTTATGAAAATTCAATTCATATATTTGATTTACTTAATTATATTTTAGATGGATATAATTTTGACTATTGCAAAAGTCTAGTTAGACAAAATAAATATAGATCAATAATAGCATCGGGAACCAGTAAAAAAGGAAACCTAATACAATTAAATATCTGCTTCAATTCCTCTGATAAATTTTCAATTGATATCATCTCTGATAGTAAAAGAGTGGAACTATGTCCAATTGAAATAGCCAGATCATATGATGGAATTGAAAAAATTGATCCTACTAAAAAAATTCCAATAAGAAGGTATAATCCTATCATGCAAAATGAAGTGGTTTCTGATGATATAAATAATTTAAAACCAGGTTTTTATGAGCAAGCTTTAGATTTTGATAGGTTCTGTAAAGGTGAATTTCATGAAGGTCCATCAATCAAAGATGCCTATAATAGCCTGAAATCTATTGAACAATTGTTTGAACTACAAAAAAATTAATTTTAGATTAATACTTTGTATTAAAAGTTATTAAAATATATATGAGTTATTATGCAAATCTCTTTAAAAAATAAGTTTAAAAATAAAAAAGGTATAGTTGGCATTATTGGATTGGGATATGTGGGTTTACCACTTGCCCTAACTTTTATAGAATCAAATGTAAAAGTAATCGGATTTGATATTGATAAGAAAGTAATTTCAAACATTAAAAATAGTAAAAGCTATATTAAAAGTATTTCAAACGAGAAAATTAAAGCTGCATTAAAAAAAAATTTCAAGGTGACAGATAATTTTAAAAAAATTGGTTTATTGGACGCTATTATTATTTGTTTGCCTACGCCTTTAAACAAGCATAACGCACCAGACTTGAGCTATATCTCAAGCACTATGGATAAAATTCTTCCGTATTTAAAAAAAAACCAGCTTATATCTCTCGAAAGCACCACTTATCCAGGTACCACTGATGAAGAAATAGCCAATAAATTAAAAAAATTTAACTTTAATTTAGGTAAAGATTTTTTTTTAGTTTATTCACCTGAAAGAGAAGATCCTGGAAATAAAGATTTTAATACTAAAAATATACCAAAAATAATTGGGGGGTATTCAAAAAAATGTTTGTCAACTGGTATTGCTCTTTATAAATCAGCTTTAGATAAATTATATCCTGTAAGTTCAACTAGAGTTGCAGAAATGACTAAGCTACTGGAAAATATCCATAGAGCAGTAAATATTGGATTGGTAAATGAAATGAAAATGGTAGCTGATAAAATGAATATTGATATTCAGGAGGTTATAAAAGCTGCTGCAACAAAGCCTTTTGGATTTACTCCTTATTACCCAGGACCAGGCCTTGGAGGACATTGTATTCCAATTGACCCTTTTTATTTAACTTGGAAAGCCAAGGAATATGGAGTTAATACTAAATTTATCGAGCTTGCTGGAGAAATAAATTCTCAAATGCCTAATTGGGTAGTCTCTAAGATCGCTAACGCTTTAAATTCAAATAATAAATCAATTAATAAAAGTAAAATTTTAATTTTAGGAATTGCTTATAAAAAAGATGTAAATGATACAAGAGAATCTCCTTCAATAGAAATAATGAAATTGCTAAAAAACTTAGGGGGATTAGTTGAGTACTCTGATCCATTTGTTCCTATTTTTCCAAAAATTAGAAAATATAAATTTAAAATAAAGCATACCAAAATAAATCCAAAAATTATCTCAAGTTACGATGCAGTTGTTATTTGCACTAACCACTCAATTTTTGACTATCAAATGTTAGTTAGAAATGCAAAACTAATAATTGATACCAGAGGAGTGCTGTTTAATTCGACAAAAAATATAATTAAAGCTTAAACATTGATTAATTATAAATTTAAGTTAATTAATATATAAAAACTTTAAATATTTAAAAATGAAAAAAATCTATACACGAAGTGAATTTAATGATCATTTAAATAATTCAGCTAATGAAATGAATAATGATAAACAGTTAAAACAAGATGCTTTAAAATTAATAGCAAAAGCTGATGAATATAACTGGCTTCATCAAACTACTTGGTTTGGTGAACCAATAATTAACCTTCCGCAAGATATGTTTGCATTACAAGAAATAATTTTTAAAACACGTCCAGAATATATAATTGAGCTTGGTGTTGCTTGGGGTGGGCAGTTGTTATTTTTTTCGACAATAATGGAAATATTAGGTGGGAAAAAAATTATTGGAGTAGATATTTTTATTCCTGATGATTTAAAAGAAAGGTTATATTCAAATAAAAAACTATCTGATAGAATTGAATTAATTACGGGATCTTCAATTGAAGAAGAAAATATTAACAAAATAAAAAAAATTGTTGGGAATTCAAAGAAAGTCCTTGTAATATTAGACTCTCATCACACTCATGATCATGTTTTAAAAGAATTGAATCTATATGAACAGTTCGTTGGAAAAGGCTACTATTTACTCTGCGCTGATACAATAGTCGAATTAATTCCAAAAAATAAATATAGACCTAGAGATTGGGGTCCAGGAAATAATCCAATGAGTGCGCTTGAAGAATTTCACAAAAGTAATGATAGATTTATTTCCGACACTGAGATTGAAAATAAACTACTTTTGTCATGCAATTATAAAGGCTACCTTAAAGCAATCAAATAAATTAATTATCTTTTATCTATTGTAATAAACTTTTAAAACTTAGATAATTTCGATTAATATTTACTTAAGCTCAAGATATAAATAAATAGAAGTTTATTAAAATCTTAATAAAAAAATATTTATTTACTTTTTAAGATCTGTTTTAATATTGAGCAATAATACTTTATTTCATTTTCAGTTATTATTAACCCAGAAGGTAAACACAAGCCTCTTTTTGATATTGAATAAGCGATTTTATTTTGTTTTTTGAGATTATTTTTTTGAAAAGTATTCATTGAACTTAGTGGAAAAAAAAATGGTCTTGTTGGCAAACCTTTTTCATTTAACTTCTTTATTACATATTTATAGTTAATATTATAGCTTTCATCCCAAACGATTGCTACATTCCATGCTCCATTAACAAATTTTTTTCCCGAATTGTTTATATTTAATTGAATTAGTTTTAAGTCTCTTAAATGTTTATAATATAAATTTAATATTATTCTTCTTTTTGTAATAATTTTTTTTATCTTTTTAAATTGAGAATAACCTAAACAACCTTGTATATTTGAGGGCATAAATTTAATAAAAGAATCATCACACCAATATGATTCTTTAAGATTTCTCCCATTATCTCTATAAAATTTACATTTATCATAAAGTGTTTTATTATCTGTTAAAATCATACCTCCTTCACCAGTCGTAATTGTTTTAGTACGATGAAAACTAAAAAATGATGCCTGGCCAAATTTACCTGCTTTTATATTATTTTGAACAGACCCTAAAGCCTCCGCCGCATCTTCAAGTAAAAAAATATTATTTTTTTTACATATACTCTTAAGTTTATGCATATCTGGCATATTGCCATAAACATTTACAGCAATAATGGCTTTTGTTTTTTTTGTAATCAATTTTTCAACTTTTTTGTAATCTATGCACCAATGCTTTGGATCTACATCACAAAAAATAGGTTTTGCATTTAATTGTTTAATTGGTGATGCAGTAGAAATCCAGGTAATTTCTGGTAATATAATTTCATCACCTTTTTTAATGTTTAAGCTTTTTAAGGTTACATGAATTGCAGCAGTACAGTTAGAGGTCATTACGGCATACTTTCTTTTATGATATGCGGCAAAAATTTTTTCAAATTTTTCTACGTAGAAGTATTTTTTTTTTCCATACCAACCAATATGCATCATCTTATTAATTTCTTTGATATCACTTTGATCAATCAAAGGACCAGACATTGAATATTTTTCTGACGAAAAGTTAATTTTTTTTTTCATATATTTGGATTGTGTGTTATTTCTATAATATATTTAAATAATTAAAAATTTTTTTAATTTTATTTGCATTCATATAAGGTGAAAAAGATGTAAAACTCTTTAGAGCAATATGACTTAATCCTTTAAAAATCATAATTCTTAATCTTTCTCTACCCGCAAACCCTAAATACATTTTTCTATAAACATTAATAACCCAATTCTCATCACAATTTAATTTTTTAGCGATAAAATTACTCATTGTATATACTTCTTTTCTGTATTCTTTATCAAAATAAATTCTTTGCCAATCAGGAAAATCTAAGGTTTGATTTTTAAGTGTTGTACTTGTATTTGGATTACTTAATCTAAGATAATAATTTTTGTTTAAATAAACTAAATTTGAATGGATTAAGGCAAGTTGAGTTTGTAAATATTCAATTAGAAATATATTATCTATTTTACTTTCAAGAATATCTATCCAAATTTTTTTATATATATTTGTTCTATATACAGCATACCATACTGATCTATAAGGATACATGGCTTTCTCAATAGCATCAGAACTATTTAGATTAATTAGATCTTTAAAATTTTTTTTTACATCTGGAAGTATTTTATATTTTGGATTTTTAATCGTATTGTTTTTCATGAAAATACTACGAATGTTACCTTGTGCAATTCCAAATTTATTACTTTTTTCAAGTTTTTCTATACAACTATCTATTCCCTCTTTTAATAAGATATCGTCATTATCAACCCTAATAACATAAGGTGTTTCAATCTTATTCAATGCATTGATAACTTTATCTAAATAAGTCTTAATATCTTTGTCATATGGATATTTTATATAATTTAAATTTTTATGATTAATATTTTTAAATATATTATAATTATCATTTTCATTACTCCCATCTGCAACTAGATATTCATAATCACTAAATAAATTATTTGATATCCATGATTTTGTATATTCCGCTCTATCTTTAAGGCATAAAAATATAGTAATTTTACTTTTCATTATTTTTTTTTAAAGGGTAATTATATATTTCTAAATTTAAACCTGTGCGCTTAGTTAATAAATAGTTTTTTTCTGCGTATTGATTAGATATTCTTTCTCTCCAAATTTTACTTAATTTGATGTTTGCAGTACCACTAAAGTCTAAAAATGAAATAAATGAATATAATTTCTCTGGAAGTTTATTTGAAAATCCAAAATTTTTATGTATTAAATATTTCAATTTGGTATTTCTTTTATTCTCATTGAGATTTAAAATTTTTTGAACATCATCAGCAGAAACTCCAAAAAGAGATGAAAATTTTTTACAAAAATTTAACCTGTTATGAAATATTTCTTCATAAGGTATGAGTATAATATTTTCTTCTCCAAAAAAATTTGAAAAAATTTCATAATACTTTAGGTAATTCATTGCTTGTAAAGGTGAAAAAGTAGGATTTTCAAAACAGTATTCAAGCCAATCATTTAATCCTAAATATCTTTTCCAGAATTTTTTAGGAACGTTAGTCAAATAACAACCATGATTTAAATACCAAGAAATAAAACAGTCAATTTGATTTCTAATTAACATTAAAACCTTTGCATTAGGAAAAATCTTTTTTAGTCTTTTTGCCACTAATGTTGGTTTTCTTGACATCAGAATATCCTCAGAAGAGAAAACTGTATGCGTATTTTCAACTTTTACACATGAAGAAAATTTAGAAATAGTATCATTATAATCATAATAGTAATCATCATCATAAATGATATTTTGTATATTCTTTTTTAAAAAATCATAATTTGAAGAAAATTCTCCAAAATGAAGTATGTTTTTATATTTTGAAAATATTTTTTTTTGAAAAAGAGTTGATGCAGTTTTATTGGCACCAATATGAATAATTGTTTTAGTATTTTGCATGTAATTTTGAATTTGTTTGTAATATTTAAGCTTTTTTTTAATTTTTAATATATAAATATTTTTTTAGATATAAGCTTTTATTTATCTACTATTTTATTAACTATTTACACATATCATAGTTAAATTTCTAATTAAATTATTTTATAAAATCTATGTTACAGAAAGATTACTATTTGTTAATCCGTTTCTATCAAAATGATTTTTTAAAGTTTGAAAAATAAGTTTGTGATGAACAACACTTTGATCATAAGTAGGTAGACTACATTTATTTTTTTTAAATATACTTTCAATTAAGTTAGAAGTTCTTTCGCTTAAATAGCTGACATTCATTAAGAAGTCTTCTGTAGTATTTTTGTGTTGAATTGTTCCTTTTAATTGATTTCCAGAAAATTCACATTCAATAATCTTTAATTCATAGAATATTGAGATAAGTAATTTATTATTGCTCTTTTTATCATAATCACAATTTAAGGTTAATTGATTTTCTTTACATTTAAAAACTAATTTTCCAAAAGTTTCATAAAATCCATTTCGTTTACTTTTTAAAACTAAGTTTTTTAAATTTATTTCACTGAGTTGAATTTCATTTCTTTTATTAATATAGTGAAACCAATCAATAAAATGAACACTATTTGAGCAAAGATTCCAATTTTTTCCATGAATAACTATTTTAAAATTTTTTGAATCTTTAAAGGAATTTGATAATTCTGAAAAACCAGTGCTTACCCATTGATTAACCCAAACCTTAGTGTTTATGGACTCAAATATAACTTTTGCTTTTTCATAATCGTCTAAATTGTCAAATAAAAACTTTTCTAAAATTATAAACTTAGGTTTTTTATAATTATATAAATCTACGATTGCATTAAAACGGTCTTTAGAATTGTTTGCAATTATAACGAAATCAAAATTTTTATTAGTTTCTTTGGCACTAGACAAATAATGTATCTTTAGCGTATTTTTACATTGGGCTATTTTTTTACATTCATTTAAACATTTATTTGATGTATCAATAACAAAAATATTTAGATCATTTATACTTGAATTTACAATGGACTCTAAATGACGTCGACCGATTACACCACATCCTACAATTGCTTAATTCATATATTTAAGCTCAACAAAAAACACATTTTATTAATATTTTTTAAATTTAATTATTTTATGTATGATTATAAACTATAACATTTTATATTAATAAAATTTTAACGTATATAAATAAAATTAAACTTAATTAATAAATGATTAATTCTAATATTCTTGTTATAGGCGATATTATGCTAGATGAATACTGGCTTGGAACTAGTAATCGAATTTCTCCTGAAGCCCCTGTGCCAGTTGTTAAAGTGGATGATAAAGAATTTAGAGTCGGTGGTGCTGGTAATGTTGCCTTGAATATATTTAATATCAATCCTAAAGTAAATCTCATTTCTACTATTGGAAAAGATAAAGATGGAGAAATTATTAAAAGGATCTTAAAAAGTAAAAAAATAAATTTCTTTTTTAAAGAAACATCTGAATGTAGATCGATTAAAAAATTAAGAATTTTTACTCAAAATCAACAAATGATTAGATTAGATTTTGAAAACAACAAAGAAAACTATAAGTTAGAAATTGGTGAACAAATAAAAAAACAAATTAGAAAATCAAAATTAGTAATACTTTCTGACTATGGGAAGGGAAGTTTAACTGATGTAAAAAAAATAATTAGATATGCTAAATCAAAATCAAAAATAATAATTGTAGATCCTAAAGGGTCAGATTTCTCTAAATACTCTGGGGCTACAATACTAACACCAAACATAAATGAATTTATTGAAATTGTAGGCGAGGTTAATAGCCAAGCTGAGCTAATTAAAAAAGCAAAAATTTTAATAAATAAAATTAATCTAAAAGGTATTTTAATTACACAAGGAAAAAAGGGGATGACATTTATATCTAAAAAGAATGTAATTCATAAAAATTCTCTAGCACAAGATGTATTTGATGTTTCTGGAGCTGGTGATACAGTAATTGCAAATTTTTCTGCTTATCTAAATATGGGTAAAACTTTTGAAGAAGCTATGGACATGGCAAATATAGCCGCGTCTATAGTTATTAAAAAATTAGGAACTGCTGCGGCTAACAAGCGTGAAATAGAGAAAATCTATAACAAAAAAAATAAAATATTTGATAGTAAATATTTGAAGTCTACTTCAAAAATTTTACAAATTGTAAATTTCCTAAAATCACAGAACCAAAAAATTGTTCTAACCAATGGTTGTTTTGATATAATTCATATAGGTCATATTCATTTATTGGAAAAAGCAAAAACATTTGGTGATTTTTTAATTGTTGCATTAAATTCTGATAAATCCGTTAAATTACTTAAAGGTAAAAAAAGACCAATCAATAAAGTTTTGGCGCGAATTAAGTCTCTTGAAGCCCTAAAATGTGTTGATTTAGTAGTTGTATTTAACGAACTAACACCACTAAATATTATCAAAACGATAAAACCTAATGTCTTAGTTAAGGGAGGAGATTATAAAATTGAAGGAATTATTGGCGCTGGTATAGTTAAAGCAAACAAAGGTAAGATAAAAATTGTTAAAACAGTTAAAGGATATTCTACAACCAAACTTTTACAAAAACAAAACTCTTAAACACTCATTAAATACTTTATTTACATCAAGATTATCAAAACAAGCACATCTACCATTATCACATTTGCCATAATTCTTTGTGCCCCAACAAGGTTTTCTTTTTGAAGAGCCTCGGTCTTCTATTTTGTATGCATTCAGTGGCAATGTCCTTGTGGAGATAGTTGGTCCGTATAAAGCAAGAACTTTTCTACCAAGCATACAAAAAAAATGCATTAAAAAAGAATCATTACATATGATTAAATCTTTTTGAGATGATATTTTTTTTAAGTCCTCAAAAGATGCTGAGTTTATAACTTTTAATTTTGAAAAATTTTTTAATAAATAGTTTTCCTCTGGCCCCAAAACAATTTGAATATCATAATCTTTTAATTTCAATTTATCGATTAATTCTATGAAATTTAGAATTGGCCATCTTTTAAACTTTTGATCTTCTGCTGATCCAGGACAAATTAATATGTTCATTTAGTGAATTTTTATTTTTTCATTTAAATAATACATATTACCCTTTTCATTTACTAAAATAGTCTTTTTATAAAAAAAAGATATTAGAACTGCAAATTTTCTAGCTTTTCCTGAGAGTGGGGCAGTAAATATAATTAAATTATTACTTAAAATATTTTTCAAAATATCAAATGTGACTAACAATTTTTTTTTGTAAGGACTAACGGTAATATCTGAATTTAAATCCATTAATTCAATTAAATTTTCTACAATATGTTTATTTTGAGTTGTAATAAAATAATATTTTTTGTCTTTATTTTTTTTGATAAAATGAAACGTTGGAAACAGATCACCTAGTCCCCAAAGATTAACAAGAACAATTTGTTTTTTTTTATTCATCAATCTGATTCATAATACTTTTAGAAATATTTTTTAAATCTTCTAAATAATCATAATTTACCAAAAGTTTATGAACTTCACTTGTTTTAGTATTTTCAGATTTTGTATAATATTGATAGTGATCTTCTAAATTCTTAGGCATGTCTATAAATTCAATTTTTCCATTTTTTTTACTAACATTCATAATATCGTTAGCAAAAGAAATAAATGTTTTAGCAACACCAGTACCAACATTTAATAAACCACTTTTTATTTTAGTTTTCTTCAAATTTTTAATAAACTCAATACAAAAATTTACTGAAACAAAATCTCTTTTTTGTTCGCCATCTAAATAATCTTTATTTGATGATTTAAACAGTTTAATTTTACCACTGGTATGTAATTGTTTAAGAAAAGGATGTAATACTGAGCACTGATTTTTTTTATGAAATTCATTCACTCCATAAACATTAAAAAATTTAAGGCCGTACCAAATTGGGGGAGAATTTCCTATTTTTGCTTGAGATAATGCAAAAATGTCAAAATACATCTTTGACCATCCATAAAAATTATATAATTTAATCTTTTTTAATTCATAAATGTCTAGTTCGTCAGAAAATCCTTTTTGACCATCACCATACGTAGCTGCTGATGAAGCATATACAAATGGTATATTATTTTTTGAACAAAAGTCCCAAAAATACTGAGACCAAAAAATATTTAAATTTATAGTCTCACTTAGTATATTTTGGTCAGTTGCAGAATTGGCACCAAAATGATAGAAAAAATTAATTTTGTTTTTAAATTTTTCTAAAACAAACCTGCTCTCTGATAAATTTACTAATCTAGCTCCTAAAAATTCATTTAAGTATAATTTTTGCTCTTTATTATTGAATGTATCTATAATTATAATTTCCTCGGGATGAAAAATTTTTGCAAGTGATGAACCAATAAACCCTGCGCCACCAGTTATAACAATCATTATTTGTCTATATATTGTAAAAATATTTTTTCTACAAACTTAAAAATATTTTTTTCTTTAAATAAAAAACCCATAATCCCAAAGTTTTTAGCGCATTTCATATCACTTTCACTATCTCCAATTAGTAAACTCTTCTCTTTATTCACAGGCCACTTGCTACAGGCTAAATCTAACATTCCAGTATTTGGTTTGCGTAAATTTTTGAGATGATCAAATTCATTAGAATTATTTGAATTATGATATGGAGAATAAAAAAAATCATCTACTTTGGCATTTAATTTACTTAAATCCTCATTTATATAACTATGCAAGGTTTCTACATCTTTTCTATTATAAAAACCTCTTCCAATTCCAGATTGATTGGTGACTATAAAAACGTAATAACCTTTGTTATTAAATAGTTTGATAGTTTCTTTTGCACCTTCTATCCATTCAAAATCTTCTATCTTGTAAACATAGCCTTTATCTTTATTTATTGTTCCATCTCTATCTAAAAATAATGCCGGTTTAATCAATTATTTATTGTTTGTTTGTTTGTTTTTAAAAATTAAATCTTCAATTTTCTCTAATATAAAATGTCCTAAAAAGATGTGACACTCTTGGATTCTAGCAGTGTTTTCTGATGATATGACTAAAGACTTATTACATAGCCTCTTTGCTTTTCCCCCTTTATTTCCTAACAATCCAATTGAATAAATATTTTTTTTTTTTGCTTCTTTAAGAACTTTTAAAATATTTTTTGAATTCCCAGATGTTGAAATGCACACTAAAATATCATTTTTATTTGCTAAAGATTGGAAGGGCCTTAAAAATATATCCTCAAAACTATAATCATTTCCACATGCTGTTATAGTTGAGGTATCTTGATTTAAAGTTAAGGCTGGAAGAGGTTTTCTATTTACATGTGATCTTAATCTTACTATGAGTTCAGCAGTTAAATGTTGTGCGTCTGCTGCAGAACCGCCGTTTCCACAAAATAAAATTTTTCCACCTTTTTCTAATTTTTTTTTAATCACCTGAATAATGCTTAAAATTCCTTCAGACATGTTTAATATGTCTTGATGCGCCATTATATTTTGCTGAAGTTGATTTGATAAATCAGTTTTAAATTGTGTTTTTTTCATGAATAGGTTCTGTATATTAAAATAGTTTCAATTAAAATAGTTTCATTATAGAAAAATATTTAATTAATTGTGTTATTGTTATTATTTATTAATTAACTGAATATATCCAAATTACAATATAATTACGTAATATAAATATCAGATCTTTATAATAAACTCAATCAATTGAATAATTATTTAGTTACAAAAAAATTAACCTTTAATAAAATTTTTTACAAAAACTAATACTACAATTGATTAATTATACTTTAGGTTATTGGAAGTAAGTTGCTAGTTTTTAGATATGATTTATCAAAATGTCTTTTTAGAGTTTGAAAAATTAGCTTATGATGAAACATGCTTTGATCATAAGTTGGAAGTGCACATTGATTTTTTTCTAATATGCTTTCAATATAAATAGAAGTTCTTTCACTTAAATGTTTGAACTTAAAGTCAATACTTTTTTTTTGATTAGACCTAATAATAAATCCTTTTAAACTATCAACAGTAAGTTGAAATTCTGCTTTACTTGATTTACTTGATAAAGATATCAGAGTATTTCGCTCACTATTTTTTTCATAGCTACATTGAAGCAAAAGCTTATTATTATTTATTCCATGAAATTCAAAACTACCAAAAGTTTCAAAGAATCCTTTTCTTTTATTTTCTATTATTACACTTTCTAAAATTGAGTTAGATAATGTTATTTTTTTTCTATTATTAATATGGTGAAACCAATCAATATAATGAACACAATTAGAACAAAAATTCCAATTTTTACCTTTAACAGAGATGTTAATTTCATCAGTTTCATTAAATATGTTTGATAAATCAGGAAAATCAGTGCTCATCCATTGATTGACCCATACTTTAGTGCCATGTAATTGAAATAATTTTTTTGCCTCATTAAAATGAACTAATTTATTAAATAAAAATTTTTCTAAAATTATAAACTTTGGAGTCTTATGTCTGTACAATTCTTTTAGTACAGAAAATCTATGATCTGAGTTTGTAGCAACAATAACAAAATCAAAATCTTCTTCAATTTCACTAACGCTTTTAGCAAAGTAAAAAGATTTTAATCTTTTTTTTTTTAGAGAAATTTGTTTACACTTTGACAAACAAATATTTGATTTATCAATTAAAAAAATCTTTACTTTATTGTCTAAGTTTAAAACAGACTCGAGATGCCTTTGTCCAATTACACCACAACCTATAATTGCTAAATTCATGATCCATTAATAGTTTCTTTAAAACTAAAATCAAACAATAAAAAACATTTTTAAACTTTTTAATAAAATGTAATATTAATATCAAAAACAGGCTTGATTATCTCTCTTAGTTTCAAATAATTAAATATACTTTTTATTGCAAAAAAAATTAAAACTACTTATATGTAATTTTATGAAATTCCCTTACGAATATAAAAAACCTATCAATAATAAAAAAAAGAATATTGAAAATTTTTTTATCAAGAAAGGTTTAAAATCATTAGTTGATTTATCTAAAAAGAAAAAACGCTCAGTCAATCAAATTATTGTAAATGAGCCATATATTCCAGAATTAGATGATCTTTATAATTTATATCAATTTATTATAATCAATAAAAGAACAACAATACTTGAATTTGGCTCTGGTTGGTCAACTCTTATATTTAGTTTAGCATTAAAAGAACTGGCAGATAAATTTTCTATCAAAATTAAAACATTAAGAAGAAATAATCCCTTTGAACTATTTGTCTTAGAAAATGAAAAAAAGTATTTAAATATTACTAGAAATAGAATTGAAAAATTTAATAAATATTTAAAAATTAAAAATCCAATTAAAATTAGATATTTTTTATCAAATGTTGAGATGACAACGTTTAATGGAAAAATTTGTACTCAATATAAAAAATTACCATTATGTAATCCTGATTTTATATATTTGGACGGACCTGATCAATTTAATATTAAAAAACATATAAATGGTATTAACACAGGACACAAAGATTTGATGCCAATGGCATCAGATATTTTAAAATTTGAGTATTTTTATACTCCTGGGACAATAATAGTTTGTGATGGTAGAGGTGCAAATGCTAAATTTTTAAAAGATCACTTTAAGAGAAATTGGGAATATATTAATGATAAAAAAAATGACCAACATATTTTTTTCTTAATAGACCCGCCGCTAGGAAAATATAATAATTTACAACTAAAATTTTATAAACAAAAACGATAATATTTTTTTTAATTAGATACACAATTTAAGAGATTTGATACTTTCATCAATTGAAATTGGTGATCCTAATTTATTTTTTATACAATAAATAAAATGTTTTATCTCATAAACAAACATATCATTGCGGTTAAATTTACTAAGTTTATAAATTTTAACTTTCTTAACATTGCTTAAAAAATGTTTTAAAACTGAGGAATAATAATCAAATTCTAGTCGACCTAAAGTGCCAACTATTTCTATTGTTCGTTTTGGGGGATTTTGATAAAAATCCAGATGAATATTTCCTGTTGTGTTGTCTTTAAACTTTAAAATTATATCAGAACCATGATGTGTTTTGATATCAAGAGTTGAACCATAATTAAAATTAATATATTTTTTTTTAACTTCTTTATTACAGAACCAAAGAGCAAGATCTATATCATGACTTAGTGTTAGTGTGGGTCCACCACCCATTTGATCTTTAGCAGCATAACTAGATTTATAATCTTCCCAGGGATGCCATAACCTTAAATCTTCACCCCATTGTGAAGCATAATGGATTATTTTTCCAATTTTACCATTATCTAAAAAAAATTTTATTTTTTTGATTAACGGATGATATCTCATCATAAATCCTATAGTGCAGACTAGTTTTTTTTTAACACAAATTTTATTTAGTAAATTAATTTTTTCTAAATTATTACTAATTGGTTTTTCTATAAAAATGTGACAATTTGATTCTGCACATTTAATTGCTGTATCAACATGTTGGTTGGTGGGATTTGCAATAATTGCGATATCAGGCCTTTGTTTAAGAGCTTCATTTAATGATGTGAATTGTTTTATTTTTTTTTTTATTGTTCGTAATTTTTTTTTCTCTCTCCTATATATTATTAAATCTGTATACCCAATTTTTAATAAATTTTTAATATGTCTTTCACCTACAGAACCTGCTCCACAAATTAATATCTTGTAACTCATAATCTTATACAATCAATTTTATTCATCATATATTCAGCTAAAAAAAAACTAGTTTCATCGTCTATATCAATAAAATATTTTTGATCTATAAATAAAGGTTTAATAATTTCTCCTGTCACTGATTTTTTTTTAATTATCGTAGATGTTTTAATTACCTCTATTGTGCCAGTTTGTGCGTAAATCGTTGGTAATAATTGCCTTTGTGTATTGAATGGTTCAAGATTATTTTTTAAATATAAAATAGGTTTTAAAAAACCATTTTCGTCTATAGTCCACATTTTGTAAGGTGTATGATCAGGGTATGAAACTCCACGGACACTGTCTATTTTTTCATCTGAGCTTATCAAATGGATTGCGTCTTTGATAAAAGATTTTTTTCTTAATGGAGATGTGGGTCTAAGCTGTACAATTAAATCAGGTTGATAATTTTCATCTTTTTTTAATTTGTCTAATGTGTAAATAAAATTTTCTAAATCCGTACTAGTATCTGTTGAAATTTCAGCTGGTCTTAAAAAGGGAACTTCGGCGCCATAACTTTTAGCAATTTCAGCAATTTCCTCAGAATCTGTTGAGCAGATAGTTCTGTTTATTTTACGCTCATATGTTGAAGCTTTAATGCTATACGCAATAAGTGGATGTCCATTAAGTGATTTAATATTTTTTTTTGGTAATCCTTTGCTATTTCCTCTTGCTGGTATTATGGATAAAATTTCCAATAGAGTCCTTACTTAAATTCCAAAATTATTAATTTTACCAGCCAAAACATCAAGGTCAAATCTTACCATTTTTTCAGCAATGGTTTGAATGTCAGTGTCTGGCGACCATTTTAATTCTTTGTTAATTTTACTGTAGTCACCTTGTAAATATTCTACATCAGATGGTCTATAGTATTTTTGGTTAACTTCACAAATAATCTTATTTGATATTCTGTCATAACATTTTTCATTTATACCCTCTCCTTCAAACTCTGGCTTTAGTCCAGCATTTACAGCACATAATTTAAAAAAATCACGTACTTTTGTAGTTTTATTTGTTGAAACCACAAAGTCGTCCGGCTTATGATTAATTATCAAGTACATCGCCTTTACAAAGTCTGGAGCATACCCCCAATCCCTAACTGAGTCTAGGTTTCCTAACTGAATTGGAATATCTCGTCCGTTAATAATTTCTGCTAATTGGTAAGAAATCTTACGAGTTACAAATTCACGGCCTCTTATTTCTGACTCATGATTAAATAAAATTCCAGTTGAAGCCTCAATACCATAGGCTTCTCTATAATTAGAAATCAAATAGTGTGCCCCAGCTTTAGAAACTGCATATGGACTTCTAGGGTTAAAAGGTGTTTTTTCATTTTGAGGTTTGGATAAAACTTCACCATACATTTCAGATGTCGATGCCTGATAAATTTTAGACTTTACACCAGTAATTTTAATTGCCTCTAATAAGTTAAGAGCTCCAATATAATTTATCTCTGTTGTTAAAATTGGGTGTTTAAAACTGTCTTCTACAAAACTTTGAGCAGCTAAATTAAATATTAAATCTGGTTTTATATTTTTTACTGTATTAAAAACATTGCTAAACTCTGTAATTTCTAAGGGTATAAAATCTATCTTAGCATCTATACCTAGCAAAGACAGTCTTCCTAATTTTGGAGTACTTCCCCTTCTCAATGAACCATAAATTTTATAACCTTTATCTATAAGATCTCTAGCTAAATAAGATCCATCTTGACCTGTTATTCCTGTTATTAAAGCTGATTTCATATTATTTTCTATTGGATTGTTTATTTAATATATTTAGAGCTTCAATGAATCCATGTCCATTATTATGATGTGCTTGCCAAACTTCAATGATTTTCATACCTTTTTTATTAATAATATTTGAAAAATTTTTAATATTCCCTGATCCTATTTGCAATCCTTCGTTATCAACACCATCTGCATCTGCTAAGTGAAAATGTTTTGATAAACGTTGTAATTGTCTAAACCACTTATTCCATTTCACCTCATAATAATTAGCAGATAAAACTAAATGGCATATATCCAAACATATTTCAATATTATATTTTTTTAAATATTCAATATCTTCCAAAGAATTAAATAATTCAATTTTTACTGACCCTCCAAAATACCAAGCATAAACAGGAAGCCACTGTGGTAAAATTTTGTATTTTGAAAGCTTATCACCTTTTAGATATTCAAAAAGATCATCCAATAAATCACTTTTGTTTCTTCCGTTGGTTTGAGAAAAACTTCCAACGATTGGGATTTCTCTTGAAGTTTTGTCTTTTATTTTATTTGTAAAATCAATAACTTTACTTATCATTTTTCTACTATCGTTTCGAATATTTTTATTTTCTGAAATTGGATCTACAATTCGATTTCCAGATAAATAATCAGGCATATGAATTGAAAAATTGTCATCCTCATTTACAAAGTTCAAAATGTTTTTAAACTCATCTGAGAATACCTCTTTATAAGAAAGATGAAATTCATAATTTTTAATAGGAATTAATTTTGATAAAGAGTTAAAATCGTATAGTCTGACGGGGATACCAATACTATTTTTAATTGCAAATTCACAAAAGTCTTCGATATTTATTTTTTTTATTCTCTGAAAGTTTTCTGCTTTAATAGCTTCACCTTCTTTAAGGTTAGATGTTATTTTTTTTTTACTAAACTTAGACAAAAAAGAGCCAACTGATAGACCTAACCTTGGTGCTTTTATTTCAAAATCTTTTTTTTTTATTATGGAATTTTTTTTAATATTCTTCCTAAGATATAATCCAGTACCAAGATTTTGCATATTCAGCTTTTCTCCTTGATTTGGTATTCTGTATTTTTTGCCAAAAATATCATCATAAAATTTTATGAAATTATTTAACTTTATAAAATCTGAACCTTCAGAACTAGATGAATCATCCAAACCACTCCCATTCTTATTTAGCGTTATGTGTCTTTCTATCCATTTAACTCCAAGACTTATTGCAAGCAAGCAAACTTCATAATCGCTATCATGGCTAGAATAACCGACGTTTGGAAACCCAATTTTTTTTAAACTTTTAATAAAATTTAAATTTTGGGCACCTAATTTAACAGGGTAGTTAGCAACACAATGGAATAAAGTTAAATTTTTATTTTTATATTTAGAAAGAGCATCTTTTATGTGGCGCAATGTATGCCCTCCCGTACTAACCATCACTGGCTTTTTATATTTTAAAAGAACATCTATTAACTCTATATTAGTCGCTTCAGCTGAAGGAATTTTATAAAAATCAAATTTTTTAATAATCTTTGAAAGATTTTCTACATCTCTTACTCTAAAGAAGCTAATTCCAATTCTTATAGAGTTTAATTTTGAATAATTAATTAATGTATCTAATTCTTTAATAGACAAATCTACACGCTTCATTTCGTCAATTAGAATTTCATCTCCTATTTCATTCGTATTTTTGTAAAATGTTTTTATATCCCTATATTGAAATTTTACCCCCCAACAATTAGCATCCTTTGCTATCTTAATTAGTTTTTTTGCTTCACCAAGATTTCCTTTATGATTAATGCCAATTTCGGCAATAACATTTACCATGTGGTCCATCCACCATCCACTACAAATGTTGAGCCAGTTACATAGCTTGCTTTAGAAGATAAAAGAAATTCAATAACACCTGTTAATTCATTTTTTTTCATCATTCTTTTCATTGGGACCATTGACGAATATTTTCTTATAAACTTTTTTTTTTGATTACTTTCTACTCCACCAGGTACAACTGTATTAACTCTTATTTTGGGTGCTAAATATGTAGATAAATATTTTGTCAAACCAATTACAGAAGATTTTGAAATAGTGTAACCTATATGTTTTGTAAAGCCTTTATCATAAATGAAGTGCTTTGGAGAATTGATGCCATAAATAGAACTAAAATTAATTATTGAACTATTCTCCCTACAAACTTTAGCATAGGCTCTGCATACCGAAAAAAGTGCAATTGTATTCACCTCAAGATAATCTCTTAATGAATTAATTGATATAGAAAATAAATCTTTTGAGATATCATTTGGCTGAGGATTTATGCTAAATAAATTTACAAGGCCAATGCTGTCCTTGTTAGATTTCATTATTTGAATAACTTTTTTTTCATCTAACAAATCATGTCCTAACCTTAAATCAATTTTAACTACTAAGAATGACTTTGATAACTGTTTAACAAGGGTCTTTCCAATCAATCCCTCGGAACCAGTAACTATAATTTTTTGTTTAACGATCGATTTCATTTATATTTTTGATTATTAATTATTTTTTCATCAAGAAACTTATTAAAATAACAAAATAAATCTTTGTGGATATTTTTTATTAAAAAACTATTTTTAAGCATATAATTGTTTGTTTGAATTTATCATAACTAAGAAAAATTTAACCAAAAAAAAACCCCAACTCTGAAGGTTGGGGTTTTAAAACAAAATATCTTTATCAATTAAAATTTTTTTCAGTGCATAAATCAAGCCAATTGAGCTATTAGTACTGGTCAGCTGCACGCATTACTGCGCTTCCACATCCAGCCTATCAA
>MDTG01192301.1_pt1 | contig 35280 bp, 30 predicted proteins | sample 811421 | NCBI WGS metagenome assembly MDTG01 (sample SAMN05326645, study PRJNA326480) | marine metagenome | isolation source: seawater | place: Pacific Ocean: South East | collected 2011
CCCGATCCCATTTCGAACTCGGTCGTGAAGGCCTCCAGCGCCGATGGTACTTAGTCTTAAGGCTTGGGAGAGTAGGACGCCGCCTCTTTAATTATCAAATTCATATTTACAATTATTTCTATATTATACTAACTTCTTTAAATGTCGTTCATTATAAATTTTAAAAATATCCTATTTAGTTGTAAGAGAGAGGTTTTAAAAAAATAGTGTCTTTCTCTATTATTACACCAGTTTTAAACTCTGAGAGAGTTATTAAAAATTTTTTAGATAATATAACTAAATCTACTAAAAACTTAAATTTTGAAATTATATTTGCTGATGGTGGTTCGAATGATAAGACATTAGAAATTATAAATAATTTTAAAAATATACTACCAATTAGAGTTTATGATAATCCGAAAAAAGATTTTGAAAGTGGTAGAGTTGTAGGTATAAAAAACTCAAAATACGATATTATATTTTTTTTAGATAGTGACAATTTTATAACAGATACAAAGTTTTTCTTAAAGTTTCTCAAAGCTTATGAAGATGAGAATATCCTTGCAGCAGAACCGTCAAGCTATACTTATATGAAAGATGACAATACAGCTAATAAGATTCATTCATTAATCGGCTGTGCAGACCCTATATCGGTTTTCATAAAAAACTATGCTCACTACAGTAATATTTCCAAAAAATTGATGGGAATAAACTTTTTAAATATTAATAATAGGGATTTTGTTAAAATTAAGTTTATAGATAAAATACCAACAATTGGTGCAAATGGCTTTACTATTAGAAAAAAGGCTTTACAAAAATTAAAGAATTACAAAAATTTTTCTGATATTGGAAGATTTGTTGAATTTACATCTATTTATAATGATTATAATTTTGCAAAAATCAAAACAAATATTTATCACAAAAGTTTTGATGGATATTTACACTTTTGTTTTAAACAAAAAAGAAGAATAAAACTTTATTTGCTTTACAGAAATAAAAGAATTAATACAGGATATAATTGGTCAACAAATCGTATTGGATTATTTAATTTTATTTTAGCTAACTTATTTGTATTTCCTCTTATTATCCAAGCAACTATTGGTTTTTTCAATAAGAATAGTAAAGCTTGGTTTTTCTATCCACTGTATTCCTTGACCACCTTTTACATTTATAGTTTTTACTTTTTGATAGATTTTTTTAGGAAGACCTCTCAATATAAATTTGAAAATTACAAAACATAGAGCATGAAAAAAATTGCAATTATTGGAGCAGGCGCCTTTGGATCTTTAATATCACTGGAGGCTTCGAAAAAATATAAAATTGACTTATTTGAGTCAAATAGAGAAATTATGCTCGAGGCTACTGCTAATAATTTAAATAGAGTTCATGCAGGCTATCATTATCCAAGAGATATTATTACAACTTTACAATCTAAAGAGTCTTATGGTTTATTTTGTAAGAGGTTTTCAGAAAGTATAAATAAGAATTTTAAAAATTATTATCTAATTAGCAAAATGAATTCAAAAGTATCTTCAAAAAAATATTTAAAATTTATGAAAAAAAATGATCTTAAATTTAAATTAATTAAATCAAATGATTTTTTCTGCTTTACCAAATATATAGATTTAATAGCTCAAGTAGATGAATATGTTTATGATATTGCCTTATTTAGAAATAAAATAAAGAATCTATTAGAAAATAAAAATATTAATTTAATGTTATTAAATAAAGTGACAAATATTAAAAAAAAGAATAAAGAATTTATAATAACTTCATCAAAAAATATTTACCAAGGATATGATTATGTTATAAATACCTCATACAAAAATTTTAATCATATAAATAATCTTATAGACAAAAATAATATTCCAAAAATAAAATACCAATATACTTTTTCTAGTATAGCTAAATTTGATAATAAAAATAAATTTGGTATTACACTTCTTGATGGTAAGTTTTTTACGATTCTTCCTTTTGGTATGTCAGATAAGCATTTATTATATGATGTTGAAAATTCTGTTATCAAATCTAGAATTTCAAAATTATCTAATTTAACTGAAAAGCCTTTAAACTTTGATTATGTAAAAGCCAAAAATGAAAAAAAAATGTTAAAAAAAATAGAAACTTTCTTACCTGGTATTACTGTAAATATAAAATTAAAAGGATATTTACATGCCTGTAGAGTCTTAAAGCCATACGTAGAGAAATCTGATGAAAGAAGGTTATCTATGTATTCAAAAGAGGGTCTTATAAGTGTTTTTTCTTCAAAAGTTGATCATTCTATATTAGCTGCTAAGAGGATAAATGAAATTATTAACCAATAATAGAGTCATTATAATCTTTGTTTTTTTAACTACTTTATTTCCAATTTTAAGATTTTATTCTGGAAATTTCGAACTATATGATTTTGGTGTTTTTAATTCAAATCTATATAGTTTAAATCAAAATATTTTAAATTTTTTTCAATTTGACTCTTTCAGACTGACAATCCTACCATTAAGTCTTTTTTTAAATATTTTTGAAGAATACAATCCAACTTTTTTATTTTTTTTAAATTCAATTATATTTAGTATTCCATTTTTTTTTGTAAAAAAAAATAATTATATACTTTTTTTATTTATATTTTTTTCGTACCCAATTTGGTTTCAAATTATTCATGGACTAAATGTTGACTCAATTGGTTATATTTTAGTTTTTTTTATTTATAAGGCTTATAAAGAAAATCAAAGAAATATTTTTTTTTTTTTAATACTTTTATTAAGTTTAACTAAAGAATACTATTTATATATTTCTATTGCATTCATTTTTCTTTATTATTTAAAATATAAAAATTTAAACAATTATATTTTAATATTCATTATTATTTTTTTTACTTTTTATTTCTATTGGTTTATAAAATTTGATTTTTTTAATTTATATATTGAAAAATCATCTTTTGCACAAATAAAAATTTTTTCTAATTTATTATCCTTAATACTATTTTATTTTATTTTTGTAGTCTTTATCGATTTTAAATATCAAGCGATTATATATTTTCCTTTATTGTTTTTATTCTTCTTTCAGGATATTGACCTGAGTTATAGATATTTAAATAGTCACTATGTAATACCACTGATTGGTCTGACACACTCATTTTTGGTTTTTAATTTTAAATTAGACTCTTTAATTAATCATTATAAAAAAATGTTATTAATTTTTATGATCTGCCTCACACCTATAATATTTTCTCCTTTTTTTTGGACAAATATATTTACAACAAATTATCATTATAGTAACTACATATTAGATTTTGAACATTTTAATGATAAAAGAAATATAACTAAATCTATCCCAACTAACTCAATTTTAGCTATTCAAAATTCAAGTGTTGATTTTTTTTCATTTAATAGAAATGTACTACTGCAATATTCGCAGATTCAAAATAATGCTTTGATAAACAAAATAAATAATCAATTTAAATTAAAAGATATTTATGTTTTGGTTGACCGAAATAAATATATTTCAAAGTCTGAAAATGAAAAATTAAATTCACTAATAAATAGCTCTGTAATAAAACTTTTAATTGAAAAAAATAATATTTTCTTGTACGCCAAAAACTAATTTTAATTATGATTAGTTATAAAATATTTCATTAAGATATTTTTCTTATTAATTATCCATAAATAGTATCAATACCAATTACATATTTTGAAAACCTTGATTGACGCATATTAAATTTTTTCATGATGTGAAGAGCTTTAGTATAATCTTTCCTATTAAATTTAACTTCAATGATATTATTTTTATATTTTTTTTGGTTTAACGAGTTAATTGATTTAAATGTTAAATTTTTATCTAGAGTTATATTTAAATTATTTACCAAATAATACTCTCTAAAATAAGATATTATTATTTTTGGAAAATATATAAGACCTTCATATTTTATTTTTAAATTTTTCAAATTATTAAAAGCAATATCATGATCATTTTTATACCTTGTTTTTTTTGTAATTTGATTATTTTTGGATTTTATTTCTATTAAACTCTTTTCAATATAGTCATCATACCATCTAATTCTTATTTTATTTCTTTTTTTAATTCCATCTTTAGAAATGTTATATAAATCAAAGTTATGCGTATCAAAATAAATAGAACTTACTTTTCTATCAGGATGTTTTTTTTTTATATTATTTTTTTTAAAAATATTGAATAAATTTATGTAAGAATTATTATAAACAACTGTTTTTTTTTCAAACCTTTCTAGAGTATTCATTGTCTAATTACTTCAATTAAAAATTGATACTGATCAAATGTTAGATCTGTATTTTTAAAATTGATATCATTAATATTTATTATATTTGGATTAGTAGATACTACCATTGAGTTTTGTAGATTATTATGTTTTAAAATTTTTAAATTTGCTCTTCTTTTCAAAAACTTTGTCTTCTGATAACTTAGAATTTGATACTGATTCTTGTTGTTACTATGAATATTTTCTATCAGTGTATTTGAGTCGTCTTTATTGGCAATGTCTATGTAATTATCAAAGAGTCGTGCATTTTTTATTGTAATTTTTGATTTACCACCAATTGATACAGCTTTATCAATTGATTTTTTAATATTTATTTTTTCTAAACTTGCATCACAACTGTCAAAATCAATGCCATCATTACCTGAAGAATCTATAATTAAGTTAGTTATTAACATTTTTGAATTATCACAGTCTAAAGCGTCATTTTTTGAATTTTCTATAATTAGATTTTTAATTACGATATTTGAGTCATATAAATTAATCGCATCCTCAGTAGTTGAATTTTGTATTTTTAATTCACCAATAATTAACTCTGAATTATTTGAAGATAAAGTTTTAGATAGTATTTTAAGTGATTTATTTTCTATGTTCCTATGATCATTTATATCTAACTTATCTATTTTTACATCATTGTTACTAAAAATTAATCCACTCAATTTATTTCCAATTAATTCAATATTGATATTTTTATTAGATAACAAATCACTTTCAATTAAAATGAGAGAGTTATTGAGTATTATGTCTAATTTTTTATCAATGATAATTTTATATTTTTTAGGAACATATAGATTTTTATTAATTATTAATTTGTTGTTTAAAGGCTTAAGCACATTATTTTCGATTGAGAAATATTTTTCTAAATCAAGGTCATAATTATACTTATCAAAGTCTATTATATTTACTGAAATCATCGGTAGGTTATTTTTATAATTAAGATCTAAATATTCTATTTCTGACTCTATTTTTTTTTCAAATAATTTTTCATTAATTTTGACATCTATTTGGCTATCTTTTATTGCTTTTGAAACATCAATTGTTTTTACTGATTTTTTTTCTCCAATTTTATTAAAATGATATAAATTAATTTTTAAATTAGAATTAATAAAATTCCTAATTTTTAGACTTTTATTACCGATTATGTCAGTTGTTAAATATATTTGAGCAGGAAATTTGCTATGATTAATATTAATACCTGGTTCAGATATGATGTTTCGATAATTATTATCTGAATTATATTTTCTTAAATATTCATTATTAATTATATTTATATTACTTAATAATTTTTCATATAAATCCTCGAATTTATATGTTATAAAATTTTCATCAATTGATTTATACTTTTGAATTTTGTATTTTAATTCATCCATAAATTCTTTTGATTTTAATCTTTGATTATAACTATTTGATATTGTAATTACTTCTTTAATAAAATCTTCATTACCTAGTAGTTTTTCAATTATAAATGATTGATTTTTGTGATTAATATTGATTTGAACATGATTATCAAAAGATATTGGTTCAAATTTATATGTTACTGGATTGAAATATAGTTTGAGATTATGATCAATTGTTCCATGTTCACTATTCCATGAATGTAAAATGACAAACCATCTAGCAAATTTTTCAAAATTAAATAATGCCTCATATTTAATATTTTTATTATTGTAAAAACGATTTAGCTTGGAGAAAGCTAATCTTTGAATTTCGATAAATTTTTCTTCACTATTTTTTTTCATATGGCTTTTAAGAGGTAAATTGATCATTTTTTCATAATTTGAATAATTACTTTTAAGTATTTTTTTGTGTTTTCTATCTTCTCTTCTCTCTTCCCATAAATAATTTTCATCGAGATATATTATTGGTGATATTTGAGATAAATTATTTTTTATCATTGAATTGCTAATTGCTTCTTCAAAAGCCATATATCCTTTATAAACATTATTAACTGAAAATTTAACAAGTTCATATTTAGGGCTCATTATTTTATTGTTTATCATTTCATCCATAAGAATCTTTTCTAACATATCTCCTCTTGCTTTAACTTTGTGTAAAGAAAAATGGTCTGTTCCTATGTCTGTTACATAATCCCCTTTTATTCTTAATGAAAAAAGATTATCTCCTATGAGATGATCCTCAACTTGATCACCTTTCAATCTAATTTCTACATCAAAAACCTTATTATCAATTTTTAATTTTGCATTATACCATTTGTGCTCTTTTCTTAACATAAATCCATTTCCATTTTTTAGGATTTTATTTTTATTATTTAAAATTTTTTTTAGCTCTTCTTTTTTTATTATAAGATCAAAATCTAATAATCTTTCACTATCGATATTACTTTCAAAGCTATTTTTATTATTATAAAAATTAGAAAATAATATTATTGATAAGAATAATACAAAATTAAAAATAAAAATGTATTTATAATTTTTTATGTTTTTAATTATCATCATACTTTAATTTAATGAAAATTTCTCTGAACATTATAATTATTAAAGAAAATATGCTTATTAAAATAGATGCAAAATAAATTAATAGCTTTAGATTAACTAATACAAACTGTCCTTCATATAGATAAAAGTTATTAGTTAGATTATCATTTAGTTTAATTGATTTATATTTTAATTTTGAAGTTAAAATATCTATATAAAAAGCTAGTTTTTCTCTGAGTAAATTATTAGTTAAATTATTTTCACTTGTATCACCAATATAATTATTTGATAATTTTAAAGCATACCATTTATTGCTATAGTTTGCTTTTAAAGTTATTAAATCTGAAGTTTTATTATTTAATATGTAAAGCAAAGAATTAATTCTTTTATATTTTAAATTTTTGCCAATGACTTTTTGATTTTGACTCTTAATTTGATAGACTTCATACTTATTATTTTTTAAAATTACCTTGAAATTATTTTTTAGATAATCAAGAAATTTTAAGTTTTCATTAAGCTTAAATTTATTAGTGAAATAATCATTATTTACGTGATTTTTTATCATCATAATATGTGTAAAATTCCACTTGCCAAGTTCTGTTATTATTTCTTCGAAATCATTTAATTCTTCTAACTTATTAATAAGCTTTTGATTGACACCTGGTTGCCCACCGTAAGATACACTTGTTGCAGATCCTAAAAGTCTATTATAAAAATTAAAATAAATATTTTTATTTTTATTGTCGTCTATTGAAAGTATATTTATTCTTGGAAGTATAAAGATATTACTATTTTCTGGTAATTTTAAATTTATTAAATCCCTCATATCATCTTCTAAATATACTCTTGAAGATACATTTTTTATGAAGACATTATCAGCTTCATACATTTCAGCATATTTAATATTCTCCTTTTTATATAAAAAATTACCTAATACTGTGCTAAAAGTTAGTACTATCAGAATGATTAAGCTAAATAATTTAAATAAATTATCATTATTTTTTTTATTATTAAGAATAAAATAAGTTAAAAATAAGAAACTAAATTCATAAAAGTGAGAAATTTTTTGAGACCAACCCCTATACATCATTAAAAAATTAAATTTATTAATTAAAAATTCACTAATAAAATATAAATGTAGTGGGGCTATACTTACTAATAAAAGTAATGCGTAGAATACTATAACATTAATTTTTATTTTTAAATGCATAATTTTTAATATTAGGTAGAGATAAAAAAATAAAATTAAAATTTGAAAATATATAGATTTATAAAAATAAACCCAGCTTCCATAAGATAAAAATAATTTATTGGTTAAAAGATCATAGTTTTGAAATAAAATTATTTTTTTAAAATTACTTAAATTTATAAATCCTTTTAAGAAATTTTGACCACCTACATTTGATATTTGATTATTTAAATATTCTGTGCTCCCAATTATTGTATTCACTAAATAAAATGAAAGAACCAAAAGTAAAATAAAAATTAATGAAATAGATCTAATGCATATGTTTATATAGTTACTTTTATTGATGAAAAGTACTGATACCAATATCAAGTACAATAACAGGTTAATAAAATATACTGGTAAAGTAAAAGATTGAGATTGCAGAATAATTGCAAGTGTAAAAAAGAATAAGCTCCGTTTTTTTGTAATAAATTCTATATAAAAAATTAGAGTTATTGGTAAAAATGCATAGAATAGGTAATTTGGCCCAAAGTCCCCAAGAGAGTAAAAAGAATGGTAGTGAAAAAAGCAGAAACCTAACGAAAAAAATACAATTAATTTCTCATCTAAGTTAAAGTATTTTGATAATTTTTTTAAAAAAAAATAATATCCATTTGCTGCTATTAGAATTGTTATTAGTACATAAAAAAATTGTGCTATTTCGTATGAAAATAATTTTGTAAAGAAATAATGTATTGATGCAATATATACCCAACTAAGTGGTGATGGGTTATCAAAACCAGGGTAAATTAAATTATCAATATATGGATAAAAAATCTGAGTAAAATCACTTTGATTTTTAAAAAAATAGAAACCCTGATCCCAAAATAAATAAAAAAAATCAAATGGGTAAAACCAATAAAAAATAATTACAAATACGATTGTATTAATTAATATAATAGAATGAGGTGAATATAATTTCCTAAAATTCAATTTATATATGATATCCGATTTTATTAATCAAATTATTAAAATTATCAATGATCTCAGAGCTATTGTATCCAAATTTATTATTGATATTATTTTTAATCTTTTCAGAGTTCTTTAAAGATAGCTCCATAAATTGACTGTATTTAAAATTTGCAAATTCTTTCTTATTAAGAATATTATTTTCGCAGCCTATGTACTTAAAATTTTCAAATGGACCAGAATTATTTAGCACAAATGTTCTGGGATTATAATAAATACTCTCTAATTGAGTTAATCCAAAGCTCTCAAATTCAGAGGGTAATAATATTAAGTTAGCATTAATTATATATTGGTATAATTTTTCTCTATCAGATATATACCCCATGAATTCTATATTTTTAGATGTTAAATTATTAATCTTTTTTATTTGATTCTGAAAACCTTGTGTATCTTCTCCTATTATAACAAATTTAATATTATTCTTGTCTATAAAATTATTTTGAATCATCTGGATTAATAGGTCTGATGATTTTCTTTTTTGAAGTCTGCCATAATACAAAATATAATCATTTTCTTTTGGGGATTTTATCAATTGCTTTTCAAATTCAAATGTATATGGCATGTAATTAAATTTTTTTAAGTCAATATTGTAAAATAATGAATACTGCCTTGTTATGAATTCAGTAGTAGATGAAAAAAGTAAAAACTTTTTTAAATTAATAGTTTCTAAATAAGTAAATATTTTTGAAAATATCTTATTATTTCTCTCAAAAATATTCACAATCTTATTTGTTGTATGTAATTTAACAATATGATTTTTATCTGATCTTCTCTTGATTAGATTAGTAAAAAGAAGCCCAGCAACAAAATCTGACTCCTCTACAATATCAAAATTATTTTTTTTTATTAGCTTAAATATATTGATATTTAGTTTTATAAAATTAATAATTTTATCTATATATTCATAATTAGTTTTTATTTTTTTTATTTTTATTAAATCCAGGTATTCATTAATAGTTTGCTTTCCAGTTTCAGTAGATAAATATACTACCGTACAGTGTACCTTATGTTTTTTTAAAAATATTGACTTATAATATGTGTATGTACATATGCCACCAGATGACTCAGGGGGATAACCAGTTGATATTATTAAATAATTTTTTAACCTTTTCATAAGATATTATTTTTCCAAAAAAAAAGTATACATTTCCAAAGACAAAACCCAGAAAATAACTCTTAAATAATCTTAAAGATTTTACCTTAATGCTATAAGCTAAGTAAGCAAATAAAGTCACAAACTGAAATAAAATAATGAATAGAATTTTATTGTATACGTTAAAAAAATCCCTTGCTATGAAGAATTTATTTCTAAATGTGTAGTAATATGTTTCGGGTCTATTTAATATCCTATCTTTTAGAATATGAGAGTTATTGTCAGGCATAGTTTGGTGATAAATATTAGTGTTTATTGATGAAATTTTGAATTTAGCAACCTTAGCTCTAAAACAAAATTCAGTTTCAGAAAAGTCAATTACATACTTTTCATCAAAAATTCCAATTTTATTGATAACTTCTCTTTTTATTAAAAAACAATTGCCTACAGAGTCAATTTCAAAATAATCAGGGTATTTTTTTTTATCTCTTCCTATATTTTTTACAATAAGACTAGGAAGATGGTATTTAAATCCAAAAAACATCACATCTTTTTTGTTAGAGTAAAATGCACGGGGTTGTCCTATATCAAAATCATGCTTACTTATTTTAGAAATTAAGTTTGTTAAAAAATTTTCATCAAATTCATTATCATCATCAAGTATAAGTATGTATTTGCTCAATCTTGTAGTATTCAAAATGCCAATATTTCTACTTTTAGCCATACTTAGTTTTTTATTATTTTTTATTATTTTACATTTAATATCTTTTTTTATTTTTATGTCAGAAATCAATATTTTATCTTTAGAATTATCATCAATTATTATTACTTCAAAATCTCTATACTTTTGTAAATTTAGGCATTTAATTTCATTAATTAATAATTGTTTTCTATTTCTAGTTGTAATTACTATAGATAAGTAAGGATACAATTTATGATACTAATATTTTTTTTTTAAAAAAATTGAAATTAATCATTTCCAAAAAAAATTCCAAAAAATTGATTAAAATTACGTATGAATTAAATATTAAACCGAATGGTGATATATCCGTTAATTTTACATATTTAAAATCATACTCAATCTTATTTTTTGAAATTTTGGGATTAATTCTGAAAACATACTCTATTTTCAATTTTTTTAAACCATTTGATATTGCAATTGAACTATCATCGAAAAGAAAAGTTTCCTTATCCTCTTTTAAATTACTCAACGATAATAATATCACTCTTTTTCCTAAAAAGGAGTAATACTTATCTTGATATATTATCTTAGGATTTTCATATCCACAGTAGTGCTTTAAATTATAAATAATATTAATTAATAAATATCGTCTAAAAATTTTTCCAAATATAAAATTAATCATTATTCTTTAATTTAACGTAAAGACTGTTAATTCCCAAAATAGAGTTAATAAAATTTGGTAAAAATGAGTAGTATCTATCTAGATTAGACACTTTTTTCATTTTAAACCATAAATTTATCAAAATGGGATTAATATAAGGCACTTCCATTTCAAAATTTAGATCATTTGATATTTTATAGATATCATTATATGTGTATCTTCCCACATGATAAGACTGATATACAAAGTCAGATTTGATTATATTAAATTTAGATGGACAGATAAAAATATATTGACCATTTTTTGAAAGTATTTTTTTAATTGATTTGAAGTGTATATAAATATCATCATTCGATATGTGCTCTACTACATGAGATGAGAAAACATAATCAAAATATTTCTCTTCAAAATCAATTTCTTCAAAACTATTTTTAAAATTTATACTTTTAGCTAATTGATTTTTATTTTCAGGGTATGATAAATCATATACATTGGTATTTCTTTCTTTGAATGCATAAATTTCTCCCTCAGAAGCTCCATATAATAGTACTTTTTTATTTTTTAAATTACCAAAAAAATTTAAAAAACCTTTTTGAAATCCAAATGTCTTTTTATTATCTTCTACTTTTTCTATTTCTTTTTGAAAGTACTCAATATTTAATAATACTCTTTCTTTATATGTCTTTGTTAATTTAAATTTTCGTCTAAACTCTTTTGCAAATATATCAGACATTTATTCTAATATTTCATATATATTTTCTTGTTTATTTTTTTGTAATTTGAAGCTAGATAAATTTACTTGTAAAATACAAATACCAAATAATAGAATTAATTGAATAATCAATACCATTAATATCATTATTGAAGAAAAATTTATTTGCAAATAATTACTCAAAAAAAACATTTGTACTATTGAAAAAAGAATAAGGCTAAATAAAAGAGCTCCTATAATTAGTATATTGATAATAATAAAGTTTATTAGGGACTTTGAGTGAAAATTAAAATCTCTAATAGCAATATTACCTAGTGATAAATAATTATACTTACTTTTGCCAAATGATCTTTCCTCTGACATGTAGGAAATAGTTTCTATATTTGATTTTTCAATTGAGGGTGCGCTCTTTAAAATAAAAACTTTTATAGATGAAGTTCCATTGTAGTTTTTTAAAAAAAAGTTTAAATAATTCCCAGAAATAAAAATATAATCATTTAATCTTTTTATATTTCTAAATTTATTATTTATAATTTTATTATAAATTTTTGAAAATATTTTTCTTAAAAAACTAATTTTCTTATCTATTCTGTCTGTTAAAATAAGTTCAATATCTTTATCTTTTTTAATATTAATAAAATTTTCTATTACTTTTATTGGATGTTGTTGATCTACGTCCATTATAACTAAGTTATTTTTGGTGACATATTTTAGACCTGATAAAATGGCAAGATCTTTACCTTGATTAAAAAGTTTTTTCTCACCTTTGATATTGAATTTGAATTTATCTTTACAATTTTTAATAATTTTCCATGTTTCATCATTGCTTCCATCATCAATAAAAATAAATTCTAAATTATATTTTTCTGTTAATTTTAAATTTTTAAAAGAAAGTAAAAAGAGTTCAATATTTTTAACTTCATTATAGCATGGAATAATTATTGAAATACTGTACATTTTTCATGACAGTATCACTATTACTATGAATTTAGAAGCAATACTAATTAATCAAGAAAATATTGATCTCGGATCATTTATATTGAGCATCGCTCTTTCAATTATATTTGCCATTATTCTTAATTTATTAATATTTAATATACTAAAACGTTCATCCTCAAACTTTTACTCACCAATTCTTTTTATGACCTTAATTCCATCTATGGTTATAATTATAACTATCATTAAATCTTCAATAGCTTTATCTTTAGGTTTGGTTGGTGCTTTATCGATAGTAAGATTTAGAACACCAATAAAAGACCCTGAAGAATTAGTTTTAATTTTTATAGCTATAGCAGTTGGTATTGGTTTAGGTGCAAATAAGTTCATTATCACTTCGATTTTTTTTGTTGTTGTTATTAGCGTAATTTTTTTCGTAAATTTGAAAAATTCTAAACCCCAGAGCTTTAATTTAAATGTATCATTATCAAAAAAACAAATAAATATGGTAGATATTATTTATGAATATTTAGATAAGAGTAATATTTACTATGAAATTAAGTCAATAAATTACAATGATGATACTTATCAATTTTCAATAAATATTAATTTATCTAATAAGCTTAAATTAGAAAAGTTTTTAATAGAGAATAAAGTTAAATTTGAATTATCTTCAACACCTATAGTTTTTGACTAATATATTTAATTACAGAATACTTAATAATGTTGTTTTTTTTATAATTATAATAATTTTATTGAGTTTTCTTGTTTCTTTCTTTTGGAGTTATCCATTTAATGAAGTTTTCTTTTTTTGGGACTCAAGAATAAATTTTTTTGATAATAACTTAATAAATCTAAATACATCAATATTTGCTGAAAGATTAACATTATGGAATTCTAATGAAACAGCAGCAGGCTCCTCCAGAGCTGATGCTTATATCAAGGCATATCCCATATTTCTTGAGTATATTCTTCAAAATATATTTGGCTTTTACAATTCTCAATTTTTTCAATTTTTTATTACAAATTCAATTACATGGTTATCTTCGTTTTTTTTATTTAGAAAAATTTCTTTAAAATTGATTAATGATCAAAATTTTTTTTATTCTTTTTTATTCTCTCTTTTTTATACATTAAGTTTTTTTTACGCTGTCCTGATATATACAAATCCTGTAAATGGTTTCATTTATTATTTTTCTTTTTTGCCATTAAATCTTGTAATTTTTTTATATTTTTTAGAAAATAAAAATAATATTTTTGTATTTTTTTTATCTTCGTTTCTCCTATCAATAAATATATCACATCTATCTCTTTTTATGGTTACAATTTACTGGTATTTATTTTTATTTGTACTTTTCATTAATGATCATAAATATAAAAAAAAATTTTTATTTACATGTATTTTCATATATTTTTTATCTTCGTTACCTCTTTTAATTCCAGTTATATTAGATGGCACGTCAAAGTTAGATTTTCACATTAGTGCTGTTGGTGGTAATTATTTAGATATATTTAAGCACTTTAGCTCTTTAATAAAAACGATTACTTTTAATTCTTATTATAATTTCTTAATGCAACATTTACAGAATTGGGGAAATTGGACTAATTTTTTTATTAATAATAAATTATTTTCTTTAATACATTTGATTCTATTTATCCTATCCATCTATCTTATCTTACAAACTAGCAAGAAATATAAAAATATATCAATAAGATTAATTATATTATTATTTATATCTTTATTTATTGTAACTTTACCCACTAATTTTTTTGAAATTTTTAATTATGTTTGGAATAAGTTTCCAATTTTTTCTATTTATAGAGGATGGGATCAAAAAATTGCACATATCTATTATAATTCATTTTTAATTTTTTCTTTTATAGCAGTGATCATTACTCATAATCAAAAAATAAAAAAATTTTTTTTGACATTATTTATACCAATGTTTTTAATCTATTCTTTACCTGCATTTATTGGATTAAATGTCTTTAACAAATTTCATGACTCAAATCTTGGTACTTATGGCTCTAATGTTTCATCTAAAGTGAAATTTCCAGAGGAATATTTTAACTTGAGTAAAATATTCGACTCAAATGAGTATGCAAGAATTTTGTCATTACCAAGAGACTTAACCTTGAATTCAGATTATTTTGAAAATGATAGAGCATACGCTGCAAATTATCTTATTAGTAATATCACTGGTAAGGAGTCATCTCAAGGATATGAAGGTGATATATATTTTTCATATGTTATTTATGAAATGTTACAAAAAAATGAATTCAATAGTGCATTTATAAATGATCTGTATAAATATGGTATTACACATATTTTTTTAAGAAAAAAATTTAATAACAATCATAATTTTATTTTACCCCAACAAAAAAGTTATGAGGGTTTACATAGTTTTATTAAAAATTACTCATCTATTTTGACTGATAATGAATACTTTACTCTATATTCTCTTAATAAAAGAAAAGAAATTTTGCAATCATCAAACGTCGAGATCCACCAAATAAATTCAGCTATTTATGAAATTCACCCAAAAAGAGATTTGATTAATCAAAGTTTAGATAAAGATATTGTTCTTGAATTTAACCAATCATTTAATAGTAATTTTATCATAGTAAATACTTCTAATGACAGTATTAGCAAAAATTGCAAACCTTATAAATATATACAACAAAAAGAACTCACAATTTGTGAAAAAAAAAATATTTTCTTTGATTTTAATTTTTTAAAACTTATTTTTAGTCCAAAAATAAAAAACAAAACTTTTAATATTGTAAATAACTTTTCTAATGAATGGGTAATTAGCCAAAGTGATATAAAAAGTTTTATACTTTTTCATAAACATCAAATAATTTTTTATTATTTATTATTAATATTATCTATTACAGGATTAATGACATTTATTGTCAATATTTTATGGTATTTATATAGAAAATGAAAAGATGTATTTGGTTTAGTTGGAAAGATTTAAGTCATCCTAGGTCGGGTGGTGCAGAGGTGATTACAGATTTTCACCTCAGAGAATTAGTTAAGAAAAATTATAAGGTTTATTTAATGACATCGTCATATGATAATGCCAAAAAAAAAGAATTTTACAATGGATATACAATTATAAGACATAATAGATTTTATTCTTGCCAATTATTTTACTTTTGGTGGATATTACTTTTATTTAAATTTAAAAAAAATGATTATGTTGTTGAAGAGATAAACACAATTCCATTTTTAATTTTTTTAATAAAAAAAGATAGGTTAAAAATATTTTACCATCAATTAACCGAAAAAATATGGTTTTACGAAACTATTTTTCCTATTTCAATGTTTGGTTTTATCTTTGAGAAAATTATTTTGAAAATTATATCGTTAAAAAAAATAAAAATTATAGTTCCATCTAAAAGTACGAAAAAAAATATTGCAAAATATAGTATTCATAACTCTTTAATTAAAGTTGTAGAGAATTTAGTTTTTTTTAAAAATAAATTTAACAAAATCCATTATTACAATAATTTTAAAAATAAAAAAATAATTACTTTTATTGGTGAAATCAGACGTATGAAAAGGATAGGGGATTTAATTGAAATTTATTTATCAATTAAAAAAATTTATCCAGAATCAAAACTTCATATAGTAGGTAAATCTAATACAAAATATGCAAAAAGGATGATTTTAAAAAACCCTGATATTTCATTTACTGGATTTATTGAACAAAATAAAAAAAATGATTTACTAAAGAAAAGTTCTTTTCTTGTTTCTTGCTCTTTAAAAGAAGGATGGGGTTTAACAATCACAGAAGCCAACCAATACGGAACTCCGGCACTTGTATACAATGTTGATGGCTTAAGAGATAGTGTAACTAATAATAAAAACGGTATAATTGTTGAAGATAACAACAAAAAACAATTTATCAAAAAATTACAATTTTATCTTGATGCAAAAAATACTAAAGAATATATGAGTTTACGTGAAAGTACATATTCACATTTTATTAATTCTATGAAAAACCAAAAAATTAAAAACATATTTTAAATGAATATCTTTATTAAAGCTTTTTTCATTACCATTTTACCTTTGGAAATTTTTTCAAGTTCTATCGATTTAAATTATAATTTTCGTGGTAATAATATTTCGCACTCCATTGACTTAAACGATGATCTTAATATCTCTGGTGACAAATATGATGAAACATATTTGCCAGAAGGTGAATATTCAATTTTTACTGAGTATGAAATTTTAGATGAAAATATAAATTTACTAAATTTAAATGATGATAATTCAAATTTTAAAGATAAAGAATTTATCTTTGATAATGATAAAGAGTTAATCATAATAAAAAAAGATAGATATGAAAAAGATCTCAATTTTAAAATTAAACCTGATAGTGACGCACTAAAAAATGATATGTTAAATTCCAAATATTCAGAGGATATTCAATCATTTTCTATAAATATTCAAAAAAATTCAACATTGCTTAAATCGCTAAATGAGAGTGAAAAAGCTTACAAAGAAAATTTTAATTACGATTTTGTTAATAAAGATGAGACTGTTGTGGTGTATGATAAAAATTCTAATTTAAAAGAGAAAAAACTTGAATTTTATGTATCAAAATTACTAAAAAGATACTCTGATAGCTATTTTTATGAAATTGTTGGTGATAACAAATATTTTAATATTTTTATACCAGAGATTGAATTTGATTATATTTATATCAATACCAACAATAATTTTAAAAGATTAACAATTAGGTATTTTGATAATGATGGAAATTATGCATATAAGAATGTTGCAAATTATGATGTTTATCAAAATTATTTTGGTATCGATATAAGTAATGACATTTCATCTCATATTGCCTCTAATAATAATGAGATAATCCTTTCAAAAGATTTTCTAAAATTTTTACCTGAAAAATTTAAAGATTATAAATTATTGGATATTATCATTGAACAAAATAATAAATATACAGATAGAGATACTCCCAGTATTTTTTTTAAAAAAAATATCAACTTTGAAAAATTGAAAGAAATCAACACTAATAATTTAAAAGAAAAACAATTCAATAAGAGTGTGGAAAAGAGTTTTATCAATTATAATTTTAAATTATACGATTTAGATACTAACCATTTGGCAGTAGAAATTTTCTCATATGATGGTAACAAAACAAATAAAATAAATATTCAAACTAAAGATCCAAGGTTTGTTGGAATTATAAATAAAGATGCATTTTTCTTTAAAAGAGAGCCAACTAGGCTACCAAGGCAATTAATAAAAAACTTTAATTATTTAGAGAAATTAACTGGTCAAATTATATATCTGAGAGATGATAATTACCTCAATTTACCAATACTTTCAGATCAATCTATAATTTTCGACTTTAAGTTTGGTTTAAACTTAAATAATATTCTAGATAATAATATTAATTTTATAAATCAAAATAATGCTTTTAAAATACTAAAAAAAAATTTAAGTATAAATTTTAACAAAGGTTTAGAAATTAATAACGATAAAGATTTTTTCTTAAAAATAAATCTTAATGATTTAGATTACAATTATATAAAATTTAATTTAATTGGAAATTCACCAAATAGCATTGATTTAGATTTATTCGACTCAAAGGGCACTTATCTAAAAACAGTTTCTAGCAATCAAGCTATTCAGAAAGAAAATTTTCGAAGCATAGATAGTCTATATATTAAAACGAATAATAATTTTATTGATAAAAAATTATTTATAAAAGGAATTATTAATTTTGATGATAAATCAATCTCAATTAACGATATTTTAGAAGAAAAAAACTTTTATTTTTTTGAAGAACTTAATGCTTTTCAAATAAATTATCTTATGTCAAAAAAAATTGGTCTTATGTATTCAATGGATTTAAAAGTTTCAAATAAAAATAGTTGTGAATACTTGATTGGTTCAAGCCAGGGTTTATTAACATTTTGTTCAAATGATGATCAAATTATAAATATTAATAACATATCAAATAATGATTTACGCTTTGATTTTTTTAATACAAATTTTAATTTCGAATTAGTTAACATACATTTAATATCATATCAAAATTACGAGAGTTTTATTGAAAATATAAATTTCTTTTCTTTATCTAAATTCTCACAGTTAAATGACTATAACTATAAAGAATTAAATTTTATTACAAAAAAAGTAATAAAAAATAAAAATGATATTAATAAATTTGATTATCCAAAGCTTTTTAGAAGTTATACAAATTTAAATTTAAAATCTGAGCCTTTTGAGGCTAACTTATTAGATGATTTTACCAAAAAAAACCCTTTTTATGAATTAAACAAATTTTCACTAAATAAAATAGATACTCTTACTATTGAAGAATTTCAAAAATATAATCTTTTCTTCGAAAAATATATTGAAAGAGTAGATGGTGGTAAAGTAGGCAAAATTTTAAAATATGACTCTACCTCGAGTGTCCAATTAATTGAAGTTACGACATTTAAAAACCTCTTGAGAATTATGTATTATTTTTTCAAAAATAAAGTGACCTTATATTTAAGTTTAATTATAATTTTATTTTTTGTTTATTTAATAATAAGAAAAAATTCTTTGTTACTTAAATCTAAATTTCTAAATTTATATAGATATTTATTTAATTCTTTTCAAAATATTTTCTATTTACCTTTAATAAAAAAATTCAATAGAAATTTAAAAATTAATTATATTCCTTATAAAACATTATCTTTCAATTCTTTATTTCTTTTACTTTACTTGTCTCTTATTTCTATTTTTTTAGCATTCTACATTAATGATAAATTTAATATTCTAATGAATGTTTTGTATATTTTATTATCAATTAATTTATCAATTTATATTTATAATCAACTAAGATATCAGCTTAATCTTATTTTTTTTATTTTTTCATCTGTTCTTATACTTGATTTCATAATTACTTCACTTGGAATTATGATTTTTGAGGTGTTATTCTCAGTTACAGAATTAATACTTTTGGGATCTTTATTTATCTTCAAACTAAAAAAAAGTATTTAGAGTATTGATTAGCAATTTAAATATATTTCTAAGAGGTCTTAGCTCTGTATTTATTCTATCTAATTTGGGAAACTTATTTAGTTATATATTCATATTTATATTAGGTAGATATCTAAATAATCATGATTTTTCTATTTTTATGACTTTAAACTCTTTCATAGCTATTTTAATTAGTCCAATAGCATTTTCACCAATGGTGTTGTCAAAATCATTTATAAATAATTTTAGCTTTTCTGATTTACTAAAATCAAATTACATCAAAAATTTAATTTTTCTTACAATATTTCTTGTGATAATTTTAGATTTAATCTTTCTGGCTTTTTTTAATCAAATTAAATTAGTATTAAATTATGATAATCATTTTCATATTTATTTAAGTCTGATTATTATTAATTTGTCATACATCTCAATTCCAATGCATGGAATTTTTCAGGGCGCAAGATTATTTTTTAAGTTTTCATTAATAGCGTCAATGCCAATGTTTTTGAAAGTTTTATTTGTATTTGCATTCTTTTATTTTTTATTAGACTTAAGTCTTCTCGATTTAGTCTTGTATTCGATAATTTCGGCTATAGCTTTGACTATAATTATTTCTGCGTATTTTTTATTGAAATCATTTAATTTAAGATTAGGTAGTTTTTCAAAGAGTGTAATATTTGATATCTTTAAATCATTTAAGGATTTTCAATTTATATTAATATGCAATATTTATTACCTATTTTTAATAAGTGTAGATATCATAATCGCAAATAATATTTTTAACTCAGAAGAAACAGCACATTATAGTAAATTATCGGTTATTGCTAAATCTATATTTTACCTTTTTTCATCTCTATCGGCAGTAATATTTCCTATCGCAGTACAAAATAAATTTGATAATAATTTAAGAGAGTCAATTAAAAATCTTTTACAAGGTACACTAATATTTTTTGTAATATCATCTTTTGTTGTTTTTATCTTTTACTTTTTTTACGATTTAATATTTTTTTATAGTTTTAATATTTCATTACCTGAATATAAAAATATTTTTACAATACAATCAACAAATTATTGTATTCTAGCTCTTTCACAGTTTATAGCTGTTTTTAATATAGCTAATAGTAAAAACAATTTTGTATATTTCTTTTTCATTTTAACTATTATTCATTTAATTACAGGTTTGATATATATAAAATCACTTACTGGGTTGATTTATTTAAATTTAATTATATCTTCATTAACTTTATTAATTGTTGTTTATCAATCAATCAAAGTAAGTAATGAAAAATAGAATTATAATATCAGGTGCTGCTGGATTCATTGGTACTAATTTATGTTTAAAATTACTTAAGAACGAAAATAACTTTATATATGGATATGATAACCTTAATACCGGTACAATAAATAACATAAATAAATTAAAAAATTTTAAAAACTTTAACTATGATAATATTGATATTACAAATCAAATAAATAATTTAGATTTTTCAGTAGATTATATAATTAATTTGGCTTGTCCTGCATCTCCCATACATTATCAGGCAGATCCTGTCAGCACACTAATGACTAATGTAGCTGGTACTCATAATTTGTTAAAACTCTCTTATGAATTAAAGTCTATTTTTATACAAGCATCAACATCAGAGATTTATGGTGATCCAAAAAAAAATCCACAAAAAGAGTCATATTTTGGCAATGTAAATTCTTTCGGTCCAAGAAGTTGTTATGATGAAGGTAAAAGAGCTGCTGAGTCTTTATGTTATGATTTTATTAATAAATATAATTGCGATGTAAGAATTATGAGAATTTTTAATACATATGGAGAATATATGAGATTTGATGATGGAAGAGTTGTTTCAAACTTTATTAATCAAGCTTTAAAAGGGGAGAATATAACTATTTATGGTGATGGTAAACAAACAAGGTCTTTTTGTTATATTGATGACTTAACTAATGGGATTATTAAATTGATGCAAACAAAATTGAATACCCCAGTAAATTTAGGTAACCCTTTTGAATTTAACATGATCAAGCTAGCTGAAATTATATTACGGTTAACTGGCTCTAAATCTAAGGTATGTTTTCAAGACTTGCCTACTGATGATCCCAAACAAAGAAAACCTGATATTTCTCTGGCTAAAAAAATATTGAATTGGGAACCCAAAATTATGCTTGAAGAAGGATTAAAGAATACGATTTCATATTTCAAAAATCCAAATTAAATAGGTGAATATTTAATGAGCTTTTCATTTTTAGTAAATATCTCTTTCTTAGCTATGATGTCATCTTTAGTATGCTATTTATTTAGAAGTGTCTTTATAAAAAATAAATTTTTTGATAAGCCTAAATTATTTAAAGTCCATGATTATCCAGTCCCAAAAGGGTATGGAATAATATTTAATTTTTTTTTATTTGTTTCATTTTATATCTATTATGAAGATTTTTTAAGTATCAATGATGAACTTATACCTAGATTTTGGTTCCTATTTAGTGGATTTATATTTTTTACACTTTTCTCTTTCGTAGATGATTTTTATGAAATTAATTCTAGAATTAAATTATATTTTCAAATAGCAATTATATATTTATCAATATCAACATTACCATTAAATTTACATGATGTAATAAATAATTCTTATTTTAATTTTATAATTCCTTTTAAAATCATTGAGATAATTTTAATTTTTATATGGATATTTATTATAAATGTTACCAATTTTTATGATGGAGTAGATAGAAATTTATTAATCAATTTAATTGGTATTAATTCAGGTTTATTAATAATATCTAAATTTTATGAAATTTCAGATTCATATTATTTTATAAGTTTAATTTTATTAATTTTTTCTTTATTTGGTCTATTGAATTATTTTAAATTTAATCGTTTTTTCTTAGGTGACTCAGGAAGTATTCCTTTAGGTTATATTCTTGGTTGGCTTCTTATAATTTCAATATATAAAGGCTTTTTAATTGAAGTATTTTTTTTATGTTTTTTTATTATAGTAGATGTAGTTTCTGTTTTGATTTTTAAAATTATTAAAAAAGAAAATATATTTGTTAGACATAATGACTTTTTATTTCATCAATTATTTTTAAAATTAAATAAAAATATTTTCAAACACAATTTATTATATTTTCTTTCATATTTTATTGTTAATTTGACATTATTATCATATTTATATGAAAGTAATTTTTTATATTTACTAATTCTTTTTTATTTTTTTTATTTATTTGTTATATATCTAAATATTAAGAGGATATCTAACAAATGAAAATATTAATTACAGGCGGAGCTGGATATATTGGTTCAGTGATGTGTGAGGTATTATTAAATGATGGACATGAAATTACAGTAGTTGATAAACTTTTATATGGTCCCAACTCCCTAAACCATTTATTTTATAATCAAAAATTTAATTTTATTAAAAGTGATGTTAGAGATTTTCAAAATTATCAAAGAGAAATAAAAAAATCTGACTGTATTATACCGTTAGCAGCTTTAGTAGGGGCACCAATATGCGATCAAAATATAGAAGAGTCATTTATTACTAATGAAATATCAGTAATTAATCTTTTTAAAAAATTAAGTAACGATCAAATTGTTATTATGCCCACTACTAATTCTGGTTATGGGTCCGGTAAAAAAAATCAAATATTTGATGAAAATTCAAAATTAAATCCTATTTCAAGATATGCACTCCAGAAGGGAATTATTGAAAAAAAGTTAATGAGAAGAAAAAGCTCTATCAGTCTCAGACTGGCAACAGTATTTGGTTCTTCCCCAAGAATGAGATTAGATTTATTGGTTAATGATTTTACGCATAAAGCCTATAAGGATAAATCAATAATTCTTTTTGAGAAAGAGTATCGAAGGAATTTCGTACATATAAGAGACGTTGCTAGATGCTTTTCTCATTGTTTGAATAACTTTGATATGATGAAAAAAAATATTTATAATTTAGGTTTATCTGACTCTAACCTTACAAAATTAGAACTTTGTAAAAAAATAAAAAAATATGTTCCTGATTTTGTTATTTTATCCAAAAATATAAAAAAAGATCTCGATAAGAGAAATTATATTGTATCAAATAAAAAAATTGAACTTACTGGTTTTAAGACACAATTCAGTATTGATGATGGTATTATCGAGCTATTAAAGCTATATAAATCATTCAAAAATTATGAAAATGGTAATATATGATTATTACCAAAACACCTTTAAGAATTACTTTTTTGGGTGGTAATTCTGACTATCCTGATTATTGTAAAATAAAAAATGGCTTAACTATTGGTACCACAATCAATAAGTATATTTATATAGCTTATAAGGATAGCTTAATTAGAGATAATTATAATTACAAAATATCATATTTTGACTTTGAAAGGGCAAATCAAATTAAACAACTAAAACATCCTTTCTTAAAAAAAATTTTTCAAAAATATAAATTAAATTTTAAATTAGATATGAATATCTCATCAGATGTACCAGCTAGTATTGGACTAGGTTCATCAGGTGCATTTTCAGTAGGTCTAGTAAAACTTTTAGATAGAGTAACAAATAAAAAAAACAAACAAGACAAAGATTTATTTATTTCTTCATATGAAATTGAAAGATCATTAGGAAATTATGTTGGGTATCAAGATTTCGTGTACCCTAGCTTTGGTGGTTTCAGTAAAGTATCATATAAAAATAATAAAATTACAGTATCAAAAAATTATTCAAAAAAAAATATTTCATTAATTGAAAAATCAATATCTTTAATTTATCTACCAAGATTGAAATCTACACACATAGTAACTAATCATATAAAAAAAAGAATCGTTACGTCAAAAGTAGAAAATCTTTTAGATAGAATAGTGGAAGTGACAAAAGATGCCGATAAACTCCTAAAATCAACTAATTTCAACCTTGCTCATTTTGGTGAGCTTATAGATGAGTATTGGAAATTAAAAAAAAATATATCATCAAAAATATCAAATAATAAAATTGAAAAAATAATTTCTGATATTCAGAATTTTGATATTTTTGGCTTAAAACTTTTAGGAGCAGGATCTGGTGGATGTATTTGTATTTTTTCTAATACACGTACAAAAAAAAAATTAAAAGAAAAATATAAAAATAACTTTATAGATATAAAATTTATAAAAAATAAATCAAAAATAATTGAAATATAAAAATTTATTAGTACCTATTATTTTTAATTTAAAAAACAAAAATGGTCATGTTTATAATTATCATTTTTTTATAAAAGAAATATGTTTGAGGAATAATATTGACTATAAACCAATAGTCTTTTCAAAAATTAGATTCTTTTTTGCAAAAAATCAATTACCTATATACAACTCAGCACTAGACAATTCATTTATAGGAATTTTAAAACTAATTTTTTTGTTTAAAATTAAAAGTGTATACAAAGACATAATTTTTTTTTATGAAAAATTGAAAGATTTAGTGAGTCAAGAGCAAAGTAGAAAAATAAATTTTTTTTTAGAGTCTTTTAATTTGTTTAATTTGATAGTTTTAATTTATTTTGCAACAAATAATCAGTTTAACAAAAATTTATACTATTTTATATTGATCAGAACACATCCTAAAAATGGAAACTTTATAACCTCAATATATTATAAAATTATTTCACTTTCTATTATAAATTTTATAAAATCTTTTAATAAAAATAATTTTAAACTTATTACTGATACTGAAATCCTTAATCAACAATTAAATAAAATTTACAATCATAAATTTTACTATCTACCAGTCCCAACTTTTTATTCTAATTATAAAATTAGAGAAAAATTAAATAGGCCATCAATTATTTTTCCTGGTGAAATTAGAAAAGATAAAAATATCAAAGATATGATCTATATTTCTTCTAGAATAAAATTTGATAAATATATGTCTGTCTTTTTTAAAAAAATCTTTAAACATAAAAATATTAATAAAATTATATATATGAATGATGGGTTATCATTTATTAAATATTATAATTACATAAAGAAAAGTGATATTTCTATTTTAACTTTAAAACCCAAATTCTATAAATATTCCAGTTCAGGCACATTTATTGATTCAATTGTCAACAGAAGCATACCTTTAGTTTATAGAGGTACTTCAATGTCTGTATTGCTTCGACAAAATAATTTGAGTGAACTTATAATGATTAATAAATATAATTTTATTAATTTTATTAATAAATATTTCAATGATAATGTTTTTAAAAATAAAATTGATAAAAAATTTTTAAATTTACATAAAAAGATTAGAATAATGCACTCAAAAGAATTTTTTGAAAAAAGTTTTTTACACATATTAAAATGAGAATATTAGTAACAGGATCTTCAGGTTTTATTGGAAATAATATTAAAGACATTATTGGCCAATCTTTGAATGATTTTATATTCGTTACATCTAAAGATTATAATCTGGAACTTCAAGATGAATTCTACACAATGATCAATGATATTAAACCAAATAAAATTATTCACCTAGCTGCCTATAGTGGTGGAATCAAAGCAAACAGAGATTTTCCAGCTGATTTTTATCATAGAAATCTTTATATAATAAATAATTTATTTTTAGCTCTTTTAAAGTCAAAACATAAAGTTGAAAAAACTCTTATCACAATTGGTGGGTGCAGTTATCCTGATACAAGCGATATGTTATTTGAAGAAAATATATGGAATGGATTTCCACAAATTGATAGTGCTCCATACTCTTTGGCAAAAAAAACTGCAATTATTGCAAGTTATGCTTTTAAAAAACAATATAATATAAATTCACAAGTAGTAATACCAGCAAATGTCTATGGAAAATACGATAATTTTGATTTAGATACATCTCATGTTATCCCAGCTCTGGTAAAGAAATTTGTTGATAATAAAAATATAATAAAAATTTGGGGAGATGGAAACCCTGTAAGAGATTTTATTTATTCTGAAGATTTAGCAAAAATTTTAATAAAAATTATTTATAATGATTATAATTTTGATTTGTTGAATATTTCTTCTGGCAATGGTGTAAGTATTAAAAATATTGTAAAGTCTTTGATTCAAATAACTAATTACAATGGTAAAATTGAATATGATAAATCTAAACCTAGTGGCCAAAATGTAAAAGTTTTTTCTAATAAGCAAATGTTAAAATTAGATTTAAAATTAGAAACTGATTTATTTGAAGGATTAAAAAAGACTGTTTTATGGTTTCAAAAAAATTATTCGTAAAAAAAAAAGTATTTATTTTAGGTGGTAATGGCTTTATAGGATCCGAACTTGTAACATATTTTAAAAATTACAATTATGATGTTTTTTCCATAACTAGGAAAAATTATAAAAAATTTGTTAAAAAAAAATGTAATCTTTTTATAAATGCTAATGGCAATTCTAGAAAATATTTTTCGAGTAAATATCCTATTGATGATTTCAAGCTTAATGTTATAGGTACGATAAATTCAGTATTTGATTTTAAATATGATAAATATGTTTTCTTATCTTCGATAGATGTTTATGGAAATTTCAATAAAAAAACATTTACTAAAGAAAAGACAAAAATTAATAAAAATACTCTTAGTTATTATGGTTTTACAAAAAAAATCTCAGAGGAGCTAATTCAAAAATATACTGAAAAATATTTAATTCTTAGATTGGGAGGAGTACTAGGAAAAAATTTAAAAAAAAACCCAATTTTTGATATTTCTAATAATAAAAAATTATTTGTCCATCCTAAAAGCAAATTTTCATTTATTTCAACATATGATATTTTTAATTTTATTCTTAAAACTGAAAAAATTAATAATGAAATATTTAATGTTTCTGGAGAAGGAACATTGACAATTTCTAATGTTATTAAATTTTTTAATTACAACAAAAAATTATCTAAAAAATTACCTTTATTTCATTATTCAATTGATATTCAAAAAACTAAAAAAGTATTTAATTTAAAGAAATCTCAGTATTATTTTGAAGAATACGCTAATCAGTTAAATTAGTCCCTCTAACATTTCAATATAAAAATGAGAAAATATAAGTTCTAATTCTTGATATGTATCTGTTTTTTCACAGGGTAATTTAATTATTAAATCAGTCTTTTTAACAATTTTAGCCTTATCAGATGTAATCAAAACAGATTTTATTTTCATTTTTTTTGCTTGTTGAATCGCTTCTAAAATATTTAAGCTTTTATTGCTTGATGAAAGCAAAATTAGTAAATCATTTTTATTACCAATAGCAGATAGTTGCCTAGAAAAAATATATTTGTATTTAAAATCATTTGCTATTGATGTTATTACTGCAGTATCACTAGTTAATGATACAGAAGGAAGTGATCTTCTATTTAATTTATATCTATTTACTAATTCTGCAGCCATATGTTGAGACTGTGATGCAGAGCCACCATTTCCAGCAAAAATGATTTTCCCTTTTTTATTTAAAGTTGTTTTAGATAAGGTAATTAATTCAAAAAGATTTTCAAAATTATTTTCTAGTAAACTAATTTTTTCATTTAATAATTTCAATTTTGAAATAAATGAAGAGTGGATTATTGATTTATTTAATTTCAAAATTTTTAGGTACCAATATTAACCAATTCATTTTTTTAGGTCTATTTTCACTGAAAGCTAATAACCTCCAGTCATCAGGAAAATCATTTAATTCTTCATATGCGTTAATGTCAATTGCATTTTTATTAATATATTTAACATCAAAATATTTTTCAGATCTTTCAATTAATTTTTTTAAATCATCACAACTATTATTTCCTAGAAATTCATGAGTTTCAATAATTATTGAGCAAAATCTTAATGACGATAATAATGAGTCATTGAATAAGTTAAATTCACCTCCTTCAATATCGCAAAGAATTATTGACTCTTTATTTTTTAATATAATTTCATTTATAGAATGTTTATTAGCTTCTCCATAAATTTCAATATACTCAGAGACCTCATTTAATTGTGAATTTTTTAAAATATTGTCTCTTCCTTGAGGGGATATTTCAAAGCAAATTGCCTTATCGATATATCCTTTTTTAAGTAATCCTATAGCAAAATAACCATCTGCAGCTCCTAAATTTATAAAATATTTATATTTTTTTGATAAGATAATTAAGTGTTCAGTAACATGGCTTTCATAGCTTCCAAGGAGCTTATTAGTTATGTCGTATTTCCCCCACCAATAATCTTTATTTAATAATAATCCTGAAAAGTAACCATATTTTATTTGATATCCAAATTTTTTAATTAGATATTTTGATAATTTTTCTTTGATATGAATTTCATTTAAAGGAAATCCAAATTTTATAAATAATTGGTTTAAAATAAATCTAATGAATTCAACTAAACCAATGTTTTTATACAAATGAATTATTTTAAAAATCATATTTTGTCACTTTATATTTATTTTTATTTATGAAAACCCTTTTAAGATTATAATTTAATTTATATGGCCAACGCTCAATTAAAAAAATATTTATATAATACAATATTATTGTTTTTGTATATTTCATTTATTTTTAGATTATCATCATCATTGCTTTTATCTGAGTGTATAATTGATGATCAATACTTTAAAGTTGGCGGCACAGAGATTACTAACATAATTATCCCTAAAAATAATAATCAACGTAATTTAATAACTCTAAACAATATCCTGAATTGGGACTCAAGTGGAGACGATATTAGTACTTGCGATATCTCTCACTTGAATAGTTTAATTTCAAACAATGGAATTGGAGCATTTCAAGATAAACTCGAATTTAATGATGATATTAGTAGTTGGGATACCTCGAACATAAAGAACATGTCTAGGTTATTTGAAAATGCGATTTCTTTTAACCAAGATATTGGAAAGTGGAACACTTCAAATACAGTTTACATGAGTTCTATGTTTGAAGGTGCCTCATCCTTTAATCAACCTATTGGAAGTTGGAATACCTCTAATGTTAAGGAAATATATAATATTTTTAAAAATGCAAAATCTTTCAACCAAAATATAAATGATTGGGACATATCTAATATAGAAAATATGGACTCAATTTTTGAAGGAGCTAGTAATTTCGATCAGCCAATACAAAACTGGGATATATCAAATGTTTATACAATGTATTCAACTTTCAAAAATGCCTCATCTTTTAATCAACCTATCGGAACTTGGGATACTTCAAAAGTAATCTATATGTATGAAATTTTTACAGGTGCCTCATCCTTTAATCAACCCATTGGAAGTTGGAATACTTCTAACGTCAAGGATATGGACCGGATGTTTATTAATGCATCTTCCTTTAATCAACCCATAGGTAGTTGGGACACCTCCAAGGTCAACAAAATGAATTACATGTTTTACTCTGCAAAAATTTTTAATCAACCTATCGGAACTTGGGATACTTCTAATGTAAGATCTATGATAGGCATGTTTGAAAATGCATTTTCATTTAATCAATCCATTAATGCCTGGGATACTTCAAAAGTAACTACAATGGACTCCATGTTTGAAAGCGCTGTTTCTTTTAATCAAAGTCTAAATAAATGGGATGTTTCAAATGTTAAAGATATGGAGGATATGTTTTATAATGCAAAATCTTTCAATCAACCTCTTAATAAATGGGATACATCAAATTTAATTAGAACTGATTATATGTTTAGCTTTGCTAATAAATTTAATCAACCTATCGATAATTGGAATACTGCTAATATTAAATCAATGATAAGTATGTTTGATAGTGCAAGTACCTTCAATCAATCATTAGAATTATGGGATACTAGTAATGTCATAAATATGAGACATATGTTCTTTAATGCTATTTCATTTAATCAAGAAATTCGCACTTGGAAAATTACAAATTCCACTGATTTAACTAATATGTTTGGTAATGCAAATTCAATCTATTTGAAATACAAAAATGTAGAGGGTTATGGATCAACACCCTCACTAAAATTTTTTTCAATTAATTAAATTTACTTATTTTTTAATTTAAAAGTTATTATATTCATAATATATATAGAAAAATTAATGTAACTATCTTATCATAATGATTTAAATTATAACTGATGCAAAAAAATACTCTAATCATAGGCTCATCTTCTAAGCTATCTCAGGCACTAAAGAAAAATTTATTAAAAAAAAAGCATAACGTTTATTTGACTACATCTAATGCTATATCAACAAAAAAAAATTATTTTTATTTAGACCTAAATGATAAAAGTTCCTTAAAAAAATTTTTATCATCAAACCAAAAAACTTTTAGTAAAATTAATAATGTAATCATTGTTTCAGCAATTATTTTTGGTAAAAATGAAAAAGAATATACATATGAAGAAATCAAAAAAATAATCGATATTAATTTTATAAATTCAAGTGTGCTAATTAAAAGTTTATTAGAACAGATCTCTATAAAAATAGTCCCACATATTATTTTTATATCATCAATATCAGCCATTAGAGGTAGTTATGATCCTTACTATGCTTCATCAAAAAATGCTATGCACGCTTTCTTGAAATCTATTCATCAAAACAGGTCTAGAGAATTTAGATTTAATATTATTTGCCCCTCTTTGATTTTAGATACAAATATGTATAAGAAAATGAGCAAAAAAAATATTTCCAAACTAAAAAATAAAAATCCTTTAAAACAAATTATTAAAATTGATGATTTTACAAAAATTATTGTTGATTTAATGTCAGATCATTGGATTAGTCTAAATTTAAAACAATTGGTTCTTGATTTGGGTGAAACAAGATAATTGGTAGCCTCGGGCGGACTCGAACCGCCACGGGAATAAATCCCACTGGATTTTAAGTCCAGACTGTCTACCATTCCAGCACGAGGCCAAATTTAATTCATCTATCAAAAGACAAACAATATCAATGATTATTAACTATATTATTTTATAGATCTTACAACTATAAAAAATTTATCTGTATTAGATGACAAATAAATTCGTTAGTTGTAATTATTTAATTTATTTAAAAGATAAGTAAATGATAAGTAAATAAAAGATAATTGCATTAATTCGCATAAGTTATATTGTCACAAAAAACTATTATTAATTTCTCGTGATAGAATTAAATAAACAAATTTATTTTTTCATAAAACAAAATATACTTAGCGTCGTTTTCTTTTTTTATCTTTTCTTTTATATTGCCGGTCCTGCTCTGATTAATATTTATGTAACTCTAATTAGTATATTCTGTTTTATTTATATTTTTTTGCACTTAGATAGATTTACTTTAAAATCTCTTTATATAGATAAACCCTCTTTTTTTTTAATAATTTTCTTTATCTACGCACTGTTTGTAAGTATTTTAAAAAAAAATTTTAATATCGATATTCTTTCTTTTTTTAGGTATTTAATAATATACTTATTTTTAACTTTTTATTTTAGCACTGTAAAAAAACATTCAATTCATTTTAAAGAAATTTTAATATTTTTTACTTTACTAATTTCCATTGATGGTATGTATCAATATTTTTTAAGAGTCAATGTAGTTGGATTTGAAATTTTTGACTCTTATAGATTAACAAGTTTTTTTAGAAAGGAACCTATAGTTGGGAGCTTTTTACTTAAAACCTCTTTACCGCTATTAGCAATTTATTTACTGAGTAATAAAAAAAATATTCTTCTTATTTTGTTATTATTATTTTCTTCGATGATAATTTTTTTATCAGGAGAGCGTATGCCTTTATTGCAATATTTCTTTGGTATAGTAATAATGATTTTATTCCTAAAAAATAAAAAAAAACTTTTTACTATTCTTATAGCTACCTCATTAATTTTATTGATTATTTTATCTTTAAACAAAGGTTTATTAGATAGATACGTTTCAACTTATACAACTTTTTCAACTATAGTTTCTAATACTATCAACAATGATAATTCCCATGAAAAACAACCAATCAACGAACACTTATCTGTTAACCAGTACATTCTAAACTTCAAATCTGGAATAAATGTTTGGTCACATAATAAAATTTTTGGTGGAGGATATAGATATTATAACAAGAATTGTGATTTACTTCTTGGTAATGAATATCACGTGGGATGCTCTAAACATCCACATAATATATATATTGAATTACTCTCTGATTATGGATTGTTAGGATCAATAGTATTTATCACATTTCTTTTTAGTTCATTTTATGATTTTTATAAGAGAAATCATAATAAGATTTTCATAGGAATAGGCATATTATTTATAAGTATCTGTTTTCCACTTTCGACATCACAAAGTATTTTTTCTAGTTATTACGGATCAGTATTCTTTTTAATACCCTACCTGATGAATTATTACTCAAAAACTAATAATAGATAAAAAAAATTATTAATTTAAATAATTTTTATCTTTATACATTTCATCAAAATCTTTTTTATTTGAAATTAAGTCAATGTAAGATTTGAAATTTTTAATATAGTTTAAATAATCTAACTTAACAATATTTTGATTTTTGCTCTTTAATAATTCAATATACTTTTCAGATATTAAATCCTTAATAGGTAGTATCTCATTTTCAGACAACGGGCTTAATTCAATATTAAAATTCCTAAATGCATTTAATCTATTTTCCTCTTGGGTCAAATAACACAAAAAACTAGATTGAGAGCTGTTATTTAAGTATGCGCTAAAACCAAAAAAAGATTTTGACTCAAAATTATCTTTAATTTTGAAAAAACCATCTTTTTTATCCCAAGAATATTTACTCTTAGGAACCCTATTATATGTTTTAAACTCAAACCCTTTATAAAGAATTATTCCATCACTAAATAATGTAAATAAATTCTCTGAATTTTCATAAGAATTATAAATCTCTTCAAAATTACTTAGTAATATATTTTTATTTACATTTTTATAGTTTTCTCTTATTTGAGTAATTTTTGACTCAAAATTAACATTATAATGTTTGAATTCAACTCCTTCAAAAATATCTGAAATAAAATTGATTAATTTTTCCTCAGGTAAAAAGCTTAGTCCCAAGGTGTAATAAGTTGTACTACTTATCTTTGATAATTCTTCTAGTGATACTACCTCTAAGTTTTGTTTGCTAGCCAAGATAAATGTATCTAAGTCTAAGGGAAAAATATTATTAGAAATAGAGACACCGTTTTCCTTATAAAAATTGATTAAATCTGTTGGAATTTTAATTTCTTTTTGTGATATCTTTTGTAAATCGTAGTGTTCACCGAAAATAATATCAAATTCATCTGGATTATCCTCATAATATGAAAGTTCAAATTTTAAATTATTTTGGAATGAGAAATCATTAAGTGTGTATAGTAAATAATATTTGTAATCAATATAAGAGTTATCTAAAAGTGCCACACGTAATAATTTATCAGATTTACATTCTTCAGTTTGAGCTTTATTTGAAGTAAAAAGTAATAATGTAAACAATATGTAAATAAATATTCTTATCAATATTAGTTAGATTTAAACATTTCTTTATAGACCCGTTCTTCAATCTTATGATCATTATCAAATAACAACGGTATCTCCATACCCTCGGACATTTCTATCTCAACAGATATGACATCTTTAGCTTCAATATGATCAGCATGTACCACAATTGGTCTTTTAGATGGATTATTATTAATAATTTTAATTTTAGCATTGTCTTTAAGTAGTCCGCCACGCCAGTGCCTAGGGCTATATGCACTTACTGCAGTGAGTGCTACAACATTACTTCCAAGTGGAATTATAGGCCCCGATGCAGAGTAATTATATCCAGTACTACCTGCTGCAGTTGATAATATAACACCATCACACACAAGCTCTTCAATTCTTACCTCATTATCTATCATAATTTGAATTTTTGCAGCTTGATATTTCTCTCTACGGATACTGATCTCATTAATAGCAATAGCTTTAATTTCTTGACCTGTGGGATTTAAAGTTCTCATTACTAATGGTCTCAATTTTGTTAATTGAGCACTATTTAGACGCTCTTCCAACCCATCTAGCTTATAGTCGTTCATCAAAAAACCAACAGATCCAAAATTCATACCATAAATTGGTTTATTAAGTTTCATATAGTTATGAAGTGATTTTAAAATAAAACCATCTCCACCAAGGGCGACAATAAAATCTGCATCCTTAGGCTCAAAATTACCATATTTTTTTATTAATTTTTTTTGCGCTTCTATATTTTTTTCAAGAGGAAAAGAAACAAAACAAATCTTCATAAATTATCCACCAGTCTCATTCATATAACGATTAATATAACCCTCAAAATTATCTTTTTGAATTTCGAAATTATGTGCTTTTGGTTTAATTGACATTGCATATTCTATCTGGGCAATAATATCA
>MDTG01215931.1_pt1 | contig 35237 bp, 37 predicted proteins | sample 811421 | NCBI WGS metagenome assembly MDTG01 (sample SAMN05326645, study PRJNA326480) | marine metagenome | isolation source: seawater | place: Pacific Ocean: South East | collected 2011
AGCATTTCATCCAAATGCAACTCAATTTACATTACAATTAAGTGATGATTTTTTCGGCATCTGGAGACAAAGTATTGATAGAAGTCAAAGTATTTTTTGTATTAGTAATTTAACTAAATATAAGAAAAAATTTTCTTTACATGATATAAATTTAATATCTACTGATAAGTGGTTTGATTTATTAAAAAATAGAAAAATTAGTAATATAGATAGTGAAGTATTATTACAACCTTATCAAAGTATTTGGATTTCAAATAAAAACTTTGAAAATTAACTTTTGCTGGAATCTAAATATTATTGACACTGCTCGATATTAACTTTTGTATTTAAAACTTCATCTCCGTCGTAGTTTGTTTTTACTCCCTTAATGGTTGATGCATCTAAAAAATCAAACCCAGTACTTATCCTAATATAATTTTCATCAATACATTTTTGATGAGACGGATCAAACCCTACCCAACCTAAATCTTTAATGAAAATTTCTACCCATGCGTGAGTACTGTTTTCTGTGGAATTCATATCATCTAATAAAAAACCATTTACATAACGGGCAGGAATACCGTTGAATCTTGCCGCGGTAATCAGAATATGTGCAAAGTCTTGGCATACGCCTTTTTTTTGCTTCAAAGCTTCATGGGAACTAGTAGAAATATTTGTTGAACCACTAACATATCTGATTGATTTAGATACAATTAAATTTAACTCATGAATAAAATCAACTGTGTTGCTGTGCTTTTTTTTTGCCTGTCTAGAAATTTTTATTATATCCTCGCAGGGTAAAGTTAATTTGGTTTCTCTTAAAAAACATATTGGGTTTACCTTTTCTTTCAAACCTTTAATAACACCTGCAAAATCTTTAGTTTTTATTAATCCATTAGAGGTAATTTTTAATTTACCAGTGAAATTATTTAAATAAATATTTTGAACTTTATGACCTAATCCATCTACATGAGAATCAATTATTTTGCCATGATTAGAAGTTATATTCCATTTTAAAATTTTTTGATTGTTACAAATAGATGGATAAAGTTTTAGACATTGAATAAGTTTTGGTATTGTGGAATTGTATTTGTACTCTGTTGTATGCAAAATTTTAATTTTCATGACTCGCTTCCAAAAAAGTACTTTTGTTCAAATTTTTTATAAATAAAGTTAATTTCTTCCATAAATGATTTTAAAAATTGATGAAGTCCAATATCAGAGATTTTTTTCGCATTATGATTTTTTAAATTTTTATAGATTACTTCTATTTTTGTTTTTGAAATAGAATTTTGTTTATAAAATTTTGTCAATCTATTAAGATGGTGATGAATTTTTTCTACTGAAAATATTAACGATCTTGGACAAGTCATATTAAGAATTAGAAAATCTATTATTTTAATATATGTTATATCTTCTCCACCGTAAGCCCACTTAAATGCTCTAAATGAGGAGATCGATCTTAACATAAGACTCCATTGAAAATTATCAATCTCACCTCCAACATAATTTATACTAGGTAATAAAATAAAATATTTCACATTAATGATTCGCGCAGTAAAGTCAGCTCTTTCAAAAAAAGTACCTAATATTAAAAAATCGTATCCATCATTGATAAGTTGAGTGTTAAGTATTGTTCCTCTTATCAAATTAACCTGTTTTTTAATCCATTCAATAATACCAGGCAACTCTTTCAAAATATTTTTCTTATTTTTAAGATTTTTATCTATATCGTGAAATGAGGAATTGACTGCATTCCAAACCTCAAGTGTAACTGCAGTTCTAACCATCCTAATATTCTCTCTCGCAAAAGTTATACAGTTTAAAACTGATGAGTTATTTTCAAGATCAAAAAGTAAAAAGGAAATTATTTTTTCTTTTGAAATTTTTTGAAATCTTTTTAAGTATTCATCTTTCATTCCAGATGTTTCTAAGATTGACTCCCATTCATTATTATATCCCTTTTCTGTATTTGGTATAAGTGAAATTCTATAACCAACCTCTAAAAGTCTCGCCAAAGAATCAGCTCTTTCAATATACCTTGCTGACCAAAATAAATTCTCTGCTGTTTTACTCAACATAATTAATTACTCATTTAAAATCCAAGTATCTTTAACACCTCCACCTTGTGAAGAATTTACTACCAAAGAACCTTTTTTTAATGCTACCCTGGTAAGTCCTCCATTTACTAATTTTGTTTTATTAGCACCCACCAAACAAAATGGTCTTAAATCAACATGTCTTGGAGATAATTCGTTCTTTTCAAAAATTGGCACTGAAGATAAACTAATAATTGGTTGAGCAATAAAATTTTCAGGATTTAACAATATTTTTTTTTTAAAATTTGCTATTTCTTTTTTTGAAGATTTACTTCCTATCATTAAACCATAACCACCTGAACCATGCACTTCTTTTACAACTAGCTCTCTTAGATTTTCTAGAACATATTTCTTTTCATCATTTTCATAACATCTATATGTTTTAATGTTTTCTAAAACTGCTTCTTCACCAAGATAGAATTTTATAATTTTAGGTAAGTAGCTATAAATTGCTTTGTCGTCTGCTATACCTGAACCAGGAGCAGAACAAATATTTACATTTCCTGATTTGTATGAATCAAATAATCCGGGTATTCCAATTAGAGACGATCTATCAAAAGAAATTGGGTCAATAAATTGGTCATCTATTCTCCTGTAAATTATATCTATTTTTTCTGGACCTCTTGTTGTTTTCATATATGTTATTAAATTCTTAACAAATAAATCTGTACCTTGAACTAGTTCTACTCCCATTAGATCAGCAAGAAAACTGTGTTCATAATATGCACTATTGAAAGAGCCTGGTGTGAGTATTACAACTCTAGGTTCTTTATTGCAATTTCTTGGCGCGAGACTTTTTAGAATATCTAATAAATAGCTCGGATAGTTTTCAACAGTTTCAATTTGAAGTTTTTCAAATAGCTCAGGAAACATCCGCATCATAATCTCTCTGTTTTCAATCATGTATGAAACTCCCGACGGAGTTCGACAATTATCTTCTAAAACTTTAAAAGTCTTTTCATCAATTCTTATAATATCTGAGCCAATTATTGGACTGTAAATTTTTTTAGGAACTTTAAATCCCACCATCTTAATTTCATATGCAGGATTTTTGTAAATTAAATTTTCAGGAATCACTTTTGCTTTAATAATTTCACCTGTATTGTAAATATCATTTAAAAACGCATTGATTGCTAAAGCTCTCTGAATAACTCCTCTTTTGATTTTTTTCCATTCGCTACTAGATATTATTCTCGGAAACATATCAAAAGGAATTAACCTTTCTGTTGAGTCAAAATTATTATAAACAGAGAATGTTATCCCAATTTTTTTAAAAAGATTTTCAGCCTCACTCTTTTTTTTTACAATCACATTTTCTGGTAATGATTTTGCCCAGTCATAGATTTTAGAATAGAATCTTCTAATCTTTGAGTTTTTGTAAATTTCATTGTACATCTTTTTTCACTTTTCTTTGAAGGAGAAGTAGAAAGACTGATGGATGCGTTCCTTCGGTGTCATACCTACTTCCGACCTTACAGGTTGAACGTATTATAAGGTTATAACTTATATTTTTTTAAATCAAGTTCTTTTCTTAAGCAAAATTGAATAGGACTGAAAATTTTTTCTAATCATTTCTCCTGTTAATGGTTAAGTTTTAAAAATAAAATTATTTAAGCTTTTGAACTTTTACAAATATTTGACATAGATAAAATAATAAAATTGAGCTAAAGAGATGCCATAAATAATGGGTTCCTATATTTAAGAAATTACAAATGAAGTTATCAATTGTTCTAAAAAATAAGGCTATGCTAAAAAAAATAACTGATTTAATTAAAATTTTGATAATAAGTTTATTGTTTTTTAAAATAAAGGTGTAAAAATTTAAAAGAAGAAAATTTGATAAGTAATATTGAGAACCATTTAAAAAATCGAAATTCACTATTGTTGGTAAAAATAGAGATAAGAATATGTAAATTAATATAAAGAAAATATTTTTAGTTAAATTTATTTTTATAATATTCTTATTTATAGTAAAAGCAAAAAAAATACAAAAAACAAAGATTGGAATAATATCACATAACAAAGTGAACTTGTTGGGATAAGAATGAAATGATGAGCTTCCAAAACTTAATAAAAAAACACATATGGGAAAGATATAAAATTCATTATTAATATTTATTTTTCTATATCTCTTGAAAATAATAATAGAGCAGATTAGAAAAAAAATATTTGATATTATATTTAAGGGTTCATTAAAAAAGTTTAGATTTATTCTCTCGCAGTAAAAATCCATGTTTTTATTACTTAGTTTCTCTACTCTAATTTTTATTCATTTTACATTTAATTATGATTTGATTGAATAAATTTTTGAATTTTCAATTATGTAGTATTGTTTTTTTTTTGTAAAAATTAAGTCAAAAATCTTATTATTAGCATCAATACCACCAGTAAAAACACCAAAGGCTGGCATGCAAATTTTATTTTTTGAAACTATAAAACATTTTTTAAACATCCTATTTCCATTAAATTTAATTGAAATTTTAGGATGAAAATGTCCAAAAATTTGGTACAGATTAAGATTATTTGGTTTATGTGAAAAATTTATTCCATCTAATAAATAATTTAAATATGTTTTTATTCCTGGAATTTGTAATTTTTGATCGTGATTTCCAATTATATACAAAAGTTTATATTTTTTCTTTATTTTATCAAAGATTGATTTGGCATTTTTGTCTAATCGTTTGTACCCATTACTATCATGAAAAATATCACCTAATAAAATAATAGTTTTGACATTTTGTTTTTTTAAAATATTTTCTAATATTTCTAAAGTTTCAAGACTATCATAAGGTGGAAGAAATTGACCAAATTTTGCAAAATAAGAGGATTTTTCTAAATGTAAATCAGAGACTATCAATGATGAATTCTTTGGCCAATACAAAGCACCTTGTCCATTTAAAAAAAAGTCATTCTTATTAAAAACTATTTTTTTCAAGTTAACCCTACCTGATTCAATAAATAATTTTCAAAGCTTTTAAGATAAAACTCATCAACAATTTTTTGATCATAAACTTCCTTATTTATCTGCAATATTAAAGGTATGGACAAGGGGGAGGGTTTTATTAATTTTTTAATTTTAATTCTAGATGAAATTCTTTTTAAATAATTTTCAAGTCTATCTAATTCAATTAAATCTTTTTTTGATTCTTCAATTGTTGCTTCTATTAAAATATGTTCTTTTTCGTATTTACTAAGAACCTTTAAAATTAATTCAGAGTTTATTGAGAGTTGATTAAATCTTTTGGGCTGATTTGGAAAACCTTTATTTATTAAACCAGAAATTATAGCTACTTTATTAAAGTTCCTTTTGTATAGAGAAGAATTCTGTAACCATTCATTTACACTATTTTTAAATGAATGTAATTCAAATAATGATTCAAGGTTTTTCATTTCTTTATCTACCCAGATAGCTAACGCGTAATCAGTGCAAAAAAATCCTAAAGGTTTTACTCCTGATGACTTGAATCTGTTAGATAAAACAAAACCAAGTGTATTATTTACATTATAACCCTGAAATGAGTAAAAAAGATAATAGTACTGCTTAATTTTTCTATCTTTATAAGGGAAAAATTCTATTAGAAGATTATTGTAAGTTGGAAGTTGCGAATTTTTTTTTTGTAATTTTAACCATTGAGTGATTGGCTTTGGAAAGTTCTGCCATTCTTTTTCATCATTAATTATATCCAAAACCCTATCTGCAAGTTTTGTTGAAATTGGCATTTTACCACCTGCATAAGATGGAATTTTAGGTTTTTTATCCTTAATTTTTTCAACTTTTACAATGTTCATGCTTATCGAATTAAACTTTAAAATTTCACCACCAAAAATAAATGTATCTCCTGATTGCAATTTTTGAATAAACCATTCTTCAATTTTTCCTAACTTTTTGTTCTTAAGTTTAACATCTAGCATTTGTGCTTCGATTATAGTTCCAACATTCATTTTATATTGTCTAATAAACTTTTCTGAGCTGATTGTATAATTGCCATTCTGAGTTTTTTTTAACCTTTTAAACTGTTCATATTTTTTAAGCGAATAACCTCCATTTTCCAAAAAACTTATAATTTTTTGTACTTTTTTTTTGGAATAATGCCTGTATGGCCAAGTATTTAAAACTTCTTCGTATAACTTTGTTGTATTTATTTCTGATGAACACGCCATTCCCATTATGTGTTGAGCTAAGACATCTATTGAACCATTTTTACTTGAGATTTCTTCAATCTCATTTTTTTTAATTGCTTTTATTGCTGCTTTGCACTCGAGAAATTCAAATCGATTTGTTGGTACAAGATAAGCAATTGAATTCGCCTCTATGCTATGATTACTTCTTCCAATTCTTTGAAGAAGTCTAGAAATACCTTTAGGAGCACCAATCTGTACTACAACTTTTATGTTAGACCAATCAATTCCTAATTCTAAAGAACTTGTTGCTATGACACAATCTAACTGATTATTTATCATTTTATTCTCTACATTGATTCTTAACTTTTTTTCTAAACTTCCGTGATGTAGAGCAATTCTTAGATTTTCTGAATTATAAGCCCACAGACTCTGAAACAAAAGCTCGGCTTGAGCCCTTGTATTGACATATATAATTGATACATTTGTTTTTATAATTTTATAAATATCCCTTATTGCGTATGTAGCATTATGTCCTGACCATGGAATATCAAGATGTTCTCCTAAAATTTTGATTATTGGCTGTTTATTAACATTTGACCTGATTGTTTTAATATTTTCCGAACAAAAATATTTTTTAGAATCTTCATTTTCTTCAATTGTGGCAGAAAGTAATATTTTCTGATTAACTGAAAAACCATTCAGTCTAGTCAAATTTAATGTTAATAATTCTCCTCTTTTTGTATTAATAAGTGAATGAATCTCATCAACAACAACAAATTTTAAATTTTTGAAAAAATTCTCTGAATTTTTTTCAGACATTAAAATTGCAAATGATTCTATTGTAGTCATTAAAATATTAGGAGGTCTGAGAAGTTGTTCTTTTTTTTTTTTAAAACTTGTATCTCCAGTTCTTGAAGCTATTGAAAAATTTAAGCTTATATCTTGGATTGCATGAATTATGTTTTTTTCAATATCGTAAGTCAGTGATTTTAGTGGAGATATATACAATGTATGAAGAATGTTATTGTTAAAATCTTTATCTGATAAATCAATAATTGAAGGAAAAAAAGCTGATAGTGTTTTACCAGTTCCAGTTGGAGAAATTAATAAAACATTACTGCCTCTTGATATATGGTGAATTACTTTCTTCTGATGTTCGTACAAGTCCCAGTTCTTTTTTTTTAACCAATTTGATATTATACTATTTTCTACCATATTTAATTTATGAATTTGCTTAATAATAAACTTAATATAATACCTTTGAATATATATATCGACCCTCAATATCCAGTTGATAAAGCTATAATTACTCATGCTCATGCAGACCATGCAGTTCCTGGTCACAGAAAAGTTTTAGCCACAAAACAAACTATTGAAATCATGAAATTGAGATTTGGTGAAGGTTGTGCAAAAGAATTTCAAATTTTAGATTACGGTGAAAAAGTGAATATAAATAATTTCTTAATTTCACTTTTTCCATCTGGTCACATACTTGGAAGTGCACAAGTATTAATAGAAAATAAAAATACAAAGATTGTTGTGACAGGAGATTACAAAACTGTTAAAGATCCAACAGCATGTGATTTTGAAATCAAACAATGTAATACAATCGTTACTGAAGCCACATTTGGACTTCCTATATTTAAACACCCTGATCCTGATGGTGAAATTTCCAAACTTCTTGAATCTCTTAAAAAAAATAAAAATGTTGTCCACTTAGTTGGTGTTTATGCATTAGGTAAAGCTCAAAGGATTATTAAATTATTAAGAAACAAGGGTTTTGACGAAAAAATTTTTATTCATCGAGCATTAGAGAAAATTTGCAACTATTATGAATATGAAGGGATCAAATTAGGAAAACTTGAAGTAATTACTAAAAATAATCAAGATACTAATTATAAAGTTGTTTTTTGTCCTCCTTCAGCACTTAAGGATAGATGGTCAAGAAGATTCGATGATAAAATTATTTGTCAAGCATCAGGATGGATGAGTATTAAGCAAAGAGTAAAGCAGAGTTTAGTAGAGTTTCCATTAATCATCTCCGATCACTCTGATTGGGATGAGTTGACTAATACGATAAAAGAATCTAATGCTGAGAATGTTTGGGTTACTCACGGTAGGGAAGAGGGTTTAGTTCACTGGTCAACACAGAATGGTCTAAATTCTAAACCGTTATCATTTCAAAGGGAAGATGAGGATACTTAAGTATGAGAAAATTTTCTAAATTATTAGAGGAAATTATCTTTACTCCATCAAGAAATAAAAAGATAGAGATTCTGGTTGATTATTTGAAAACAACAAGTGACCCCTGCAGAGGTTTTACTTTAGCTTTGATTTCTTCGAATTTAAAATTTAAAATTATAAAAACCTCCGAATTAAAAGAAATAATTAAATCTTTAGTAGATCCAATTCTATTTGATTTATCCTATGATTATGTAGGAGATTTAGCAGAAACAATATCATTGATTTGGCCAAACCAAGTAAAAGGGAAAACTTCAGAGTTAAACTTTTTTGTAGAGTTCATAGAAAATAATAAGAAAAATAAGATTATTGATTTTTTAATATCGCAGCTTAACATTGCTTCTTCAACAGAAAGATGGGCAATTATAAAATTATTTACGGGAGGATATAGAATAGGTCTGTCTGAAAAAATTGTAAAAATAGCTCTTTCAAAATATGGTAATAAAGAATTAGAGGAAATAGAAAAGATTTGGCATGGTTTAAAAATTCCATATATTGAACTATTTGATTGGTTAGATAATAAAAGTACAAAACCTAGTATTGATTATTTAAAAACTTTTCATCCATTAATGTTATCACATCCAATAAATGAAATTACTGATTTTAAGAAACTAATACCTGAGGATTTTTCTGCGGAATGGAAGTGGGACGGTGTAAGAGTTCAAATAATTATTTCAGACAATGATACTACAATCTTTTCGAGAAATGGTGAAAATATTACACAATCATTTCCAGAGTTAAAATTTAAATCAAAGTATGAAGTTGTTCTGGATGGAGAGCTTTTAGTTGGTAAAAATTTTAAACCCATGTCATTTAGTGATTTACAAAAAAGATTGAATCGAAAAAAAGTTAGTAAAAAGTATCTCCAGGATTTTCCAGCGTTTGTTAAATTATATGATATTTTATTTTTAAATTCTTTTGATCTTCGGAATTTAGAGTTTAATCTAAGAAGACAAAAGCTTGAGAAGTGGTACTATGAAAATAATCAAGAAAGCTTAGCTCTATCAGAGGAAATTTTTTTTAAATCTTGGATAGATTTAAAAAAGTTACGAAACATAAATCTGACCAAATCAAATATTTACGAAGGTGTTATGCTAAAAAGAAAAGATAGTCTTTATTATAGTGGCAGACCAAAAGGTATGTGGTTTAAATGGAAAAGAAACCCAAGATATATTGATACAGTTTTAATGTATGCTCAAAGAGGTCATGGCAAAAGAAGTTCATTTTATTCAGATTTCACTTTTGGGATTTGGGATAATGAAAATAAACTTGTACCAATTGGCAAAGCATACTCAGGATTCTCAAATAAAGAGTTAAACAAAATAGATAAGTTTGTAAGAAGTAATACAATTCAAAAATTTGGTCCAGTAAGAGAGGTAAAAAAAAAGTTAGTTTTTGAGGTTGCGTTTGACTCAATATCAAAAAGTCCAAGACATAAGTCAGGTTTATCTTTAAGATTCCCAAGAATATCAAAAATCAGATGGGATAAACCAATTAATGAAATTGAAACTTTAGCTTTAGTAAAATCTACCTATAATATTGATTAGAAAATAAAATCTAACATTAAATAATTTTTGAAATTTTTACAGCTGACGCAGAACCGAATCTTACAATAGAACTCCAGAGTTTATGAAAAATATTAAACTTTGCAACATTTAAAAAAGCCTCATTTTTATGTTCTATTTCATCTTCCATAAGATTTTTTATAAAATTTATTAAATTTTTATCTTTCTTTTTTTCTAAAAGATTTATTTGCTCTTGATAGTGCAACTCAACGAAAGATTCAACTGCGTGTATCGTAGCATAAATAAAATTTTTACCAAGAATTGAAGGGATGAAACCAGTCATAAAACCAAAGAACTTCCATAAAAAAATTAGTTTACTCCTTTCACTTTTTGGAAGAATTTTTTCAATTTTTTTTAAATGTTGAGATTCAGTGTTAAGATGTTTTCTTGAAAATAAGATTATATCTTTTTGTTTTGAAAAAGTTAAAATTGCTCTATAAATATAAACTGCACCCATTTCGCCTGCATGATTTGTTCTAAAATGTGGTATTAAAAATTCAGGAATTTGTAACATTATGATAAATAGATATGATTACTAATTTAAACAAACTAATACTTAAAATGGTAATTTTGTTGTTTCTATCAAGCAATTTATTTTCTGAGGAACTTTGTAAATTCAATATTTTAAAAATTAATCATAAGAAAAGTCTTATCTGTGAAAAAAATCAACTTGTCACCGGTATCTTAAAATTTAAAAGTGAAAGTAGTAACTATCCTTTTGTATATAATTCAGGCTATGATATCCATATACCTAAGACTTTTAAAAAAGAGGTATTAAACTTTATTGAAAAATTATGCAATAAAACACAGATTATAAGATTAAAAACAATTACAAATTTAAACGATAAAGAAAACTTTTCAAACGAATTAATAGTTTCATGCAAAAAAAAATAAATAATAAAGAAGTAGAATTAAAAGTCTGCAAAGATTGTGATGCTCCATTACCGTTTAATCCGAAAGAGCTAAGCTACTTTAATAAAGACAATGAAATTTGTGATGAATGTTTGAATTTAAAAAAAGGATGATTTTTTTATTTAATTGCATACATAAAAAATTATGACATTTTTAAGCTCCTTGTTTAGTGCTTTTCCAGCACATAAAGTAGATCAAGAAGATATTATAAGATTAAGTAGAAAAATATTCCCATTGAATCAAAACTCTAAAATGCTAAATGTATTCAGAAACTCTGGAGTAAAAACGAGATTTTTAGTTGAGGAGTTGGAATGGTATAAAAGCAAACATTTTTGGAAAGAATCAAACCTAGCATTTAAAAAACATGCAATAAGCCTTTTGAAAATTTGTGTTGAACGAACTTTAAGACATAGCAGGAAAAGTCCTGATCAAATAGGAGCAATCGTTGTGATAAATACCACAGGAGTATCTACACCATCCCTGGATGTTGAACTCTTTAATGAATTTAATTTTAAAAATACTGTAAAAAGACTGCCTCTTTTTGGTTATGGTTGTGCTGGAGGAGTTTTAGGCATGAACAGAGCGGTGGAACTTTACAGGAATATAAAAGAACCTGTTTTAGTTTGTAACATAGAATTGTGTAGCCTTACATTTAGACCCCATATATTTTCAAAAGAAAATATCATAAGTACTGCTTTGTTCGGTGATGGAGCCTGTTCTTATCTTATTGACAAAGTTGGTAATTGTGAAATTAAAGAATCAATTGATTATACTTGGAAAAACTCAACAGAATTAATGGGATGGGGAATCGAAGATGACGGTCTTTCCGTCATATTTGATAAAGCTATACCTGATTTTATTGATAAAAATCTCTACAATATTGTTAAACCTCTTATTAATAACAAAAATACAGGATACATTTTACATCCTGGAGGTATGAAAATCATAAATGCATATAAAAAAATTTTCAATGACCATGAGTCAATAAATATTGCTCAAGAGGTACTATCAGAGTTTGGTAATGTTTCTTCAGCATCCGTTTTACTTGTATTAGCAAAAGCACTCGAAAGAAAAATTAGTGGTCAATTTTTATTATCAGGTTTAGGTCCTGGTTTTTCAGCCGGTGTAACTAAAGTTTTTCTCAATCATGCAAATTGATATCTTGATAATTCTTTACATTATTTTCGCAAGAATATTTGAACTATTTTTAAGTTTTAAAAATGTGAAAATTTTAAAAAAAGAAGGAGCTGAAGAATTTTATCCACAACATTATAAGTTTTTAGTTTTGTTTCACATAATTTTTATACTTTATTTTCTGGAAAAGTCATTATCATATGATGATCTTAATTTTTTGTTTGTCTATTTTTTCTTTTTAGTTCAAGTAGTTCGATACAAAATTATTTTTGATCTCGGAAAATATTGGACTACAAGAATTTATGTATTAAAGAATGTTCCTTTAATAAAAAAGGGTATTTACAGATTTATAAAACATCCCAATTATATGATTGTTTTTTTAGAAGTTTTTATAATTTGTATAATTTTTAAAGATTACACAGCTTTACTATATTTTTCTAATATTAATCTTGTTCTGATATTTGTTAGAATTTATTTTGAAGAAAAAGCTAATTATTCTAGAAAGAAATTAAAATAATTTTACATAAAATTTTAGATTTTTATCCACCACTTATTTTCAAACCTCGGTTTAAAAACCTTAGGGTGTAGTATTTCGCTTAAAATGTCTAAACTTTTAATTATACTTGTTCCCGGTCTATTGAAAAAACGATTACCGTCTACAACATAACTTTCTTTATTTTTAAATATTTTATCAAACTTAAGTTTATTTTTTTTTATTTCGTTTAAAGTAGTTTTGATGTCAAATCCACAAGGCATGAATATTATTGCATCTAAGGCATCAATTTTTATATTTTTCGGGTTAGTAAATGAAGTATGTTCTCCTGAAAATGACTTTACGCTTTGGCTTTTTAAAATTGCCAAAAGATCCGGAATCCAATTTCCTGAGACCATGAAAGGATCAAGCCATTCAACGCACAATACCTGTTTTTTTTTCTTTGTCTTATTTAATAAAGTTTTTATGATTTTTATTTTATTTTTAAATTTCATAATTATTTGTTGAGCTTTTTCTTTTTTTCCTACACCAATGCCTACATTCTTTATATCTTGGAATATTTGTTCAAGATTTTTTCCTTTTAGATCAATAAGGACAGGTTTTTTTGATAGCCAACTATCTAAACAATTTTTTACATCATTTATTGATACAGCACAATAAGCGCATTGTGACTGAGTTATAATAACATCAGGATTAAGCTCTTTTAGCTTGATTGCATTCACTTCATAAATTGAAAGACCCAATTTTAAAATTTCTTTAACATTATCATTTATATCAGATGAATTTTTCTTTTTTTTAATATTACAATATGTAACTTTGGGTAATTTCGTGATTTCTGTCGACACATCGCATTCATGGGAAACTCCTACAAGATTATCTTGAAGACCTAATGAAATAATTATTTCAGTTGCGCTCGGAACTAAGGATATAATTCTCATCTTTAATAAATATTGTATTTGTTGTTATTGATCTAATAATTATAGGAGTTAAAGAAATAACAAAATAAAAAATAACCATAAGATATTTATACAAGTTTCATCGATAAAACTGTTGTGATAATTGTATAAATCAAAATTGCAAAAATAATCAAGATTACCTGACTCCCTTTAAAGTAGCTTTCTTTAGCAACTTCTTTGACTTGATAAAGCAAATTTGGCCAAGTGTAAGAAACAAAATCTCCTTGCGACATAATATTAATAATTTTGCCAGATTTATCAACTACGGGCACATGACGAAATCTCTCATTTGACATTTGTCTCAACCATACAAGCAGGCTATCGTCTTTATCTGCAACCTTGACTGGAGTTGTCATTATTTCTTTGAGTTTTGTTGTTTTTGGATTCATAGAGTTATTTAAAAGTTTTTTCATTAAATCTCTTTCAGTTACGATTCCTTTCACGACCTTGCTTTTATCAGTTATCACAACTGAGCCAAAATTATATTTTGACATTGTTTTGACCGCATCCATAACTTTATCAGATTCACTGAAAGTAACAGGTGGTTTTTTACTCTTAAATTCAGGTCTCTCGCAAATTTTCATAATAACCTCTATAATAAATATAATAGATTCTATAAGACAAAACTATATAAAAATCAAAAATTATTTAAATATTTTAATAATTAAATATCTAGGCATTGATTTTTTTATAAAATTACAAATATTGACCAAATGACTAATTCAATAATGTGGTTTAGATATGATTTAAGAGTAAAAGATAATCTTGCTTTATATCAATCTTCTAAATCTAAAAATTGTTTACCTATTTATATTCTAGACGAAGATTTTTTAAGATTAGATACAACTGGTGATTTTCATTTAACATTTATAAATGACTCTTTGTTAGATTTATCGAACAATTTAAAATGCTTTGATGCTCAATTAAATTTTTTCAAAGGAAAAACAATCGAAGTATTCAATCATTTGATAAATAAACACTCATTTAAATATGTTTTTAGTAATAGAATTTTCAAAAATAAGTTTTTTTTGGACTTGGACAGAGATGTATTACAATTTTTTAAAACTAATCACATAGAATGGAAACAATTTCAACAAACTGGCGTTCAATTAAACAACAGAGTGCGAGGCACATGGTCACATGAATGGAAAAAATTTATTAATACATCAATTTCTGATTTACCATTAAAAACTAATTTTTTAAAAATTAAAAATTCTAATTTTATTAAACAAAAAACATTAAGTATTTCTCAAAAAGGAGGCGAAAACGAAGCCAATAATTTATTGAACACATTTTTAGAAAGCAGACATAGAAGCTATTCAAAGAAAATGTCTAGCCCAATTACAGCCGAAAATTCCTGTTCAAGACTTAGTCCTCATTTGACTTTTGGGACTATTTCTCTAAAGACAATTTTTAAAGAGATTACCGAAAAGATATATACTAAATCAATTATTGATAAAGTTTCTATCAATTCATTCAAAAAAAGGCTCGCCTGGCATTGTCATTTTATTCAAAAACTTTATGACGAACCACGAATTGAGTATGAAAATTTACATCCCTCTTATGATCAAATTAGAGTAAATAACTTTGATGACGAAATATTTCTTAGATGGCAGAATGGTTTAACAGGCTTTCCTTTTTTAGATGCTTGCATGAGATTTTTAAATCAAAAAGGCTGGTTAAATTTTAGAATGAGAGCAATGATTATATCCTTTGCATCTTATCAGTTATGGTTAGATTGGAGACCTGTATCAAAATATCTTGCTAGAAAATTTACAGATTATGAACCAGGCATTCATTATTCTCAGATACAGATGCAGTCAGGTACAACAGGCATTAATTCGATAAGAATTTATAATGTAATCAAACAATCATACGATCAGGATCCAACTGGAGCTTTCATTCGTAAATGGTTGCCAGAGCTCAGAAATTTACCAGATTTTTTAATTCACGAACCGTGGAAGATAAATTTCTTAGAAGAAAAAGAATATAATTTTTATTTACGAAGGGATTACTATGAACCAATTATTGATAATAAAACGAAATCAATTGAGGCTAAGCAAAAAATTTGGAATATTAAGAAAACTAATGAGGCAAGAATAATATCTCAAGATATAATAAAAAGGCACGCAAGTTTGAATAGGGGTAATTAAAGTTAGTTTATATCCAACCCTTTGAATCCTGCTTTTTAATAAGTTTGTGTTGTTCTTGATCTAATCCTCTTTTCCAATAACTCGATATATACATATTTTTTTTATTGATGTCATTTTTGGATAGAAGTAAGCTTCTAATTTTTTTCATTAATGAAAATTCAGTTGCAACCCAAATAGATGGACTTTGGTCATACCATTCTATTGCATCAATTTTTTCTAAAATTTTTGAGTGACTGTTCTCAGAATTTAAGATCCAATTTATTTTTACATTTTCTGGTTTTATAAGTTTTTGAATGTCACAGTCATGTGATAGCTCAATAAATACTTGTCCTTTTGATCTTTTTGACATCTGTTCTAAGTTTACACTTATTGCTGGCAAGGATGCTAGATCTCCTACTAATAGAAACCATGTTGAATTCATATCGACCATGTTTTTCGGTCCAGGACCAGTAAATTTAATCATATCATTAACTTTTGCTTTAATGGCCCAATTTGATGCTAAACTTTTTACATTAGAATGGATTGCAAAATCAACATCAAGTTCTAGGTTTTCTCTTTTAAAATTTCTTACAGTAAAAGGCCTTACCAAATTTTTACCATTTTTTTCGAAAATAAATTTGATGTAACCACCTACTTCATCAACTGGAAAATTTTCTAGATCTTTATGGGTAAAAGTTACTCTTTTCATATTTTTGGTAATATTAAAAATCTTTTTCACAATTAATTTTTTAATTTCTTTTTTATAAGTAATTTTTTTCTCCCTATTTTTTTGTTTTAATTTTTTTTCTTCTATTTGGAAAACAGGTTTTGCATATATGACATTTCAGTCCGAAACAATCTCTAGCTTTACAAAATTCTCTTCCATAGAATATGATTTGCAAATGTAATTTATTCCATGATTCTTTTGGAAAAATTTTTTTTAAGTCTTTTTCGGTTTGATTGACATTTTTTCCATTAGTTAACTTCCATCTTTGGGCTAGTCTATGAATATGTGTATCAACAGGAAATGCTGGATGACCAAATCCTTGAGACATAATTACACTCGCTGTTTTGTGTCCTACTCCTGGAAGTTCCTCTAAATTTTTAATATTATTAGGAATATTTCCTTTATAATTTTTCACTAAAATTTTTGATAATTCTGAAATAGCTCTAGATTTTTTTGGTCCTAAACCGCATGGTTTTATTATATCATAAATATTTTGTATGGATAATTTAGCCATTTTGAATGAATTGTTTGCTTTAGCAAATAATATTGGCGTGATTCTATTAACTCTTTCATCAGTACACTGAGCGCTCAACAATACAGCGATTAAAAACTCAAAGTTATTTTTATGAACTAGAGGAATAGGTGGTTTCGGGTATTTTTTATTGAGGAAACTTTCAATGAATAAGGCTCTATCTTTTTTTAACATTTTGAAAGTATTGTCTTTACAAAGAGTTTTTATTTGAAAAAAAAACATTCACTATGAGTTTATATAAGGCATTGGCTTATTGAGGTAGAACTAACCAATAAGCCAACAGCCAAATAAACTAGTTTTTTGTAGTATCTTTAGTTTCCTTAGTTTCTTTAGTTTCTTTAGTGGTGCTTGCATCTTTTGCTTTGTCATGTCCGCCCGCACAATGAGCAGCCATTGATGAATTAGCGCCTAAAGAAAATATGAAACCTAAAGCTAGAATTGCTAAAAATTTTTTCATAATTATCTCCTTTTTTATAAAAAATAGTTTAAATTTTTTTTTTTTCAAGAAAAATAAAGTCTTTATTTATATCAATTTTTAGGTTTAAATAAAATTATGAATTTTTTTTTTGACTATTTAAAAATTTAATCTTATTTATCTAATAAACTAAGTTTTTCAGCGAAAAAGTAATCATATGTTTTAGACATTTAAGGTAATAGATGAAAGATTATAGAGAGCTTAAAAATAAATTTAAAGAATACGGGTTGTTGAATGATATTAACGGAATATTAAGTTGGGATATGGCAACAATGATGCCAACATTTTCCAGAAAACACAGAATAAATCAGATAAATACAATTAATGAAAATAAAAAAAGGATTTTTGATGAGTTAAAAAAGTCCGAACTTTTTGACAAAATTGACAAAGAGAAATTATCAATTGAAGACAAAAAAAATTTTTCTTTAATGAAAAAAAAATTTGATTATTTTGATTCTATACCAATTAAGATAATAAATAAGAAATCCATATTAGAAATAGAATGTGAGGGTTTATGGAGAAAAGCACGACAAGAATCATCTTTTAAAGTTGTATCTAAAAAATTTTCACAACTTGTAAATATTGTAAAGGAAGAGTCAAAAATCTTGTCGGATACATGGCAAAAATCAAAATATGATTCATTAGTTTACAAATATGATGCGTCATTAAATTATAGAATTCTAAAAAAAATATTTGATGATCTTCATACTTTCCTATCCAAAAATATTGAGAAAATTATTGCAATACAAGAAAAAGAAAATCTTATTGAAATAAATGACAAACTCAGTGAAGAGGAGCAATTCCAAATCTCGAAATTTTTTATGAAAAAATTAGGGTTTAATTTCAAAAAAGGGAGAATTGATAAAAGTTTACATCCTTTTTGTGGGGGTAGTACTGAGGATATTAGAATTACAACTAGGTTTACTGAATCAGATTCTTTTTCATGTTTTGATGCGTTAATGCATGAAACAGGACATGCTTTATATGAACAGGGTTTACCAAAACATTGGTTTTACCAACCATTGGGGCAAGCAGGGGGAATGTCGTTTCATGAGAGTCAATCTTTATTTATTGAAATGCAATTAATAAAGTCTATTAATTCAAGTAAGTTTATTGAAGACTATGTAAAAAAAAAATTTAATAGGCACGAAGCTTGCTGGAATTCTGAGAATATATACAAATCAAGAACAAAAGTAAAAAAAAATTTTATCAGAGTTGATGCTGATGAGGTTCAATATCCATTACATATAATACACAGATTTAATATTGAATATGAAATTATTGAAAAAGATGAAAGTGTAGAGTGTTTACCAGATATATGGAATCATAATTTCAAAAAAATTTTTAATTTTAATGTCACAAATGATAATGTGGGATGTCTCCAGGATATTCATTGGTATCATGGAGACTTTGGTTATTTTCCAACTTACACAATTGGAGCTTTAATAGCAGCCCAACTGCGTTATACGATTGAAAAAAAGAATTCCAATTTTAGAACATTATTAGAATTTGGAGAATTTAATCAAATTACCAATTGGCTTAAAAAAAATTTTCATAATAAAGGAAGTTTATTTAAATTAAATGAACTTATGGAAAATATTACAGGAGACAAATTAAGCACAAAATTTTTTAAAAACCATATTATTGAAAGATATATTGAAAGAAAATTTTGATTTAAATAATTTAATTTATGAAAACAAAAAGTATAACTTTAAAAACGTCAAATACCTCATGGTGGAAAAAGAAAAAAATAAGGAAATCTTCTGCTTATGAATTAAATTTATTAAGAAAGTTGGGATGGAAGTTAAAAAAAAAAGAGGTATTTTTAAAAAGTGAGGAAAGTATAAATACTAACACTTTTTACAGATATTTTTTATATAAAAAGTAATTGTTGACTTTTGGAATTAGTTTATGTTTTAAGAAAAATTCACTATGTCCAAAAAAAAAGTAGTACTTATATTAATAGGAATAATATTTTTTGTAATATTAAATCGGCTCGAAAAACCTGACCAGCTCAGTGAGGACGCATGGTTAATAGCGTCTTTATTATTGTTGATGACTTTATGGTGGCTGACTGAAACCATTCCTCTCTCTGTAACAGCTCTGCTCCCCTTATTGGTCGTTCCTGTGTTTACTGAATTTAGCATTGCTGAGGTTGTACAACCTTATTCTAGTCCTATTATATTTTTACTTTTAGGTGGTTTTATAATTGGTCTTGGATTTCAAAAAAGTGAGTTACATAAAAGATTCGCTATGTATATTTTAGCTAAAATTGGTAATAATAAAAAAAGTATACTTGCTGCATTTATGATTACGACCGCTTTTTTGAGTATGTGGATTTCTAATACCGCAACTTGCTTGCTAATGTTACCGATACTGATTTCAATATTGTATAAATTAAAAATCAAAAAAGAAAATTTCTTTAGAAAAATAATTATCTTATCAATTGCGTATTCATCCTCTATAGGTGGCATGGCTACTTTAATAGGTACAGCTCCAAATGCTATTTTTGCGGGTTTTCTTAAACAAAACTATTCTATTCAAATTGATTTTATTAAATGGTTTTTTTTTAGTTTTCCCTTAGTCCTGATTCTTTTAATTTTATTCGGGGGATTTGCAAATTACTTGATTCGAGATATATCTCTTCAAAGTTTAAAAAATAAAATTTTTACAAGAGAATATCAAAAACTTGGAAAAATTTCGTTAAAAGAGAAAGTAACCATTTTTATAATGTGCGTCACAATTTTCTTATGGATTTTTAAATCATTTATTAACGATTTTTTTATGATTAAATTAACTGACGCAAATATTGCAATTCTAGGAGCATTTCTTTTTTTTATAATACCTGTAAAAAATCAAAACTTTATTCTTGATAAAGATTGGTTTTCACTGATTCCTTGGAATATCCTTCTATTATTTGGAGGAGGTTTAAGTTTGGCTAATTTAGTTACTAAGTCTGGAATTTCAGAATGGATTGGAAATAGTTTATTCTTCTTTTCTACCCTCGATATAATATTTATGATTTTATTAATAGCTTTATTGATTTCTTTTTTAACAGAAGTTACAAGTAACACAGCAACCACGATTTTATTTTTACCAATCTTAGCATCATTCGCTGAAATTCATAACCTTGATATTTCAAAAACATTATTACCTGTTGTTTTAACAGCTAGTTGCGCTTTTATGATGCCAATAGCGACACCACCAAATGCAATTGTATTTTCAACAAACGAATTAAAAATTACATTTATGGCTTCTATAGGTTTTTTTATGAACTTGACGGCTGTAATTATTTCATCAATTTGGATATATTTCTTTAGTAATTTATTGTTATAGTTATCAAAACAGTAAGCTGAACTTAATTATCAAATTCTGAAAGCCAATACATCAACTTGTTAGCTTTAAAAAAACACTTAAAATCTTTTAGATAGTCTATAACCCCATCTATTTTCCGAAAGATCTTTTAGCCTTTTTGTTTCATTAGGTATTTTAATTAGAAGATTATTAAATTTAATTATTTGATTTGTTAGTAACATACAATGCTCCCTTATTTAAAAGTTAAATATATGTACTTTTGACGCATGTACTATGCGCCACTTTAGAACCATGTGGATAATTTTTAATTTACCAAAATTATAAAAAAAAACAAGTAATCTAAAATTTGTTCTAGTTAAAATTAATATTAAATTACAAAAATGTTGTTGTATTTCTGCAACACAAAAATATTTATTTGTGTTTGATAACAATTATTAGTTGCAAATTGAAAAAATAATGATACTGTTAATAATAATTATTAATATCAATATAGGTGTATAGATTAGTTATGACAAATTTTAAAAGGTTGGTACCTAAATATACTCGTGAAGGTTCATGGTTAAATCTTCAAATTTTATTAACTGTTCTTATTAGCTCACCATTAATGAGCCAGGAAGATATTTATGTAGCTCCTGATGTAAATATTTTCGAAAGCTCAGAGCAAGTTTTTGAAATTCCAGGTGCTGGAGATTATATTGGACCTGAAGAGATCAAAAAATATAATTTTAACAACATAAACGATATACTTAGAAATTCGACTGGTATCTATACACGAGAAGAGACTGGTAAGGGTATTGTACCAAACATCAGTTTAAGGGGAACAGCTACCTTGAGATCTGCTCAAGTAAACTTATTGGAAGACGGTATAAATATTGCGCCCGCTCCATATGCCGCACCTGATTCATATTATGCACCAATCACTGGTAAGATGCACGCACTCGAAATACTTAAAGGTTCAAGTCAATATAGGTTCGGTCCACACAACACAGGTGGTTCATTAAATTATGTAACAACACCAATTGATTTAGGTGAGAGGTATTATGGTAGCGTGTCTTATGGTTCTGGTGATGATTTTGTTACTCATGACTACTTTAATTATGGATATTCATCAAATAGTTTTGGTGCAGTAGCAATTCTTGGAGAAATGTATTACAGAAACGGTGGTGGGAGAAGAGATTTTAACATTGAACCTGGCACACTAACAAACACTGCGAGAAAAAATTATGGAAGTGATGAATTAGGGGATGTTCACAGAATAGCTCCTATGGTCAAATTATTGTGGCAATTACCTACTCAAAAAAATGTTGTAGTTGAATTAAAAGCTGCTTGGCATGATATGAATTACAATCAAAGTTATTCAGGTATTTCTACCTCTGATTTTAATTTAGATCCAATGCAACAATATGTTGCTTTGCAAATGGGAGAATACAACACTGAGCAATTTACATATTATGGAAAGGTTAGAGCAGAATTAAATAGTAATATTAAAAATACGACTACGCTATATTATAATTATTTTACAAGAGATTGGTTTAAATTTGATAAAGCGGATAGTGTTGCGGGTGAAGTATTTAACGCGAAAGGCTACACTGGAGATGCAAGACTAATAGCTAAAGGTCTTCGTGCTGGCACAGTTACATATGTAAATAATGACAGACAATACGGAGCTTATGGTGTGATGAATGAAACAGATTTCAACTTCAAGACAAATCTATTGGGTAAAAATATCGAGCATGAATTAAAAGTTGGATACAAAGCCCATATGGACTACATTCATGCTGACCAGCAAACACATTCTTTTAGTATGGCTGTGGGCGGCGCTATGACAGGAACTACAGTTGCTGCAAAAAGTGATTATGTATATCGCGCCAAAGGGCATGTTGGATACTTTGAAGAAAAAATGAAAATTGATAATTTTAATGTTATGTTTGGAGCTAGATATGAATACATTGATAATTTTTATAGAAGTGGTTCAACAACAGCAAAGGAAAAAATGTTTGCATTTGCTCCTGGTGGAGGATTAGTCTACAATCATAATGAAAATTGGCAATTTTTTGGTGGTGCTTACAAAGGATTTAATATTCCAGGTCCATCAGCTGCAAGGGATGATGGAAGTCCTGTTGAACAGGAAACAAGTCTAGCGAAAGAAGTTGGCTTAAGATATAACGATCCAAATTTAGCATTGTCATTAGTTGGTTTTCATACATATTTTTCAAATCTAATCGTTATTGATAACTCAAATTCTGATAGTGAACCTGATAATGCAGGAAATGTAATAACTAAAGGTATAGAGCTAAATATAGATTATTTACCTCCAGAGGCATTCCAGTTTGTTCCAGCTGGTGAACTTTCTTATTTTTTAAATTATACTTTTACAAACGCCAACCTGGATGGTGCATCATCAAGTACAAATAGTAAGTCATCCTTATTTGGTGGTGGTGTTGATGGCTCTAATGTTCCTTATATTCCTGATCATAGATTGGGTTTGGGAGCTGATTATGAACTAGGTAATTTTGATTTTGGTATTAACATGACATATCAATCAGAATCTTATGGAACTGCAACTGAAACAGAAACAGAAATATTTAATGGTGCTAATAATGCAAGAGCAGGCAGAATTGATAGCTATACTCTTCTTCATCTGAAAGCTGGATATCAAGTCGATGATAACATCAGAATACAAGCTGGAGCAAATAATGTGACTGATCTTGAATATATTGCTACAAGGCATCCATCTGGTGCTAGAGCAGGGGCACCATTAACTGCGTATTTAAGAGCAACGGCATCCTTTTAATGATTAATGTAACAAAAGCCGGTTAGCTCTCATTTTAAATGAGAGCTAATGCTCTTAAAGCCAAATTATGAAAAGTTTTTTTTTAAACAAATTATTTAAGCCTTCCGTTAACAGAGAATCATTTGATGAATTATTGATAGAAATCATTGATAATGTTTTTAGGCAAAAAAGAGAACTTCACAATTACTATTTTCTTCTGTGTCAAAAATTATGGAGTTCTAATCGCAATAACGAAAAAAAAGTATTAATATCTAAATATTTAATAAAAAGACTATTAAGACAGTCGAATTTGATTTTAGAAAATTCTTCAAGATTAGCTAGCAGACTCTGTTCAGTATACAATAATCGCAGACAAACAATGCCTAAATCAAGAAAGATTTTACATTAGTTATTTATCAGAGTTCTTTTCTAAAGATGCAGAATTATTTTTTTTCAAAGATAATTTTTTGATTTTATCTAAAATCTTTTTTTTATTTGCGCCTATCAATAAACCACTTAAAAAGGCGCCTGAAGATAAGGTGGTCAAAATGGTACTAGATAATATAAATTTTATCATAAGATTATTCATAATTAATTTAATCATTTATAATTTATAAAAAAAAAAAATCAACTAAACTTAACACTAAATGATAAAAAAATTCATCAATAATTGTATAAATTATAAATTAAATAAAATTTATACTAGAAATGTAAATGAACTCGGATTTACACCAAATGGAGTATTTTGGAACTCAAAGTTTAATCAAGTAAGAAGATTTCGAGAAATTCTTCAACTTCTAAAATATGAAAAAGAAATTAAGCCCAAGATTGCAGATATTGGTTGTGGATACGGAGCATTTTATGAATTTCTTATCACTGAAAAAAATCTAGAGAAATTTGATTATTCTGGGTATGATATAAATAGAACTTTCATAAATTTTTGTAATAAAAGATTTAAGGAGAAAAAGTTCTTTGAGGGAAATAAACCAAATCACATGGTTGACTTTTGTTTGATGTCAGGCACCTATAATTTTGCTGTAATTAACAATACAAAACTCTGGGAAAGATATATTTTAAACAATTTAAAAGAATGCCTTTTATTTTCCAAGATTGGTATTATCTTCAATATTCAATTTTCTAACCATGAATGTATTGTCAATAATATTTATTATTGTAATCCTACAAGCTTAAAAAAAAAGCTTCAAAATTCCGACTTAAGTGTAAGTTTCTATAATTCAAAATTTTTTAGAAAAGATAAAATATTTGTTTTAACTAAGAAAAACTAATCTGTCTCCATGCTTCGTAAACACAAATGGATACTGCATTACTTAAATTTAAACTCCTATTCCTGGGTAGCATGGGTATATAAAGTTTCTGTTTTTCTTCCTGTGTTTCTAGGAAACTTTTTGGTAATCCGTTTATTTCTGAACCAAAAACAAGATTATCACCCTCTGAAAATTTTACTGAAGTATACAATGTTTTTCCAAACTTTGTAATAAAATACGACTTTTTTTTATTCAAAAATTTTAGACAATCGTCTAACGATGTATGGATGTTTATTTTTACATTTGATGCATAGTCTAACCCTGCTCTTCTCAAAGATTTCTCATTTATCTCAAACCCTAATGGTTTTATTAAATGAAGAGAAGAACCTGTATTAGAGCACAATCTTATAATGTTACCAGTGTTTGGTGGAATCTGTGGATTAAATAGAATTATATTGAATTTTCCGAACATTTCGTAAATTGAGAGTTACAAAATAAAAGTAAATTGATGATTAAGTTTTAAACATAGTTTTCAAGAGAAATAATTTCTCCCGAATCACTTCTCGATTGTTTTTTTCCTTCATTTTCCAATTGTTTTATCCTTATACTTTCGTCTTGTTGATTAAATTCTTTAATTAATTTCTTATCTTCTGACATGGAATTATTTTCAGTTGTTAAAAGATTTTCTCCATAAAAAATAGAATTAGCTCCTGACAATAAGCACAAAATTTGAGTTTCTTTGGAAAAGTTTTTTCTTCCTGCAGATAATCTAATTCTAGATTTGGGCATAATAATTCTTGCAGTTGCAATTACTCTAATTATCTCAAGTGGCTCAATTAAAGACCTGTTTTCAAGCGGCGTTCCTTTTACTGGAACTAATGCATTTATTGGGATGCTCTCAGGGTTAGGTCTCATATCATGAAGAATTTTCAACATCTTAGCTCTATCTAACCAACTTTCACCCATACCAATTATGCCACCAGAGCAAACATTAATCCCTGCTTTTCTGACTTTTTTTAAAGTATTAATTCTTTCCTCGAATTTTCTTGTTGAAATTATCTTCTTATAAAATTCTGGTGAAGTATCAATATTATGATTATACGCATCTAAGCCTGCTTTTTTTAACTTTATAGCTTGTTGCTCAGTTATAGTTCCAAGTGTAACGCATGCTTCAAGATTTAGTTTTTTCACAATTTTAATCATTTTAATTATAGTCTCCAAATCATTGCCATCATTAAGTTTTTTCCAGGCAGCTCCCATGCAAAATCTTTGAGCACCATTTTTTTTTGCATTTATAGCCGCATTTTCTAAAGAGAATAGACTAATAAGTTTTTCTTTTTGCAAATCTACATTGTAGTGTGCCGATTGAGGACAATATTTACAGTCTTCTGGACAAGAACCAGTTTTTACAGAAATCAGAGACGCTAATTGAACATCTTTATTTTGAAAGTATTTTTTATGCTTGTGCTGAGCTTTATAAAGAAGTTCGCCCAGTGGCATAGACATGATCTTATTAATTTCATTTAAATTGTATTTTTTCATCTTTCATATTTCGGATGATACATTTCACCAGTGCAAAAAAGATATTCTAATCTTACTTTTGAATTAATTGGTCCTAAAATTTTATAATCTTTGTTACCTACTATTAATTTTCCTCCACCTATTAAAAGTTCTTGAAAAAAACTTGAAATCTCATTTCTATTTTTAATATCTTTTTGAAAATTGAAACTTTGAGTCCTTAAATTAATATTTTCCATATTTAGTTCCTTGTTTAAAGCATATAAATCGTAAACACTATCGTTGGACTTTTTTTTAATACTAACAATTATATATTTTTTTTTTTTTTCATTAATCATAAACTTTATTCCACATTCTTTTGGTATATTTTCGTCCAAAATTATGACCGATTCAATCTTTATTTCATCTGCATAAATAAAGTTTGAGAAATGTAAATTATAACATACAAAAAAAATAAATACTTTGATAAAATATTTACATGTCATGTTTAATTATACTTACAAAAGAACAAATTTTACAATCAGAAAATAAATTTAACAGAAAATTTCCTGAGAAAAATCTCATTAAAATTGCAGGTCAAAAAATATGGAAAAAAATATTTAAAAAAATTCAAAATAAAAAGACTTTAATTCTTGCAGGACCAGGGAATAATGGAGAAGATGGAAGGCTATTATTTAATATTGCACAAACATTTTATAAAAATTCTGTAGAGATTATTTCTTTTGACAAGGATAAGTTTAAACTAGAGCAGTCCATCTTAAAATTTAGAAAAACAATTCAATCATTTGATATAATTATTGATTCAATATTTGGCATCGGTTTGAATAGAAAAATAGATAATTTTTACAAAGATATCTTTAAAATTATTAATATTTCAAAAAAATATGTAATATCGATTGATTTACCAAGTGGCATATTTTGCGATGATGGAACCTTCTTTGACACTTGTGTGTGTGCACATGAGACTCTTGTTATGGGGTTTTTCAAACCATGTCATTTTTTACTGCCTGCTAAAGCTAAATGTGGGAAAAAAACATTAGTTTCATTAAATCTTGAAGTTCCAACCAATTTGTATCCTAAAATATATTTGATCACAGAAAAATTTGCGATTGAAAATTTTCCACAAAGCAAAATTGATGACCATAAACATAAAAAAGGGAGCGCTCTTGTTTTAGGAGGAAAAATGGCTGGTGCCTCAAGACTGGTTGCTTTAGCTTCAAGAAAGATTGGTGCAGGTTTATCTACAATAAAAGTATCAAAAAAAGAATTAGGTCTTTATTCCGGCTCTGAGCCAGGAACAATAATCAACTTTGATACAAAAATTGATTTAAATAAATACACATCTGTTGTCGTTGGGCCAGGTTTGGGGAGAACATACAAAAAAGATAAAATCATTGAAATACTTAAGAACAAGCATGTAAGTGTAATTTTAGATGCCGACGGATTATCTGTGTTTAATTCGGATAAAAGCAGATTATTTAAGTACCTAAAAAAAAGGAGCAATACAATTTTAACGCCGCATGAAGGTGAGTTTAAAAAGCTTTTTAACCACAAATACAAAAGCAAGATTCTTTCATCTCTTGAAGCGGCAAAATCGACTAATTCCGTCATAATTTACAAAGGTAATGATACGGTGGTTGCTTCGCCTCGCGGGGATATATGGATTAATGATAATGCTTTTGAAAATTTAGCAACGGCTGGGAGTGGTGATATTTTATGTGGCTTAATAGCTGGCATTCTTTGCAGAAATAAAAATTTAACAATTTCATCAATTTTAGGAGTTTGGTTTCAAGGAAAATTATCTCAAAATTCAAATAATATTATTGCTGAGGATTTTATTTGTGATATTCCTTATGTTTTAAATAAATTAGGTAACGAATAATCATTGTATTATTGCTAATTATCAGATAATATGCGGGCGTGGCGGAATTGGTAGACGCGCTGGTTTTAGGTACCAGTGACATTAGTCGTGTGGGTTCAAGTCCCTCCGCCCGCACCATTTGTAATTTAACAAGACATGAAGCTGAAAGAAATAAAAACAAAAAATTTGGAAATTGAATGGGAAATCCTTATTAATTCTGAATTAATAGATCAAAAAATTAACCTAAAATGTATAAAAATTTCCAATGAAGTAAAGTTGCCTGGATTCAGACCCGGTAAGGTTCCTTTGGATGTTATTAAACAAAGATATTCTAAGTCGGTTGTACCAGAGGTATTAGATGAAGTTGTAAATTCTTCTGTTAGAGAATATGTTTTAAAGAAAAAATTAAGACCTGCTGTACAACCAAAAATTGAAATTAAAAAATACGAGGAAGGAAGTGATTTACTTTTTAATGTCAAATTTCAAATTATGCCAGAAATAAATGATTATGAGATAAAAAAAATTGTAATTGAAAAATCAGAATTAGATTATAATGATGATGATATAAAAAGATCTTTGGAAGAGATAGCAAAAAAACATGAAAGATTTCTACCTCTAAAAAAAAAAAGAAAAGCAAAATTGACGGATTTAATCCTTTTTGATTATGAGGGAACAATTAAAGGTAAAGCTTTTAAAGGTAGTAGTGGAATAGATGAATCTGTTGTTCTTGGCTCCAATAAATATATTCCAGGGTATGAAGAACAGATGGTAGGTTGTCAAATTGATGAGGAAAAAGTTATTTCTGTCAGATTTCCTAAAGACTACAGATTAAAAGAAATTGCAGATAAAGAAGCGAAATTTAAACTTAAAATAAAGGATATTCAAGAGAGGGTAGATAATATTAAAATTGATGATCAACTCGCAAAAGAGGTAGGTGAAAAAAATCTTGTAAGTTTGAAGGAAAATATTCAAGCGAGAATGATTAACGATTTTAATAGATTTTCTATTCTCAAGGCGAGAAGGGAGGTTACGGAGCATTTATTGAAAAATTCTAAATTTGAATTACCATCAAAGATGGTAGATGATGAGGTCAATTTTTTAAAAGCTCAAAATCAGAATGATAAAGAAACAATGAAAGATACTGAACTTCAAGAGAACGCACAACGCAGGGTAAAACTAGGGCTTATTCTTAATAAAATTGGTACTCAAAACAAAATAGAGGTTTCTGATGAAGATTTAACTAAAGCTGTTGTTAATGAAGCACAAAAATATCCAGGTGAAGAAAAAAAAGTTGTGGAATTTTATAAAAAGAATCCTAAAATGATGAATAATTTACGAGGCATTGCATTCGAGGAAAAAGTTTTAGATTTTATTTTAAATTCCTGTTCAACCAAATCAAAAAAGTGTACTTTTGATCAGTTATTTAATTCTGATGTACTCAAATCTGAAAAGGAATTTGTAAAAAATGAAAATAAGGACAGAAAAGATGAGTAGTTTAATTCCAATGGTAGTAGAACAAACCAATCGTGGTGAGAGATCCTATGATATTTTTTCGAGATTATTAAAAGAAAGAATTATTTTTCTTACAGGAGAAGTAAACGATATGGTATCAAGTTTGGTTTGTGCTCAACTCTTGTTTCTGGAGTCTGAGAATCCAAATAAAGATATATTTTTTTACATAAATTCTCCAGGAGGATCAGTATCTTCTGGTTTAGCAATTTATGATACCATGCAATATATTAAACCTAATGTGTCTACGGTTTGTATTGGGCTAGCAGCAAGCATGGGTTCGTTATTGTTAACAGCTGGTCAAAAAGGAAAAAGATTTTGTCTTCCACATTCTAGGATTATGACACATCAACCCTCTGGAGGGGTTCAAGGACAAGCTTCAGATATAGAAATTCACGCAAAAGAAATTATTAATTTGAAAAAAAGACTAAATAATATTTATGTAAAGCATATTGGTCAAACTTTGTCTTTTGTAGAAAAAATAATGGAAAGAGATTATTTCATGTCTGCAGATGAGGCAAAAAAAATTGGGTTAATTGATAAAGTTGTTACAGAGAGACCAATTCAAGAAAAAAAGGCATAAAAATAAAAAATTGGAATAAAGGTTGCAGTATTGTATTTACACTAAGGATATAATTATATAAATTAGAATTATGGAAGAAAATAAAAACTCAAAAAATACCTTATTTTGCTCTTTTTGTGGTAAAAGTCAGCACGAAGTAAGAAAACTTATCGCTGGTCCTACAGTTTTCATTTGTGATGAATGTGTTGAATTGTGCATGGACATAATTAAAGAGGAAAATAAATCAAGTTCAACAAAGAGGGGTTCTTCTGTTGAAACTCCAAGAGAACTATACAAATTGCTCAATGATTATGTTGTTGGTCAAAATGATGCAAAAAAAATACTTTCCGTGGCTGTACATAATCATTACAAGAGAATTGATAGTCCAAAAAAAAATAATGGAGTTGAACTTTCTAAATCAAATATTCTTCTCGTTGGTCCAACTGGGTCAGGTAAAACACTTCTTGCTGAGACACTTGCAAAAATAATTGATGTTCCTTTTACCATGGCTGATGCGACCACTCTTACTGAGGCTGGTTATGTTGGAGAGGATGTTGAAAACATAATTCTAAAATTGTTGCAAGCTTCAGACTATAATGTCGAGCGCGCTCAAAGAGGTATAGTCTACATTGATGAAGTTGATAAAATTAGCAGAAAATCTGACAATCCATCAATTACAAGAGATGTATCAGGTGAAGGTGTTCAACAGGCTCTTTTAAAAATCATGGAAGGTACAATCGCCTCTGTGCCGCCACAAGGAGGAAGAAAACATCCCCAACAGGAATTTTTGCAAGTTGATACTACAAATATACTTTTTATCTGTGGTGGTGCTTTTGCAGGCGTTGATAAAATCATCTCACAAAGAGGAGACAATTCCTCAATTGGATTTGAAGCTGAAGTAAAAGATAAAAATAATTTAAAAACAGGTGAACTTCTAAAAAAAATTGAACCTGAAGATCTTTTAAAGTTTGGCTTAATACCTGAATTTGTTGGAAGATTACCGGTTGTAGCAACATTAGATGATCTTAACAAAGAAGCATTAATTGAGATTTTGACAAAACCAAAAAATGCTCTGGTCAAGCAATATCAAGCACTTTTTGGATTTGAAAATGTAAAATTAGATTTTACCGATGAAGCCTTAGGAATGGTTGCAGATAAAGCACTGCATAGAAATACAGGTGCACGGGGTCTAAGATCAATTCTTGAAAATATTTTATTAGATACTATGTTTGAATTACCAGGTATTGAAGGAGTTAATGAAATTATGGTTAATGCTGAAGTTGTGCAAAAGAATTCAAAACCCTTACATATTTACGAAAAGTCACATAAAACTTTAAGTAAAAAAGCTTAAATTATGAACGAACTTTCACCAGAAACAAGCTATTCTGTTTTACCTTTAAGAGACATAGTTGTTTTTCCCAACATGATTGTCCCTCTGTTTGTTGGAAGAGATAAATCAATATCTGCTCTGGAAAATGCAGATAAAGAGCAAAAAGAAATTATGCTTGTGGCTCAAAAAGATGCAAACGTCGATGAACCTAATGAGAATGATATGTTTAAAGTTGGTACTACAGCAAATATTCTCCAACTTCTAAAACTTCCAGATGGAACTGTTAAGGTATTGGTCGAAGGTATTGATCGAGCTGAAATTACAAGATTTGAAAACAACAATGATTTTTATCAAGCATACACAATACCCTTATTTGAAAAGAAGGATGACAAGAAAAAAGAAGTTGATGCTCTTGTAAGAACTGCAATTAATCAATTTGAAAATTATATTAAACTTAACAGAAAAATTCCTCCAGAAATATTGGTTACAGTAAATCAGATTTCAGAGCCTTCAAAGTTAGCTGATACAATAAGTGCACATTTAAATTTAAAAATTCCCGAAAAGCAAAAGCTTCTTGAACTCCTTTCAGTAAAAGAGAGATTAGAAAGTGTTGTGAAGTTTATGGACGATGAAATTGGTGTTCTTCAGGTAGAGAAAAAAATAAGAAACAGAGTTAAACGTCAAATGGACAAAACCCAAAAGGAGTATTACTTAAACGAGCAAATGAAAGCTATTCAAAAGGAACTTGGTGAATCTGGTGATACTAAGGACGAAATTTCAGAGCTTGAGCAGAAAATTAAAAAAATTAATTTCACGACTGAAGCAAAGGAAAAAGTTCAATCTGAATTGAAAAAACTAAAAAGTATGAGCCATATGTCAGCAGAGGCTGCCGTAGTAAGAAATTATCTTGATTGGATGATTTCTGTTCCATGGAACGCAAATAAGCAAATTGACACTAACCTTGTTAAAGCCAATAAAATACTTGACGATGATCATTATGGTTTAAAAAAGGTCAAGGAAAGAATCATCGAATTCTTAGCTGTTCAGTCAAGAGTAACCAAACCAAAAGGCCCAATATTATGTTTTGTTGGACCCCCTGGTGTAGGTAAAACCTCTCTAGGTAAATCAATTGCTAAGGCTACTGGAAGACCATTTCTTAAATTCTCATTAGGTGGAGTTCGAGATGAATCAGAGATAAGAGGTCACAGAAAAACATATATCGGTTCTATGCCAGGAAAAATTATTCAAAGTATGAAGAAATCTAAATTTTCAAACCCTCTGTTTTTACTTGACGAAATAGACAAAGTTGGTTCCGATTACAGAGGAGATCCTGCTTCAGCTTTGTTAGAGGTTCTTGATCCAGAACAAAATACATCATTTAATGATCATTATTTAGAAGTTGATTATGATCTCTCAAATGTGATGTTTGTTACTACTGCTAACACACTTAATATTCCAAAAGCTCTTTTAGATCGAATGGAGGTAATTAGACTACCTGGTTACACGGAAAATGAAAAATTGATGATCGCAAAAAAATATCTTGTTCCTAAACAAATTAAGGAGACGGGACTAAAAACAAAAGAAATTAAAATTGCAGATAGTGCCGTTCAAGACTTGATAAGATATCATACAAGAGAAGCCGGAGTTAGAAACCTTGAAAGAGAAATATCAAAACTATCCAGGAAATCCCTTAAATCAATATTGGTTGATAGAAAGAGGTCTATTTCAATATCAAAGAAAAATTTGGAAAAGTTTTCAGGAGTAAAAAAATTCTCTTTTGGTGAAATTGAGAGAAAAAATTTGGTTGGAATATGCACTGGTTTGGCATGGACAGAAGTAGGTGGTGAAATTCTTCAAATTGAAGCTGTGGTGATGCCTGGAAAAGGAAAGACTATTTATACTGGAAAGCTTGGTGATGTTATGAAGGAATCTGTTCAAGCTGCTCAAAGCTATGTCCATTCAAATGCAGCTAAATTTGGAATTTCTCCTTTAATATTTCAAAAGAAGGATATTCATATACATGTTCCTGAAGGTGCAACTCCAAAAGACGGACCCTCAGCTGGAATAGGAATGTTTACAGCAATTGTCTCCGCTTTAACTGGAATACCAATCGTTAACACCGTAGCAATGACGGGTGAAATAACTCTTAGGGGCAGAGTTTTGCCAATCGGTGGGTTAAAAGAAAAATTACTTGCTGCCGTAAGATGTGGAATTAAAACAGTTATAATTCCAAAGGAAAATAAAAAAGATTTGACTGAAATATCGGATAATGAGTTATTGTCCAAATTAAAGATTATATTTGTTGAAAATGTAGAAGATGTATTAAAAACAGCTCTAATTTCTAAAGTTAGTCCAATTAAATGGGATGAAAACGATATTTCAATGAATGAAAAATCACTTATAAACAAGGAAACAGGCTTAAGACACTAATAAATATTTGGTTGACTCCATTGAATCGATAGATATTATATAATAATAAATCTATATTCTAAAGGGGGTAACGTGAATAAAAACGAACTAATCACAAAAATTTCTGATGATACTGGTGTGTCAAAATCTGATACAGCTAAAACTGTTGATTCCCTATTTGATTCTATTACTTCTGAATTAAAATCTGGTGGTGATGTAAGACTTGTCGGATTTGGAACATTTCTTGTCACAAAAAGAAAAGCAACAACCGGAAGAAACCCACAAACAGGAGCTTCTATACAAATACCTGCTGCGAATGTACCTAAGTTTCGCGCTGGTAAAGCTTTAAAAGAATCAGTAAACTAATCTTATATTTAGGTTTATAAATCATAAATTAAACATGGTTTATAAACCTTTTAGTTTCGTTTAAAACTCTAATCATTTCGTCAATATCTATCTTTCTAGTATTCACATTACGTGGACTTGGGTGATAGCAAGCTACAAGTGTAATTTTTTTTGACACAGTGTAAAATTTAGAATGTTTAAAAATATAATGTTTTTTTTTTAAATTAAAAAAAGTTACGCAAGCATCAAAAGCGATTTTTCCTAAAGCCAAGATTACTCTAACCTTTTTTAAATATAGGATCTCTTTTTTGAAAAAATTGAAACAATTTTTTAGTTCTTCTGATGAAGGCTTGTCCTTTGGTGGAACACATTTTAACGCAAGTGTTATATAAGCATCAAAGAGTTTTAGATTATCTTCCTTATTTTCAGATTTTTCGATGTTTGAAATTTTAGCTTTATGCAAACACTTAAATAAGAAATCTGCTGATCTGTCACCAGTAAATACTCTACCAGTCCTATTTGCACCGTGAGCAGCTGGAGCCAAACCAACAATTAATAATTTTGCTTCATCTGAACCAAATCCAGGTACTCCTCTACCCCAATATTCTTGATTTATATATTGCTTTCTTTTTTTAATTGCTACATTGTTTCTGAATTGAACAAGTCTTTTACATTTATTACAGTTAATAATTTGTTCATTTAGATATTTTATCTCTTCTTTCATAATTCTTTACAGATTTTGATCTTAAGTAAAAAATTAAAAAATACAAAGTAAATAAAATTATTCAAATATTTTGTTTGAAAAAAACTATAACTGTATTATAAAATCATTACTAGGTTCAAATTAAGAATTATTTAATTAAGTTTGAATGGGCGGTTAGCTCAGCTGGGAGAGCGCCATGTTTACACCGTGGATGTCGGGGGTTCGATCCCCTCACCGCCCACCATTTTGCCAATGGGGGTGTAGTTCAGTTGGTTAGAAC
>MDTG01418208.1_pt1 | contig 35218 bp, 32 predicted proteins | sample 811421 | NCBI WGS metagenome assembly MDTG01 (sample SAMN05326645, study PRJNA326480) | marine metagenome | isolation source: seawater | place: Pacific Ocean: South East | collected 2011
AAGTAAGTTGCATTATCATACTCTCTATCATAGTTATGATAATGAAATATTAGACTATCTTCATAATTTTTAGATTTATGCTCAAAACCAGATTGTAATGCATACATTTTGTTGTTCGAGACATAGCCCTTTTCATCCGTAGCACTTCCATCATAATCAGCCTTAGTTTTTCTAGAATAAAAAGTCGACTTAAATTTTAATTTATCATTTATCCATTTAACACCATTTAAATTTATTTGAAAATTTTTGGCACTATCATCTTCACTTCCTCCAGCAATAGCACTATTTGTTTTACTTTGTGTGGTTGCGCCTTTTAAATTTAAATGCCACCCATTTTCTGTAATTTTGCTATAATTTGTATCAATAGAATTGTTTCTTATGTGGTTTTGAAATAAAAATCCATTTACAGAATAACTATTTGTATAATCAATATCAGTAATAAAATTAATAGCACCCGCAATAGCGCTTGGTCCAAAATGTGCACCATTAGAACCTTTATAAACTTCAATTTGTTGAATAGTTTGTACAAAATCCTGTCCAAAATCATGCAATCCATCAGTTACTGATTGGTCATTAATTGCTACTCCGTTTAAAAGTACCAATGTGTGATTAGATTCTGATCCTCTAGTAAAAATAGATGTTTGTTGTCCCATCTGTCCTGATTGAAAAACATCTAATCCTGGAATTAGTTTTAGAATATCAATGGTATCTATAGCACCTGAATTTATAATATCTTGTTTAGTTATAATTGTCTTACTTATTCCTTGTTGATTGAAAATGGAACTATTTGGAGTTTTGTTGACTGTTATACATGGTATACCTTCAGTATTATTCCATTTACAATCTTCTAATGTAGAAGCATTAACAGTATTTAAAAATAAACAAAAATATACAAAAAGTGCACTTATTATTTTTAACATCTTATTATTTAACTCCTTCTCTAAATTTTAGAGAATTATTAATTTAATGCCGATGTTAATTAAAATTGCAGAACTAGACACTCCCTGGCCTTCATTCAACAGCGGACTTCACTGGGTGGTCTTTCGACTTTACGATTGCAGGTACAGCAAGTGAATTTCACACTTATTTCCCACCATATATTCAGCAAAATAAAACTATAATAAATATTTTACTTGTCAAGCACATTAATTTTAGCCTACACAATAAATTTAATTTAATGAATAAATATATTATAATCACGGCAAGATCTAGTTCTAGTAGATTAAAAAATAAAATTCTTAAAAAAGTGACATCAACTGATTTAAGTATTGATATACTTATAAAAAGAGCATTACTAATAAATTTGCCAATATGTTTGGCTACTTCAAAAGAGGCAAGCGATGATAAATTGGTAAATTATGTTAAAAAAAAATATAAAATTAAAATTTTCAGAGGAAACAAAAATAACAAAATTATTCGATGGTTAGATTGTATGAAAAAAATGAAAATAGATGTTGCGGGATTTATAGATGGAGATGATTTAGCTTTTGATTTTAAATTATATAAAACAGAAATGTTTAAAATAAAAAATAAAAATTTTAAATCATTAAAATTTCCCAATAAATTAGTTACAGGGACATTTACTTATATTTTTTTATTAAAAGATATTATTAAGTTAAATAAATATACTAAAAAATTAAAATCTATAGATGTTATTGAATATTATTTAAAATATTTAAAAAATATTAAGGAAGTTAAAGTAAACAAATTTCTACTTAATAAAAAAATAAGACTTACATTAGATTATAAGGATGATTTAATTTTTTTTAAAAAGCTATATAAAGATATATCGGTTGTTGAAAACACGAAAAATATAATAAAATATTTAGAAATTAATAAAAAAATTAAAAATATAAATTATTATTTAGATGAATATTGGAGAAAAAATCAAATTAAAGAAATAAAGTTTCATGAAAAAAAAAATAGATTGTAATTTGTATTATCCGGCAAATTTAATCTCTATTATAATTTTAATGGGTTATATTAGAAATAAAAAGGATCATAGTTATAAAATTCTATATTTAAATACCGATTGGATATCTACTAAATTAATAAAATTCTATAATAATTTTTTACTTATATATTTCGATGAAATTAAAATTATTACTTATTCTAGAAGAAATAGGTATAGAAATAAAAGATATTTAGGATTTATTTATACTAGATCGCAAGAAGTAGAAAAGTTTACTAAAAAAATTAATATTGATAAAAAAAAATTAAATATTTTAAATATTTATTCAGGTGGGGATGATTTTAATTTTGCAGTTTATAAAAGGATAGGAAAAGTTGTTCCCACCTATCATTTAGAACATGGATATGGACTTTTATTAGATACGTTTTCGAAAGGCTCAAGAGTTAGTTTATCTCGATCTTTGCAGAATTTTTTTGCGAAAATTTTATTTCATTTAAAGATATTAAATTATTATCCTATTAAATTTGATGGTTATGTTTCAATCATATTTTCACGAATAAAATTCAAAGCAAGGTTTAACAACCGTAGTATTAGAACAATAATAGTAAATAAAAAAAATATAAATTATGTCATTTCTCAATATGCAAATTATGTTTTGAAAAAAAAAAAAATAGAAATTAAGAAAAAAAATTATGTTCTTATTAATTCTTCAACTTTAAAAGTTCCAAAAAATATTAATGAAATTAATGATCTTATAAAAAAAATTATTAAATTAATTAATAAGAAAAAAGATGTAATTATAATAAAAGATCATCCAAATAAATATAATAAACCTACAAAATTCAATAAGTATTTGTTTAAATCTTTTAAAGAAAAAAGAATTAAATTTGTACATTTACGAAATAATTTTTTAAGTACAATTTCTGCTGAATTATTTATATATATTTATAATATTAAAAAATATATCTCTGATATTTCAAGCTCACCTCTTTTTTCAAAGATATTTTTTAAAAGGTTAAAATGTTTTATATTTTATGATTATACCGAAAAACACCATGTTAGACCTGAAGAAGAAAGAATAGGAGAAGTAAAAAAAATAATTCAAGATTCATTTAAAGATATTAAGTATATTTGATAATGGTCATAATAAATAAAAAAATAATTGTGATTTATACACTATTGTGTCTTAACGCTTACTATTACTAACATTTCTAATTTGCTCTTTTTGTTTTTCAATGTTTTGGAATACATTTTCAATAAATTTTGCCTCTTCAAAACTTCCATTTCTTTTAGGTGCTGTCGGTGATGCACCTGGAGCTTCCTCAATAAATTCATCCGGTATTGGTAATTTTCCTGAGACATAATCAAAAAAATTATCGACAATATCTTTGATTTCTTTTTCTGATACATATGGATTCCTGATTACAGACCCTCTTCTGTATCCAATATTCTTATCCATATTTAAAAATCCAGGCTCAGTATCAGCATCAATTAAACCTCTACTAAGCGCTAGACTATGAATTGGTGTTCCCATATATGGGGCAACAATTGCCATATCATAACTTTGAGGTTTTATCCTTTTCATTAATTTTACTGTTTCAAACATATCTGCTTTGGTTTCTCCTGGAAAACCAATCATTGTATTGCATGTTAATCTAATCCCATATTTCTTAATTAAATTAAACGTCTTAAATAATACTTCATTTCCATTTTTTGTATTTCTTTTCAAAATATGATTTCTTAACCACTCATTTCCTGATTCAAGACCAATACCGATACCGGCGCATCCGCACTCTTTTAATGCATCTAGCCTCCAGTCAGTTACTGACTCAAGAGTGGTGTTTAACCAAAATGGAAGGCCTATTTCTTTCTTCCAAAGATCTCTAAACTCATTCATTTTATCTCTAGTTAGGGCTAAAAAATTATCATCAGCAAAAGCGAACATATTTAGGTTATGCTTATCTCTCAGTATCTTCACTTCATCAATCAATTTTGGAATTGATTTCTTTCTTATGAGCTTGGAACCTGTCTCAAAGAACTCATTTCTCCATGTTTCATTAATACAATACGTGCATTTCTGAGGACATCCTCTAGACAATTCTATATTCCCTTGTCTATATAGCTTCCCGTCATATGCTTTAACAAAATGTGCATCATCCCAAAAACTCCAATCCATAATTGGCAACTCATCCATGTTAGTTAATGGTGCAAGCTTATTATGATGAACAACACCATTTTTTTTATAATATAAACTAGCTGTTTTTGTAACATCTTCTTTTTTTTCCATAAGAGAACAAAATTCTTTCATTGGACCCTCGGCCTCTCCTTTAATTAAATAATCAATATATGGATTTTGAATAACTGTACCAGCAGCAATGGATGGGGTACTACCACCAACAATTGTTTTTATTTTAGGATTAATGGTTTTTATTAATTTTAGTAAACGATGACAGTACCTATAATTATCTTCTACTATACTAGCTGTAACTAAATCTGGAGAAAAGTTTTTTATTTTTAATTTTAATAAATTATCTATTTGATCATATGTATGATAATTATATAAATGAGAAGTGTCAGTTTCTTTTACTGCTCCAACTCTTTCCATTTGTTCATCATTAAAATTATGATCTTCAATAATAAAAGAAACATCAAATAAATCTATTTTATGACCTTCGTTTTTTAAAATTGTCATAACCAAGGCCATACCAATTGGTATCTTTCCATAACCGCCAAAATTTGGATATAAAAATAATATTTTCATGCTTAACAACTACCATAGAATTGCAAAAATTTACAAAAAAAAATTGACCCCATTTAATAATTTTAAGTATATTTAATAACTATTGACTGTTCAATATTTGAACACTATATTGTTCAAAAATTGAACATATTGAGTATAATAGCATATGAAATATAATCAAGATGATTTTGAAATATTAAGAAAAATCCAAAAAAATCCAAAAGCCACTCAACGAAAACTTGCTAACGAATTGGGTTTTAGTTTGGGTAAATTAAACTACTGCATTAAAGCGTTACGAAAAAAAGGTTTAGTAAAAGCAGAAAATTTTAAAAAGAATCCAAATAAAATAAATTATTTATATGTTCTTACTCCAGCGGGCATTATGGCAAAATCAAAATTAACAATTAATTTTATGAATAGAAAAATGAAAGAGTATGATGAATTAAAATCTGAGATAAATTCAAAAAAATGAAAAATATAACGTACTTGACAAAAAAATTTAAAATTTAAATTATGGATGTTTTATTTGTAATTCCAAATTCTTCAAAAGCAATTTATCAAAATTTAGCTAATAGATTTTCTGCTATCGAGCCACCTACTTGGGCACTTTTGTTGGCATCAAGTATGAGAAAACATAACTTTTCTTGTGAAATATTAGATTGTGATGCACTAAGAATTAATGAAGAGGAAGCGGTCGAGAAAATAAAAGAATCAAAATGTAGACTGGCTTGCTTTGTTTTATATGGCCAACAACCAAACCAAGGAACTTTTTTAATGATAGGTGCAAATAGTTTAGCAATAAAACTTAAAAATCATTACCCAGAAATTAAAGTGGGTTTTATAGGATCTCATACCAGTGCCCTGCCTATGGAAGTACTTTCTTATCCTTTTGTTGATTTTGTATTTATAAATGAAGGTGTATACGCTTTAAGAGATTTACTAAAAACCAATTTGATAGATAAATTAAATAATGTGTTAGGAATTGGTTACAAAGATGAGAATAAAAATCCTGTATTAAATAAGGCAAACAAAATTGTTGAACAAAAAAATTTAAACTTGGATCTTCCAGGATATGCCTGGGATTTGTTACCAAAGAAAAATAAAACTTTAGATTTATACAGAGCGCATTTCTGGCATACTTTCTTTTCAGAGGAACATAGGACGCCATTTGCGGCTGTATATTCTTCATTAGGTTGTAAATTTGGTTGTAATTTTTGTATGATAAATATTCTTAACAGAGATAATACGAATCCAGATGCTAAATCATCAGATTTTAAAATTATGAGACATTGGGATCCGATGTTTTTTGTTGATCAGTTGGAGATACTGGCAAATTACGGTGTTAAGACTATTAGATTGTCTGATGAAATGTTTTTTTTAAATAAAAAATTCTACGTACCAGTTTTAGAAGAAATTATAAAAAGAGGATTAGATTTTAATATGTGGGCTTATGCAAGAGTTGACACGGTAAGAGAAGATCAGTTAGCGCTATTTAAAAAAGCAGGAATTAATTGGTTGTGCTTAGGCATTGAAGCTGGCAATCAAATCGTAAGAAAAGATATTGAAAAAGGAAGATTTAAGGATATTAACATTAGAGAAGTCGCAAAAATGGTTAATGATTATGAAATAAATATTTTAGGCAACTATATGTTTGGATTACCTGAGGACAGCATTGATACCATGAATGAAACCCTGGATCTCGCACTAGATCTCAACACAGAACATGCAAATTTTTATCCAGCACAAGCTTTACCAGGTTCACCTTTATATTTTGAGGCCAAGAAAAATAATTGGGATATGCCCAAAAGTTTTGAGGAGTATGCTTTTTTTTCCTATGAATGTAAGCCGCTTCCAACAAGATACTGTTCTGCTAAAGAAGTATTAAAATTTAGAGATTATGCTTGGAAAAAATATTTTACTAATGAAAATTTTCTAAAAAAAATAAATAAGAAGTTTGGAGAACAAAGCATGTTGAATATTAAAGAAATGTCAAAAATAGAATTAAAGAGAAAAATATTAGAGAATTAATGATAATAAAAAATCTGATAAAAAAATCAAATAAAATAAGACTTGGGTTATTCAATAAATTCTACTCTTTACAGGAAGGACATCCAGGGTCTGCTTTTTCTATTTTAGATTTTTTGATAACAATTTATTATAATAATTTTGTACGTTTAAAAATAAATAAATCAAAAAAACAAATATATGATGATGTTATAATGAGCAAAGGTCATGCAACGGTTGCGCAATACCCAATATTGTATGATTTAGGAGTAATTTCTAAAAAAGATTGGATAAATTGGGGAACTAATAAAAAGACCAATTTAAGAATGTTTGGAAATAATTCTATACCAGGAATTAAGGTTGCCTCAGGATCTTTAGGTCATGGAATTGGCCTCGGAACAGGTATTGCTTTTGCTTCAAAAAAAAGAAAAATTAATAAAAAAATATTTGTTATAATAAGCGAAGGAGAACTTTATGAGGGTTCAACATGGGAAAGTTTATTTTTATTGTCTCATTTAAATTTAGATAATTTTTATCTAATTATTGATGTAAATAAAAATATTATACTCGGAGATCCTAAAAATTGTTTGCCTTTAGGTAATATTAAAAAAAAAATAGAAAGCTTTGGTCTAAAATCTTTTTCTTGCGATGGACATAATTTTAAGTCAATGTTTTTAAATCTTAAAAAAATGACAAAAATTAAAAAACCAACAGCATTAATTATAAACACAATAAAAGGAAAAGGTCTTAAATTAATGCATGGCAAATCTAATTGGCATTACTGGAACAAAATTACAAGAGATGAATATAAAAAGTCAATAAAGGAACTTAAAATATAATTCAATGATCTATCAAAACTTTCAAAGAGATGAATTTATAAATAAAATTTTTAAATTTGCATTAAATGATAAAAAAGTTCAATTTATTAGTGTTGATTTTGGTGCGCCAGCGCTAGATCAGTTTAGACAAAAATTAAAAAAACAGTTCACGCACTTAGGAATATGTGAACAGAATGCAGTTGATTTTGCTTGTGGCATGGCAATTGAAGATTTTAAACCTTATGTCTACGCAATGGCACCTTTTATATCACTAAGATGTCTTGAACAACACAAGACATCAACTTGTTTAATGAATTTAGATGTTACAACTATCGTGACGGGTATAGGGTTAAGTTATGCAAATTCTGGACCTACACATTATGCAACTGAAGATCTTGCTTGTTTAAGATCACTACCTAATGCGATAATATATACCGCCTCAGATCCTTTAAGTGCAAAATATATAGCGGAAGCAACATATAAAACAAAAGGAGCAAAGTTTATAAGACTAGACAGAAAATTGTCTAAAAATTTTAATAGGAGCATTACTTTAAAAGAGGTTTTCCGAGGTTACAGATTTTTAAAAAAAGGAAATTTTAAAAAAGTCTGTATTGTTTCTCATGGTACAATTATTAAAAGAGCAATTGATGCATCAGAAAAAATTAACAAGAAATTTCACAAAAACATTTCAATAATAGATTTAATTAGATGCAAGCCATTTCCTTTACACTTGATAAGTGAATTAAAAAAATATGATGTAATCGTTTCTATTGATGAGCAAACATTTTCTGGTGGATTATATTCAATAATATCAGAAAATTTAAAAAATAAAAAAATAATAAACTTTTCGATTCCTGATAAATTTATATTTGAAAATTTAGGTAGAGAAAAACTTTTAGATAAAAATGGTTTGTCGGTAACAAGCATATTTAATAAATTAAAAAAAATTTGTAAGTAAATTGATTATTTCAAAAACACCATACAGAATATCTTTTTTTGGAGGTGGAACCGATTATCCCGAATGGTATTTGAAAAATGGTGGTGAGGTCATTTCTACAACTATTGATAAATATCTGTATCTATCATGTAGAGATCTTCCACCATTTTATAAATATAAATATCGAATAATTTGGAACAAAATAGAATTAGCTAAAAATAAAAACGAAATTGAACACCGGGTAGTAAAAAAAATGATTGATTATTTAAAAATAAAACAAGGTCTTGATATTTTATATGCTGGTGATTTACCAGCACAAAGTGGAATGGGATCGAGTTCGTCATTTGTGGTTGGATTAATGAAAGCATTATTTGAATTAAAAAATATTAAATTAAATAAAGAAAAATTAGCAAAAAAAAGCATGTATTTTGAGCAAAAGTTACTAAAAGAAACAGTCGGGTCGCAAGATCAAATTGCAAGTTCATATGGTGGATTTCAATCAATCAAATTTAACAAAAATGGAACTTTCAAAATTAATAATCTAGGAAATAATAAAAAATATTTAGGTCAATTAAATGAAAGATTAATTTTAATTCATACAGAAAGACCAAAACCTGCCCACGATATAGCTAACAAATATGTTTATAATTTAGATCAAAAAAAAGAATTTATGGAGCTTATTACAAAATATGCAATTGATGCAAAAAAAATTATCAAAAATGAACAATTAGACGAATTTGGCAACTTGTTAGATAAGGCATGGTTAGCAAAAAAGAAAATTAGTAAATTTATTACCAATAATGAAATAGAAAGAATTTATAACAAATCAAAAAAATTAGGAGCGCTAGGAGGCAAACTACTAGGAGCGGGAGGTGGAGGGTTTATGCTATTTTATGTACCTAAATCCAAAAAAATAAATTTTATTAATTCTTTTAAAAAAGAACAGATAGTAAAATTTAATTTTTCAAAAAATGGAAGTAAAATAATTTATAATTCAAAAAAAAATTAAAAATATGATGAAAAATTTTTTATTACCTTTGATGGATAACAATATTAATATTGACGATAGAAAAGAAGTAATAAAGTTTGTAAAAAAAAATAAAATTTATACTCAATCAAAGAAAGTCATAGAATTTGAAAAAAAATGGTCAAAGTGGTTAGGAGTCAAATATAGTGTATTTGTAAATTCAGGTTCATCCGCTAATCTTCTATCCATGAAGGCTCTAAAGATTCTAAATAATAATCCAAAAAAAAATGAAATAATTGTTCCAACTTTAACTTGGATTTCAGATATTGTTTCAGTAGTAGAAAGTGGATTTAAGCCAGTTTTTGTAGATATAAATCCAAAAACTTTATCAATGGATAACTCAGTTATATTAAAAAAAGTAACAAATAAAACATTAGCAGTTTTTATAACTCATGCGCAAGGTTTTAATGGTTTGAGCAAAGAACTTTTAACTAAACTAAAAAAAAAGAATATCTTATTAGTTGAAGATGTATGTGAGTCTCATGGGGCAAAATTTAAAAATAAAAAATTAGGTACTTTTGGATTGTTATCTTGTTTTTCCTTTTATTATGCACATCATTTATCCACTATAGAAGGTGGAATGATTTGTACAAATAATAAAAAGTATTATCAGCTTCTAAGAATGCTAAGATCACATGGAATGTTAAGAGAGTCTGGAAATAAATTAATGGAGAAAAAATTAATAAAAAAATTTAATCATCTTTCTCCAAAATTTATTTTTTTGTATCCAGGATTTAATTTTCGTAATAATGAAATTTCAGCTGTAATCGGATTAAATCAACTAAAAAGACTTGACAAAAATAATAGTATAAGAAATAAAAATTTTTTATATTTTATCAAAAATCTAAATTCAAATATTTATCAAACAAACTTTGACCTTAAAGGGATTAGCAATTATGCTTTTCCTTTAATTTTAAAAGATAAAAATTTTAAACTAAGAAAGAAACTTGAAAAAACTATGAAAGATTATGGAATAGAATTTAGAAGAGGAAATGCTGGAGGAGGTAATCAATTACAACAGCCTTGGTTAAAAAAAATTATTAAAAATATAAATATGAATAATTTTAAAAATGTAGAACATGTTCATCATTTTGGCTATTATATAGGTAACTTTCCTTCCTTAAAAAAAAATACGATTAAAAAAGTTTTAAATATTTTAAATAAAGTCAAATAAACAGATGAGAAAATTTAAAAAGATTTTTATAACTGGAATTACAGGGTCTGGAGGGAGTTATTTAGCAGAATATATTAATAAAGTTAATAAAAATATTAAAATTTATGGATCCTATAGATCAATTGGTTATAAAAAAATTTTAGAAAAAAATATTAAAAATTTGAAATTATTTAAATTAGATTTAAGAAACTTTAATAAAACAAAACTTATCATAAAAAAGGTAAAACCTGATGCTCTTTTTCATTTAGCTTCAAATGCGGATGTACGAGATTCATTTGATAATCCAATAAAATTTGCTGATAATAATAATTCTATAACTCTTAATATTTTAGAAAGTATAAGAAAATTGAATTTAAAAACACTTATTATGATTTGTAGCACATCAGAGGTATATGGAGCGGTGACTAAAAAGGATATTCCAATTAAAGAGGATCAAAAAATCAATCCAGTTAATCCTTATGCGGCAACTAAAGCATTTCAAGATATAATATCCCAGATTTACTTTAAATGTTACAAGATGAACATAGTTATTACAAGAATGTTTTCTTATACAAATGCTAGAAGAATGAATTTATTTCAGACATCTTTTGCAAATCAAATTTCACAGATAGAAAAGAAGAAAAAAAAAATTTTGACTCACGGGAATCTTCAAAGCGTTAGAACTTTTGTAGACATTGATGATGCAATGAACGCATATTGGCTAGCAGCAAAAAAAGGAAAAATTGGAGAAATTTATAATATTGGGGGTAATAAAATAATATCTGTTGGAGAGTTTTTAAAAGAGTTAATTTTACTTTCGAAAGTTAAAATAAAGTCTAAAATTAATAAAAAATTATTAAGACCACAGGATGTAACACTTCAAATCCCCAAAACTTCTAAATTTAAAACTGATACTGGCTGGAAACCCAGAGTATCATTTAAAGTTTCAGTAAAAAAACTATTAAATGAATGTAGAAAATTAAATTAATGAAAAAAAAAATTTTAATAACTGGAGGGGCAGGGTATATCGGATCAATGTTAGCTACAGCGTTAATTGAGAAGGGTTATACTGTTATGGTTGTTGATAAATTAAAATATTCTAGTAATTCTATAAATCATTTATTTCACCATAAAAATTTTATTTTTTTAAAAGAAGATATTACTAAGAGATCAGTAGTTAAAAAAATAATTAAAAATCAGGATTTTATTATTCCTCTAGCCGGATTGGTTGGAGCCCCACTTTGTGAAAAGTTTAAAAGAGAAGCGATTAAAACTAATCTCGAGTCAGTTAAACTTTTATTAAAACTAATTAAAAGAAATCAGAAAATAATCTTTCCTACTAGTAACTCAGGATATGGGGTAGGACAAAAAAATAAATTTTGTGATGAAAATTCTGCCTTAAATCCAATTTCATTGTATGGAAGAACTAAGGCAGAGGCAGAAAAGTTGATTTTAAAAAAAGGTAATTGCGTAGCTTTTCGTTTAGCAACAGTTTTTGGTTATTCCTATAGGATGAGAACAGATTTGTTAGTAAATAATTTTGTTGAAAAAACGATTAAAACAAAAAGAATTGAAATTTATGAACCTAAATTTCGAAGAAACTTTGTACATATTAAAGATGTAGTTCGGGCATTTATTTTTGCAATAGAAAATTTTAATAAATTAAAAAATAACGTTTATAACTTAGGTCTGTCTTCTGCAAATATAACTAAACTTCAATTAGCAGAAAAAATAAAAAAACAGTACAAATCTTTAAAAATAATTATAAAAAAAAATAAAAAAGATCCTGATAAGAGAGATTATTTTGTAAGTAATAAAAAAATAGAAAAAAAAGGTTTTTCAGCAAAAATTAGCTTGGAGGATGGTATTAAAGAATTAATTAAAGTACTACAAAATACTAATATTAATTTCAAAAATAATTATTAATTACTTTTTAATTAAAAGATTTTCAACTTCTTGAAAAATAAAATGACCTAAAAATATGTGAGCTTCTTGAACTCTGGCAACGTTATTGCTACCAACAATAATTGGTATATCCAAAATATTTTTTGCTTTACCTCCACCCGATCCCAAAAAACCTATTGATTTAATTTTTTTTTTCTTTGCCAATTTAATTGCTTTTAAAATATTCAAAGAGTTTCCAGATGTGCTTATCGCCAAGAGCATATCGCCAGATTTACCAAACGCATCTAAATTTCTTTCAAACACTTTATTAAAATTATAATCATTACTACAAGCTGTAAGTGTAGATGTATCTGTCGAAAGACTCATAACTGGGTACGGTCTTCGATTAACTTTTGGTGTTAATCGCACTAACATTTCGGCAGCTAAATGTTGAGCGTCAGCAGCTGATCCACCATTTCCACAAATTAAAATTTTATTTCCTCTCTTTAAAGTTTTGTAAATAAAGTTTATTGTTTTACTAATAAGAAATTTTTTTTTAATTAAGTCCTCTTTAATAAGACTATTTTCGTTTAAAGAATCTATAAGTCTATATTTTATAGTATCAAGGTTCATAATTTCATAGTATCAAGGCTCATAAATTATATTTACACTTTATATTTTTTAATAAAAGTTTTATTAAATCTATTTTATAAAAATAATTGAAAATTTATAAAGAGGTATTGTTTAATGGTTAAATTTGCTAAAAATAAGACATTATCTAAAAAAATAATCAACCAAGCAGTTATTTTATGTGGTGGCCTAGGCTCCAGATTAGGCAACATTACTAAAAAAACACCCAAACCATTAATAAAAATTGGTGGAAAACCTTTCTTAAATTATATTATTGAGCGACTTGTAAGACTTAGAATAAAAAAAATATTACTTCTGTGCTGCTATAAAAATGAAGAATTTTTCAGAAAGTATCATAAAAAAATAATTAATAAAAATACCTATATAACCTGTATCAAAGAAAAAAAATTATTAGGAACAGGTGGTGCATTAATTAATGCAAAAAAAAAACTTAATGATGTTTTTTATCTTTTAAATGGAGATACTTTTTTTGATGGTGATCTTTTTCAGTTAGCTGAGGAATTTAATCAAAATAAATATGATGCAATTTTATCGTCAAAAAAAATATTTAACGACAGATATGGAATTATAAATATTAAAAAAAATAAGGTAATAGAATTTAAAGATAGTTCATCTAAAAATATATCAAATATAAACGTAGGAACTTATATTTTAAAAAAAAAAATAATAAATAAATTAAGTAAAAAAAAGATATCTCTTGAGAAAGAAATTTTTCCTAAACTTGTCAAAAAAGGCAAAATACAAGCAATCAATTATAATAAAAATTTATTCTTAGATATTGGAATTAAGTCAGATTTAAAAAAAGCTAATTTAATCTTACCAAATCTAAGATATCCTGCAGTCTTTTTAGATAGAGATGGGGTAATTAATAAAGATCTTGGATACGTATATAAAAAAATAAACTTTCAATTTACAAGAAATATTTTTGAAGCTATTAAATTTTTTAATAGAAAGAACTATCTTGTATTCATAGTAACTAATCAGTCAGGAATTGGCAGAGGTTACTATAAGGAGAAAGATTTAGAAAAACTTCACTTGTGGATGATTAAAAAATTTCAAAAAAATTTTATTCAAATTGATGATATTTTTTACTCTCCATATTTTAAGTTGAATAAAAAATATTCTTCACTTTATTTCAAAAATTTACGTAAACCAAATACTGGAATGTTTAACTTAGCAAAAAAAAAATGGCCAGTTGATAAAAAAAGGTTAGTGATGATCGGGGATAAAAAACTTGATTATCAATTTGGAAAGAAAATAGGAGCAAAGACAATAATTATTGACGAGAATCTAGATATATTCAAGCAAATTAAAAAATTTTTAAAAGTTAAATAAATTTGAAAAAATGTTTGCTTTTCAAAAATAAGACAATAGAAAAGTTCAGAAAATTAAATGTTATAAATGTAGGTTTTTTAGGTTTAGGAAAGTCAGAATTACCAGTTGCATTAGGCGTAAAATAATTTATGTTCTATTTATTATTAATAGAAGGTTTTGATTTTTGAAAAAAAAAATTTATATCGCAGATTTAACACACACTGCTAATGGATTAACGTCCATTACTTTTCCTCTGGGTACGGCATTTGTTACTTCTTACGCTAAACATATCACTAATGACAGTTTTGAGTTTAGAATTTTTAAGTTTCACGACCAGTTGACTAAGGCAATTAGTGAAAACCCACCTTCTGTTTTAGCTCTATCCAACTATACCTGGAACTTGGAAATTAGTTATAAATTGAGTGCTTGGGCAAAGCGCCAAAATCCTAATTTGATAGTTATTTTTGGAGGGCCTAATTTTCCAGTCGATAAAGAAGAAAAACTTCTATTTCTTAAAAAACGTCCTGCGATAGATTTTCATATACAAAACGAAGGTGAAGTTGCGTTTGCAGGATTGTTGACGAAGTTTGAAGAATATAATTTTGATATCACAGCTTTGAAACGTTCCCAAGAGCCTATGGTAAACTGTACGTATCTTAGTGGGACTGAACTAATTGAGGGTAAAATAGATCGGATAAAAGATGTTAATATTATACCTTCCCCGTATCTGACAGGTATTTTAGATGAATTTTTTGATCTTCCATTGGTCCCCATAATTGAAACGACTCGGGGTTGTCCATTTTCTTGTACGTATTGTGCCGATGGTCTTGCAAGCAAGAATAAAGTTGAAGCCTTCACTATAGATCGAGTACGGGATGAGTTTTATTACATAGCTGAACGTATAAAAAATATTGATGAGGTTTACATATCTGATCTAAATTTTGGGATGTACAAACGAGACTTGGAAACAGCTAAAATCATTTCGAAAGTCCAAAGTGAATTTAATTGGCCTTTACGGATAAAAGCGGTCACAGGGAAAAATATGCCCAAAAGAATGATTGAGATAGCAGAGATACTCAAAGGTTCTTGGATGACTGGTCATGCTATACAGTCCTCTGACGCAGAAGTTTTAAAAAATATTAAACGTTCTAATATTTCTGTAGAGGCATATTCTGAATTTACGAATTATATGAAAGAACTAGATAAAAACGCTCAAATTTTTACCGAAATAATACTAGGGCTACCAGGAGATACGAAAGAAAAACATTTTGAAAGTCTTCGATATGCGATTGACGGAGAAGCGACTAAAATAAAATCATTTCAGTGTGTACTACTTACCGGAACCGAAATGGCAACTAAAGAAACGCGAGATAAATATGGGCTTGTAGGGAAATTTAGGATAGGGGCTGGCGGTGTTGGTGTTTACAAATTTGGAGAAGAAACAACTCCAGTGGCAGAAATCCATGAAATCATTGTTGCTAGTAAGGATATGCCCTTTGAAGACCATATCTCCTGCCGAGTCATGAATCTACTCCTTGAAGCTTATTATAATCAGTCTCAGTTTGAAGAGATCTTTGCTGCAATAAAGAAGATGGGACTTTCAGAATTTGATTTATTAAAGTACATTCACGGGCATAACGAGCTGTATACGCCGAAAGTCAAAGAAATTATTAAAAAATATGTTTCGGCTTTAAAAGAAAATTTATACGATTCTTTTGCAGAAGCAGAAGAGATGGCCTTAAGACCTGATCGGGTTGATAAATATATATCTGGTGAGTTAGGGTTTAATGAACATTTAACATGTAATGCACAACTTTATTTTAGTATGGAGGATACATTATCGATTATGCTTAAAGCTTTACGAATGTTTCTTTTAGAAAAAAATTTGCTAACTCCCTCAGTAGAAAATTATTTTACTCAATTAGGAAACTTTATATTGTGCAAGAAAAAGGAGATTAATAAATTTGAGTCGGTAATAGAAAAGAGTTTTGATTATGATTTTGAATCAATCGATGCTTTAAATTTTAAGATAGATCCTCGAAATGTTAAGCGACTTAATAAGCCCATACATTTAAAGTTTTTTCACAAACAAGAACAGCAAAACGAAATTAGCAATGCCCTCTACTTATATAAGGATCACACTGACGGCATAAATAGGTTACTTTATGAAATACGTCTCAAGAAGTTTTATAGAAGTTTTCAACAGTCACACATACCTATCGAATCCGTTGAACAGAATAAAATACTTCCTGATACTGCAATGAAAATTGCAGAACGAGCGTTTGATAGAAGATCATGGGAGGATTTATAATAAATAAGATACTGTAGCTAATCTTTTTAGATAACATTTATTATAGGGTTTTGTAGAAAATTTGTTCATAATTATTCAGGTGTTTTTCATTATGAGTAAAAAGAAATTAATAGTTAATTTATCTTATTGCATAAATCTAAGTATTTCTTAGCTACATTCTTCCAATTATATATTTTAAGATTTTCATAGTTTTTTTTTAATTCTTTTTTCTTTAATATTTTATCAAAATAAACTTCTTTAATTTTTGATTCTAAGTCTTTTACATTGTTTTTTTTGAAAAATAATATTTTAAATACTTTACTTTTTTCTTTAAATGTTTCAGTGTTGGAGCATAAAATTGGTTTTTTAAAACCAATTCCTTCATTTAGTAATAAGCAAGAAGATTCTTCCAAAGATGGTATTACTATTGCAGTTGAATATTTATATACTTTAATTAAATTATTATCTGATAAGCTTCCAAGATATTTTACGTTTTTTAAATTATTAAATTCAATAAAATTTTTTATTTCTTTAAAAAAATTTTTTTTTAATCCGCATAAAATTAAATTTACGTTACTTTTTTTAAGTTTTTTAATTGCCTTTAATAAGAGTAAGTGATTTTTATGAGGCCAAAATCCCGCAGGGTAAAAAAGGTATTTTTTTGGAAGTAAAAAATTATTTACCAGTCTATTTTTATATATTTTTTTTTTAAATAAATTTAAATCAACTCCTTCTTCAATTATTTTAATGTCATTCTTGTTTTTTTTTAAGTATTTATGACATTGTTTTTTTAATGTTTTAGAACTTGTTATTAATTTATCGCAATTAACTACACTTAAACCTCTTGTTATTTTTCTATCAATCAATTGAAATTTAGTAAAATTTTCTGGTAGATATTCATGTTGAATGTCATGTATGCATAGTAACGTTTTTAAATTCAAATTGTAGTGATTAAGTATTACATTTGGACAGATTAATATATCAGAATTTTTTTCTACTATTAATTTAAATTCTTTAAAAAAAAAATTTTTTGCAGAATAATATATTATTTCTAGTTTTTTTAAAAAAATTAAATTAAATATTACTATTAGTTTAAGTATGAAATTTTTTATTTTATTTTTTTTTTGATTATATAAAATTATTTTTACCTTTTTAGAAATAAATATTTTTTTTGCATAGTTATAATAGTCTTTGTTAACATATATTTGGAATGTTATTTTTTCATTTAAACCCAAGAGTCCTTTAACCAAGTTTTCTGTATAAACATTTATTCCTTGATTATTTTTGGGAAATAATTCAATTAGGTCAATTCCAATTCTCATAATTAATTTTTATTGTTTTTTTTGTGATATTGGATATATCATAAATTTCCTTTAGTATATATTTTTAAAATTTCTAAAGATTTATTAAATATAAATGACCAATTTAAGTATTAAAAAAGTTTTGTTAAATAAAAGTAAAAAATTTTTTAATTTTCCTCTTTTACCCGATGGTTTTTCTAAACAAGATATTAGCCAGGCAATCAAAGTTGTAAAATCAAAACAGTTAACGATGTCAAAAATGACAAAAAAATTTGAAAATTATTTTGCAAAAAAAATAGGCGCTAAGTATGCTTTAATGGTAAATTCTGGATCATCTGCAAATTTGTTATCATTGTTTTGTGTCACAAACCCACTTAAAAATAATTATTTAAAAAGAGGTGATGAATGTTTAGTACCAGCATTATGTTGGTCTACTTCCCTTTGGCCAGTAATACAATCAGGACTTAAGCCTGTTTTGATTGATGTAAACAGAGAAAATTTTTGTATAGATTTGGAAACTATAAAAAGAAATATTAATAAAAAAACAAAAGCCATAGTTATTGTAAATGTATTAGGCAATTGTTCTGAAATAGATAAAATTAAAAAATTTGCTAATAAGAAAAAAATTTTCTTGATTGAGGATAATTGTGAATCACTTGGATCAATTTATAAAAAAAAATATCTAGGAACTTATGGTGATTTTTCATCTTTTTCTTTTTATTTTTCTCACCAGGTAACATCTGGCGAAGGTGGTATGATTGTTTGTAAGTCGAAAAAAGACTACAATATTTTGAAGGCTTTGAGAGCACATGGTTGGGATAGAGACTTCAATAAAAAAAATATAAAAAATTTTAATTTTATTAATCAAGGGTTTAATTTAAGACCACTAGAAATTTCTGCCGCTATAGGACTAAATCAATTTAAAAGACTTAATAAAATGAAAAAGATACGAGCAATTAATAATATTAATATTATTAAGATTATGAAAAATTCAAAACAATGGGAAGATCAGTTTAAATTTTTCAATGTATCCAAAAATCTTGATCCAAGTTGGTTTGGGTTGCCTTTAATAATAAATTTAAAAAATTTTAAAAATAAAAAGAAATATTTTGAATATCTTTCAAAAAATAAAATTGAAGTGAGACCGATTATCAGTGGAAATTTTGCAAATCAACCTGCCGTGAAATTATTTAATATTAAATATGATAAAAAAAATTTGAAAAATGCTCAATATATCGAAGATAATGGTTTTTTTATTGGTTTACCAACTATCAAGTTGAATATGAATAAGATTAAAATATTAACAAATTTTCTTTTGAACATTAATAAATTTAAATGATTAGATGTGCTGTAACCGGCCACACTGGAGTACTTGGAAGTAAAATAATTAAAAATCTTCCTTTTCAATTTTATAAATTTAAGGGTGATATAACTAAATTTAAAGAAGTTAATACTTGGGTTAAAGCAAAAAATTTCGATATATTTATTCATCTTGCGGCAATAGTTCCAACCAATGAAGTAAAGCGTAATTATAAAAAAGCTTATAAAGTAAATTATTTAGGAACAAAGAATTTAATAAAATCTATCAATCAAAAAAAAATTAAACCTAAGTGGTTTTTTTTTTCTTCAACTTCGCATGTGTACAAATTAACTTGTAATTTAAAAAAACTTAATGAAAAAAGTAAAATATTTCCATCAACTCTTTATGGAAAAACAAAACTATTCGCTGAAAAAGAATTAATTAAAAATTTTACTAATAATTATCCAAAATTATGTATTGGACGAATATTTAGTTTTACGGATGTGAAGCAAAAAAAAGCATTTGTAGTTCCTAGTATAATTTTTAAGATTAAAAATTCAAAATCTAAAATAGTTAAGTTTAATAACCTAAATCACTTTAGAGATTTTATTAGTGTAAGTGATATTGTTAGAATAATCTATAAACTCTACAAATTAGAAAAAAAAGGAATTTTTAATTTAGGTTCAGGAAAAAAAATAAATCTCAAGGATATTGCAAGATATGTAGCTAAAAAATATAATAAAGAAGTAAATTTTGTTGATAATGAAAAAATAACTTATTTAATTTCAAATAATAAAAAAATTGAAAAAATTTATAAAAAAAAATTATCCAATCCATTTAAATAAAAATGAAAAACTTAGCACCAATTGTATTATTTGCATATGTTAGATTGAATATATTAAAAAAAACAATTAATAACTTAAAAAAAAGTGATTTATCTAGATTAAGCAATCTTTATATTTTTTCAGATGGATATAAATCAAATTTCGATAAAAAAAATGTCAATAATGTGCGCAGATATATAAAAAAAATTAAAGGTTTTAATAAAATAAAAATTATTTTAAGAAAAAAAAATTTGGGACTAGCAAAAAATATTGTTCAGGGAGTTACTGAGGTAATTCAAAAGTATGAAAAAGTTATTGTTTTAGAAGATGATATATTTGTTTCGCCAAATTTTCTTAATTTTATGAATGTTTCATTAGATAAATATAAAAATGAAAAAAAAATCTGGCATATCAATGGTTGGAATTATGATTTGAAATTTCCAAAATCAAATTACAATACTTTTTTTTGTCGAGGCATGTATTGTTGGGGATGGGCAACTTGGAAAAATAGGTGGAAAAAATATAAGAAAAACCCAAAATATTTAATCAAAAAATGGTCAAAAAATAAAATAAAAAAATTTAATTTTGATAACTCAACTAATTATTGGTCACAAGTAATACGAAATTATAATAAATCGATAAATACTTGGGCAGTATTTTGGTATTCTTCTATATTTAATAACAAAGGACTTTGTTTAAGTCCAGTTGAATCATTAACAAAAAATATTGGAAATGATAATTTTTCCACTCACCAAATAAATCGAGAAAATTCTGAAAATAAAATACCAAAAAAATTTTTTATTAGAAAAAAAATAAATTTTACTTTTTCAAAAAAAGTGAAAGAAAATGAAATATATTTTAGATATATAAAAAAAAAATTACTTTCTAAGCTTAGTTTTAAAAGTAAAATAAAAATATTTTTAAATATTTAAAAATTTACTTATGTTAAAAAAATGATTAATCTAATAATGTCAATTTTATTAAAAAATAACCAATGATAAATCAATTTTTTTCTATATTAAGAGTAATAGGAAAAGAAAATAGACTAAAAGCATTTAAATTATTGATAATTTTGCTTTTAGTAATTGTATTAGAGTTATTAAATCTATCTTTAATTATTCCTATTTTAACTTTAATTTTTAGTGATGGTGGGACTCAAAATTTATTTTTTATTTCATTTTTAAATGAATACATTAAATTTGATACAGCTAATTTAATAACAATAGGGCAAATATTTCTTTTTATAATTATATTTAAAATATTTTTTTTAGTTTTATTTGAATATAAAACATACAAGTACTGTAGAGATATTCTTATAGATGTATATTTAAAATCCTATTCCCATTTTCTTTATAGTTCTTGGAAGGAAGCTTCAAAGCAAGAACATTCTTATATTATACGTAATATACTTTCAGATACAGGGCAGTTTGTAATGGAGGGAGTTTTTAAATTTATATTATTAATAAAGAATACATTTTTTTTACTTTTCATAACTACATATTTATTTTTTATAAATTTTAAAATAACTTTAATTTTATTAATATTTTTTATTTTATTTGTATTTTTTCTTTTTCTTCTTTTAAAGAATAAATTATTAGAATTATCTTCAAAGACAGCAATGTTTGATAAATTAAGAATTAAGTATGTTTATGAAAGTATACTGAACTTAAGAGATATTAAACTTAATATGAATTATGATTACTATAAAAATTTATTTAAAAGTAATGAAAATAAAGTTACCGATGTAGTAATTACATCTCAAATGTTAAAACTTATTCCAAGATACTCATTAGAATTATTAATTATTTTTATATTTTTCATTTTTCTGATTATCTTCGATTTTCAAAATTATAATATGGTTAGTCTAATTCCAATAATAGGACTTTATAGCTTTGCATTATTAAGGATGATGCCCATATTTATTACTTATAACAAAGATATACAGACTATTAAAAATGTTAAATTTCAAATTGATGAAGTAATAAAAAATATAGAAAGATATAATAAAATAGATAATGAAAATATTTTATTTAAAAAAAATTTGAAAAATGATCAATTAAATCTTCAAAATAAAGTAAATTTGAAAATTACCAATCTAAGTTTTTTTTATTCTAACTCAAATGATTTATTTAAGAATATAAATTTAGAAATTAATACAAATGAAACAGTTTGCTTAGAAGGGCCCAATGGTTCAGGAAAAAGTACATTTGTAGATTTAATATCTGGATTATTAAAACCAACAGAAGGTAAAATTGAAATTAATGGTTTAGAATTAAATTTTATTCTAGATGATTGGTTGAAAAATTTAGGATATGTTTCCCAGTCAAATTTTTTAACAAATGATACAATTAAAGATAATATTATTTTTGGAAGAAAAAATATATCTGAAGATAAAATTTTAGAAACTTTAAAAATTGTTGAATTAGATAAATTGATTAAAAAATTACCCAAAGGCATTAATACAAATGTAGGTAGTCTTGGAAACTTCTTTTCTGGTGGTCAAAAACAAAGGATTGCTATTGCTAGAGCACTAGTAAAAAATCCAAAAGTTATAATCTTGGATGAGGCAACAAATGCTCTGGATAAACAAACTGAAAATAATTTTTTAGAAATAATTGATAAAATTAAAAAAGATAAAATAGTTATATTTATTGCTCATTCTGAAACTATTAAAAATTTTTGTGATATAAATTTAATTATTAATAATAAAAAAATTGAACAAGTTAATAAAAAATAAAACTAATAAAATTTATTTTTTGTAAAAGATTTTAAATTTATCAATTAATTTTGGTAGATCTTTTTCTATTTTAAACTTTGATTTAAATTTAAATTCTGACTTAATTTTATTAATATTAATTTTCGGTTCTATGACTACTTTTTTTTGATTTCTAAGCATTACTTTACATTTTGTATTATTTTTTATGATTTTAACTATATTTTTTATTTTTATATTTTTACCATTAGCAACATTATAAATATTGTGTTTTCCTTTTTTTAAAATTTTAAGTATTAATTCCATTGCATCTTGAATTAAAATATAATCTTTGCTTGAATTTAAGCTTATACTAATTTTAATCTTAGATTTTTTGATACTATCGCGTATAAGAGTAGGAAGTATAAGTGGTGAATTATAATTGAAACCAAAAACATTTGATAATCTTACTATTTTTATTTTTCTATCTAATTTAAGCAAAAGTGATTCAGAGGCAATTTTTAAAATATTATAATAGTCATTAGTACGTTTAGTATTAACAAATAAATCATTTTTTTCTTCAGTATTTTTGTTTGAATTAATATATAGTCTCGTTGTAGATAAGAATATAAATGATTTATATTTATTGTTAAAAATTATTTCTTGCAAATGCCCAAAATTTGAAAAATATCCTTTCTTAGTTTTTTTGTGCCAATCATCAGATCCAACACAGTAAATAACATAGCCTAGATTTTTTTTAAATTTTTTTTTATTTCTAGCAGGTAAAAAAACTTTTTTTTTATTTCTTTTTAAATGAAGTGTTAATTCTTTTCCAATAAAGCCAGTTGAACCAAATATAGTATACATTAAATTTTTAACCTTCTATAAGATTTGGTTCCAATATAAGAGCATATCAGTCCTAATATTTGATTTAAATAAATCATTTTTTTTCTTTTATTAAAAAAGTAGAATATTAAGAATTTAAATAAACTAATCAAAAAATCGTAAAATGTTTTCTTATACGCTGTAAATGTAGAGTAATTTTTTTTATAAAAATAAAATTTTGACCACATTAAATGCCAATGTTTATTAGCTTCAATTTCAATATAATTTGAAAGATTAACAGACTTTCCACCAAGGTGATTAACCTTTATTTTTGGGAGTACATATATATTTTGTTTTTTTTTATATGCTCTTAAACAATAATCTGTTTCATCATAATATAAGAAAATATTTTCATCATAAAATCCAACTTTTTTTACATTTTTCATTTTAAAAAATAGAAATTGCCCATGAACAATTTTCATTAATTGAAATTCTCTAAATTTATTATGTCTATTTGAAAAATATTCTTTTATATAATTACTTTTTTCATGTTGTGGGGCTAAAATTATAAAATCATTTATTTTATTTGCAGCATTAATAAATGCATCGATAATATTAGTTTTGAAACTTACATCTGAATCCATATATAATCCATATTTAGATTTAATATTTTTAAATCCCAAATTAATTCCTCCTGTTTGACCAGAATTATAATTACTTAAAATAACCTTTACATTTTTAAATTTTTTTTCAAAATATTTTTTAAGTCCTTTTTCTTTTGCATTATCAATAATTAAAATTTTAATTCTTGGATTGATTTTTTTAATAATTTTTTCAATGTACCGTGCTGAAAAATATGAGACAAAAAAAATCGTTAAATTTTTATATTTTTTCATTTTATTATTTATGTCTATTTATACATAGTTTTTTTAAAGTAATTTTAATATCTTTAGATATTTTTGCATTTAGCTTTAGTCCGTGGTTTTCAATTTTATTTTTACTGATTTTGTAAGAATCTTGATTTAGAATTCTTGAATTTACAAACTTTATTTTAGGGTAAAATTTATTTTTTTTAATTATCTTTAGGATTTCATCTACAGTTTTATTTTCAGATAAAATATTAAATATATCGGAGGGAAAAAATTTTCTATTTATAATAAATTTTATAGTCTTTAATGCATCATTTAAACTTAAATATGGTCTATAAAGTTTTAACGCTTTTCCCCATACTGGAATATGTAATCCCATAACGGAATTAAAACAAAATTTGTTAACTGCTGTATGAAATTGCATTCCATTAGAATATCCACTTATAGTTCCAAATCTAAGTGAAATATAATGAATTTTTTTTTCTCTTTTTAGAATATTTTCTTCTTTAAGTTTTATTACAGCGTATGGACTCTGAGGAGATAAATTTTTCTGATTTTCACTAACAATATTTTTTTGAGGACCATATACACTTGTAGATGAAATATGTATTAGTTTGGACTTGTTTTTTTTACAATATTTTACAATATTTTTAAATGAACCTAAATTATTTTTAAAAATTTCTTTTTTATTATCAAAACTTTTTTCAGCATTAGTTATGGATGCTAAGTGCAAAACTATATTTGTTTTAGGAAGTTTTTTATACAAATTTTTATTTGTAGTATCGCCATAAATAAAATTTATCTTATTATTATTTAATGAAAGTAAAACGTTAAATCTTTTATTGCTAATATTATCAATTAAAAAAATTTTTTTTATTTTTTTTATTTTTGCTAAATCTTTGATTATAAAACTTCCAATATGTCCAAGTCCTCCTGTAATAAGAATTTTCATTTTGAAATAATATATTTAAAATTTTTAAATTCTGAAATATATTCTTTTTTATCGTACTTAAAATTACATAATGTTAAAAGAGAGTCGTCATTATTTTTGAAATAAATTTTTATCCAATTATATGGTGGAATTAAAAGAGCTTTTTTTTTTTTAATTTCTAAGTTAAATATTTTACTATATTTTTTACTTTTAATTTTAATTTTAATTTTACCTCTTAAAGGAATAATGATTTGGCTGCATTTTTTATGTGCATGATCTGCTCTAAAATATTTACTTTTTCCATACAAAATAAAAAATCTTTTTAATTTAAAATATTTTGGAAAATGTTTTTTAGTATAGAATGGTATAAGACTTCCGTTATATTCCGGGTATATTGAGTAACGAAAAATTTTAGGTTTATTAATTTTGATCACTTTTTTTTATTATTTATGAATGTATCATTAAATGTTGGCATTAAACTGTCTCTTTTAGATAAAATAGGTTTTTTTATTCCCCATTTGATTTTTAATCTTTTATCACTGTATATAATTCCTCTTTCATGTTTTGGGTATCTATATTCTGATAAGTGATAAAGAAGAATATTTTCATTTTCAAAAAAGCCAATTCCATGTGCGTAGTTTTTTGGTACAAAAAGAAGCAAGCCAGGCTTCAATTTGAATTTATAAACTTTTCCAAAATTTTTTGATTTTTTATCAATGTTAACACATATATCTAATGCGCTACCTTTAAGTATCGAAAGTATCTTTGATTGTCTTTTTTTAATTTGATAATGAAGTCCTCTAATAACATTTTTTTTTGATGATGATATTGCTGTAAATTTACAATTAAATTTAATTTTTTTTTTTAAGTAAAGTTCTTTAAAAAAACCTCTCTTATCTGGATAAATTGTGGTTTTAATTAATAATGGTTTCATTAGAATTACAAATTATATAAAAAATTAGTTTTAAATAAGTTAAATTAATGTATTTCTTTAAAAAATCAATTTATTATGAAAGTAAAATTTACCGATTTATATAAACTAATAACAGATAAGAAAAAAGTAATAAATAAAATTAATTTATTAATAAAAAATTCTAGTTTTGTTGGTGGTGAAGAGGTAAAAAATTTTGAAAAGAATTTTTCAAAGTTTACTAAAAGTAAATACTGTGTAAGTCTAGGCAATGGAACTGATGCACTAGAAATTGCTGTTAAATCTTTAGACTTGAAAAAAGGATCAGAAATTATAGTACCAGTTAATACATGGATTTCCACTGCCGAGGCAGTTGTTAACAATGGTTATAAATTAGTTTTTTGTGATATTAATTTAAATGATTATACGATTTGCATAGAAGACTTAAAAAAAAAAATTAATCGAAACACTTCAGCAATAATAGCAGTTCATCTTTATGGTAATCCAGCAGATATGATTTCAATAAAAAGTATTGTTAAAAATAAAAATATAAAAATTATTGAAGATTGCGCACAAGCACATGGAAGTACAATTAAAAATAAACATGTTGGAACTTTCGGAGATATTGGAACTTTTAGTTTCTTTCCTGGAAAAAATCTTGGTGCTTTTGGAGATGGCGGAGCAATAATTTCTAATTCAAAAAACATTTTAAATTATTGTTTAAGAGCAAGAAATCATGGAGCTTTAAAAAAATATGATCATAATTTTCCGGGCAGAAATTCTAGACTAGATTCAATTCAGGCTGGTGTACTTAATATAAAACTAAAAAGTTATAAAAATACTATTAAAAAAAGAAATATTTTAGCAAATTTATATTTAGAGGAACTTAAAAATATAAAACAAATTAAAATATTTAATTTAAAAAAAGAGAATCAATATTCATTTCATCAATTTGTAATTAAAACAAATAAAAGAAATAAACTTAAAAAATATTTATATAAAAAAGGCATTGATACCATGATACATTATCCTTATATGTTAAATGAACTTAAGTTTTTTAAATTTAGTAAAAAATTAAAAAAAGCTTATAAATTGGGAGGTAAAATATTAAGTTTACCAATTTCAGAAGAGCATTCTGAAAAAGAAATAAAATTTGTTTCAAAATTAATTAAAATTTTTTTTAGTAATAAAAATATTAGTAAATAATTTATATGAAAAAAATAATTGTAACAGGAGGTGAAGGCAGATTTGCCAAAGTTCTTAAAAAAATTTTGTTTGGTAAAAATGTTTTTTATTTAAAAAAAAATAGTTTTAATATTTTAAATTTGAACTCAATGGAATCAAAAATAAAAAAAATAAAACCTAAAACTATTTTACATTTAGCTGCACTTTCAAGACCCATGTCTATACATGAAAAAAAAATATCAAAAAGTATTGATATTAATATAATTGGAACTTGTAACTTGGTAAAACTTTGTGAAAAGTATTCAATAAAATTAATTTATATGTCCACTCATTATGTTTACCCTTGTAAAAAAGGTAATTATTTAGAGTCCGAACCGCTTTTACCAGCAAATAATTATTCTTGGTCAAAACTTGGAGGGGAGTGTGCAGTGCAAATGTATTTAAAAAATTCATTAATTATTAGAGCTGCGATGTATGAAACACCTTTTATTCATAAATTTGCTTATACAAATTTAAAAAGTAATTTCTTAAGTCATGCTGATGTAGCTAAAATTTTGTCTAAAATAATAAATAAAAAGGGCATAATTAATGTAGGAGGCAAAAGGTCTTCAATTTATAAATTTGCAATTAAAACAAACAAAAAAGTATTGCCTATTAAATATAAAAGTAAAAAAAAAATAGCAAAATTAATGCCAGATTCTTCAGTTAATATTAGCAAATTAAGATCAATTATAAATTTAAATAATTTATTAAAGAAATAAATTTTGTGAAAATACTCATAACAGGATCATCAGGATTTATAGGGTATCATTTGGCAGATTTATTATCAAAGAAAAATAAAGTACTGGGCATTGATAATCATAATAATTACTATTCTGAAAATATAAAAAAAAAAAGATTATTTTTACTTAAAAAAAATAAAAATTTTACATTTAAAAAAATAAATTTAAATAACAAAAATAGTTTAGAAGAGATTTTTAAAAAGTTTAAACCCGAAGTGGTTTACCACTGTGCTGGTCAACCTGGTGTTATATATTCATTAAAAAATCCAAAGAGTTATAAAATTAATAATATAATTGTTACAAAAATTATTTGTGACTTAAGTAAAAAATATAATATTAAAAAATTTTTATTTGCTTCTTCAAGTTCAGTTTATGGAGATCAAAAAAAGTTTCCAATTAGAGAAACTTTTAAACTAAACCCAAAAAACCCTTACGCAAAAACAAAATTAAGATCAGAAAAAATTATTATAAGTACTTTTAATAATAGCAAGATAGCTTTTGCCATTTTTAGATTTTTTACTGTATATGGACCATTTGGTAGACCTGATATGTTTATTCATAAATTTCTCAATTCACTAAAAAATAGAAAATCAATTAAACTTCATAATAAAGGTCTTAACTATAGAGATTTTACGTATGTAGGAGATGTAGTTAAAATTCTACATAAATCTTTGTATAAAAAGATAGATAAAAAAATATTAAATATTTGTAGATCTAAACCTATAATTACAACAAAACTGGTGAAATTAATTTTAAAATTTTATAAAACTAAAAAAGTAAAAATAAAAGAAACAAAATTTATTAAAGGAGAGATGTTAAAAACTCATGGAAGCAATAACAAACTTAAGAAAATTTTTGGAAATATTGTATTCACAGATATTGAAAAAGGTTTAAAAAAAACTATAAATAATTACAAATTATTTAATATGTAAATTAGATAAAATTTATTTTTTAAAATAAGCATTCAAAAATTTGACTGGTTTTTTTATTATTTTTATTAAATATAAAAATAAAACGAAAAATTTATTTTGACCATTATCTATTCTTATCTGATTTAAATCTTTTAAATGTTCAATATAATTTATATTTGATGAAAAACCTCCTTTACCAAATTCACCTAAAATTTCATCTTTTTTTGTTGCTATCCCTTTAAGTTTAAAATTAACAATCATTTTATAAAAAAAATTTAAATCAGCACTTAAATATTTTAAATTATAAAAACCAATGCTTTTATGTTTTTCAGTTTTAATAAAAAAACCTACTGAGTGAGAGGTATAAAATCCAAAACTCCATTTGATAATAGAAGGATTGTAGCCATGCATGAGTTTATGTTTTTTTACACTTCCAAATAAAAAATCAATATCTTTATTTTGAAAATATTTATTTACAATTTCTAAAGAGTTTTCATAATAAAAATCATCTGCATTTAAAAAACCTATAATTTCTCCTTTGGCTAATTCTATTCCTTTGTTCATGGCATCCCAAATGCCGCGGTCATTTTCAGATATGATTAAAGAAATTCTATTTTTATATTGTTCTATAATTTTTTTTGTTTGGTCTTTAGAATTTCCATCAATAATTATGTATTGGATTTTTTTGTAATTTTGATTTAAGACACTTTTAATACATTTTTCAATTGTTGTTTCACCATTTTTAACCACAGTTATAATTGATATTAAATATTCTTTAACCATTTATAAAAACCTTATATCTCCATAAACACTTTTAAATAAGACTTTGTTGATGAATTATCATTATCTTGTACTAGTAAATATGGATGGAAAATTATTAATTTTTTTTTTTTCATTTCATTAAAATACTCAACCTGAAAAAATTAATATATACATATAAATTATAAATAAATATGAAAAAAATATTCTATTGGTCACCGCATATCTCTAAAGTGGCCACAATCAAAAACGTTATAAACTCCGCTTTCTCATTGAAAAAATTTTGTAAAGAAAAAATAGATGTTTCAATTTTGGATGCTATTGGAGAATGGAGTGGCTATAAAAATGAAATTGAGTCAAAAAATATAAATTATCTAAAAATTTCAGGTTTTGAAATTTCAAAATTATTGCCAGTCTCAGGTTACTTAAAATCAAGAATTATTTATTTTATTGTTTTGTTTACAAAAATATTCAAATTAAATAAATTAATTTATAAAGAAAAGCCCGATTATTTAATTATTCACTTGATTACATTTGTTCCATTATTATTACTTTACCTCTTTTCATTTAATACTAAATTTATTTTAAGAATTTCTGGGTTACCTAAATTGACATTTTTTAGAACTTTTTTTTGGAAAAAAATTTCTAATAAGATTTATATGGTCACTTGTCCCTCAGAGGAAACAAAAAAAAATCTTATTAAATTTAATATTTTTTCTGAAGAAAAATTAAAAGTTATCTATGATCCAATTTTAGACATTAAAGAAATTCAAAGAAAATCTAATTATAAAATAGAAAAAAGTTTACCAAATGAAAAAAAATATTTTTTAAATATAGGTAGATTAACTAAACAAAAAAACCAAGCATTACTAATTCATGTTTTTTCAAAGTTAGTAAAAAATAATTATAATTTAAATTTATATATTGCTGGAGATGGTGAGGAAAAAAAAATATTAAAAAAAATGATTTTAGATAAACAAGTTCAAAATAATATTTTTTTACTTGGATATTGTCAGAATATTTTTCCTTTAATAAAAAATTCACTGGCTGTTATAAGCACTTCTTTATGGGAGGACCCAGGGGCAGTGATGATTGAATCCGCTTACTGTAATAAATTAGTAATATCTAGTAATTGCCCAAATGGCCCAGAGGAATTTTTAAATTATGGGGAATGCGGGTATTTATTTAAAAATAATGATTCAATTGATTTAGAAAATAAAATAAATCAATTTTTTAATGAAAGTGAAAATGTCAAATTTAAAAAAGCAGTTATTTCAAAAAAAAATTCAAAGATGTATTCTTTATTTTGCCATTATCAAAAGTTAAATAAAATTTTAGTTTAATATAATATGTTTTAAATATGTTTAATTACTTTATAATTTTTTTTTTAATTACAATTTTTTTGTTAATATATTTTTCAAAGAAATATAATTTATTTATTGATTACAAAATAGAAAAACATAAGAGATTTGCGACACATTTAAAAAGTTACTCAATAGGAGGAATTTTATTGATTACCTTTTTTATATATAGTTTTATTATAAATGAAAAAAATTATTTATTATTTTTTTTCCTATTTTCTATTTTTTTAATTGGACTATTTTCGGATTTAAAGAAACTTAATAGTGTAAATTTAAGATTTTTTTTACAAATTATTTTAATAACTTTTTTTATCTTTTTTCTTGACTTAAGAATTATTTACACAAAAATTAATTTGTTTGATTCTATTTTACAAAACAATATTTTAATAAACATTATTTTTACAACTTTTTGCTTATTAATATTAGTAAATGGTGGAAATTTTATTGATGGTCTTAATGGTCTACTTTTAAAATATAATCTAATAATTTATGCCATACTTTTTTTTGGATTAAGTGATAATTTTTCTTATTTAGAAAAACAATTTTTGCAAAATTTAATAATAGTTTTATCAATAATTTTAGTTTTAAATTTAAGAGGACTTTTGTATATGGGTGATTCAGGTGCATATTTATTATCACTTTTTACAGGTACTTATTTAATAAATTTATCAACTAATAATATTTTAATCTCTCCTTATTTTGTAATTCTTTTACTATGGTATCCATGTTTTGAACTATTATATTCCATTATAAGACGTTCCTTAAAGGCAATGAAAACCTATAAACCTGATAATTTTCACCTGCATCAGCTAATTTATACATTCGTTAAAATTAAATTAAATTTTAAAAATAATTTAATTTTTCATTTTTTTACTTCATTATTTATAAATATATATAATTTAGTAATTTTTTTAATAGCATTAAATTACAGGTATGATTCAAAAATTATAATTTATTTAATTCTATTTAATTTAATTACTTATATTTCTACTTATAAAATTTTGAACAAAATCTATAAAATAAAAAAATAAATGGAACTTATTAAATTTATAATTACTTATTCAATTTTGACTTTATCAATAATTGGTTACGGATTTTTTTTTTGTAATTATTTTACCAGATTTAATAATATAAATTTATCTAATATATCTATTGGTTATATAGGTTTGTTTGGTATTTTTTTTCTTATATTTATTTCATATTCGACAAATATATTTTTTGCGCATAGCAATTATCATAATTTGATAATTCATTTGATTGGAATATTGAGTTTTTCATTTTTCTTTAAAAAAAATTATAAAAAAATAAGATTAAAATATTTTTTTTTAGCATATTTAATTTCTTTTTTTGCAATTTTTTATTTTAAGAGTCATGATGATTTTTCCTATTATCACTTTAGTTTTATAGAAAATATTACTAGAAATAAAATCGAATTTGGCTTAGGTCACTTTGATGTTGCTTTCAATCATGTTTCTTCACTATTCTATTTTCATTCTTTATTTAAAACTTCTTTAACATCACATTTTTTTTATCAAATAGGCCAAATGAGCATAGTTATATTTGTTAATACAGTTTTATTTGAAAATATATTTAATAATAAAAATACAACAAAACTAGATATCAACTTTTATTTAAGTTTATTTTGTATTTTTTTTATTAATATTTTTTTTTATAGATTGGCAGAACATGGAACAGATAGATCAGCTCAAATTTTATTTTTTTTATGTGTTATGTTAATAATAGGTATTTTAAAAAAAAATGATCATGTGGATAAAACTTTCGAAAAGTTATTAATAATATTTACCCTTATTGTTTCAATAAAATCCTTTTATTTATTATATTCATTAATGTTAATAGTAATATATTTTAAATTTTATAAGATAGATTACCTTTTTAAATTTTTGATAAAATTCAATGTAATTAAGATTTGCTTTTTCATGCTAATTTTAATGATGATTTATAGTTTTTCTAGCTCAGGCTGCCTTTTATATCCTGTATCTATAACTTGTTCTGAAACTATTTTATGGGGAAATGAAAAAGAAAAAATTTTAGGTTTTATGCAATGGTATGAACTATGGTCAAAAGCAGGTGCCACACCGAACTATAGAGTTGATAATATATCAGTGTATTTAACAGGATTAAATTGGGTTGAAAATTGGCTAGATAATTATTTTTTTAACAAAGTTTCTGATTTTATATTAGGGATTTTATTCATGATAGTTGTTACTTTTTTATTTTTTATGCCAAAGAATATAACTTTTAAAGATTTTAATAAATTTCTTATAATTTATTTAATATTAATTATTTTGTTGTTGGAGTGGTTTTTAAACCATCCTAGTTTGAGGTATGGCGGTTATGTATTGATATTTTTACTATTTACTATTCCAATTTCAGTTTTGTTAGAAAATCAAAAGTTTAAATTTAGAGAAAAATTTATTTCTATTAAAATTATTTTTATAATTGGAATTATTGTATTTGCTGGAAGGAACATAAACAGGTTAAATAATGAATTTGAAATATATAAATATACTTTTTATAAAAATCCATATTATAGAGTTCAAGATAATTTTTTTTATATGCAAAATAAAAAAAAGAATTTTTTTAAAAAACCTGATTATTGTAAAAGTACTAACACTGTATCAAATATAAATTGCAAAAAAAAAGGTAGATATAATTTTTATTATCCAATTAAAAATTAAAATTTTCTTTTAATAGAATTAAAGCTAAGTAAAAAAAGATAATATAAAGATTTGATAGAATTAAATTTTTCATAAGTGTTGTAGACTTTAAAACCATCTTTTATCTTTTGAAAAAAACTTGAAGATAGTGAATTTTTTGATTTATTCCAAATAACTAAATTTTCTTCCAAATTATATGCATATACATTATTTTTAGTAATTTTTAGCCAAGCAACATAATCTTCTTTAGTTTTTAGAGAAGGAAATAAGTTCTCAATTAGAATTTTTTTTTTAATACATACAGTAGATAATCCTATATCACATGATTTTATAAGATCTTTATATGCAAGTTTTTTTTTAAGACTTTTAACCATAATACTTTTTTTTTCAGAAATTTTTTTTTTATAATCACAAAATGTAAAATCATAATTATTATCATTCATAAATTTTAGCTGTTTGTTTAATTTTTCTGGTAGCCAAAAATCATCTGCATCTAAAAATGAAATTATTTCACCTTTTGCATATTTTATTCCAATATTTCTTGAAATTCCTGCACCTAAATTACTTTTGTTTTTTATGATTTTAATCTTCGAGTTGTTTTTGTATTCATTCTCTAAAGTTTTTAAATCATCTAAATTATTGTCATCGTAAACTAATATTATTTCAAAATCTTGAAAAGTTTGATTTAAAACTGAATTAAGAGTTTTTTTAATATAATTAATTTTTTTGAAATAAGGTATTATTACACTTACTGTTGGCATATTTTTATATTATCAATTAATTAATAGATACTAATATAAATTATATTTATATTAAATAATAAAGATACATGATTTTAAATCTAACTAAATTAATTTTATCCTATTTCGATTTAATAGATAAGAAAAAAGTTTTAAGCTATTTTAAAAGAAATATTAAAGGACAACTTAAATGCTGCATTGATGTTGGGGCACATCATGGAGAGTCAGTTCAATTCTTTAATAAAGCTTTTGTAATAGAAAAAATTTTAGCTTTTGAGCCAAGTCAAAAAAATTTTAAAATACTCTTACAAAAAAATAAAAATATAAATAATCTTCAAATTTTCAATTTGGCACTTGGAGAAACAAAAGAAGTTTTAGATTTTAAACAACATATTGAGTCTCAATCATCAACCCTTGTAA
>MDTG01447673.1_pt1 | contig 35172 bp, 71 predicted proteins | sample 811421 | NCBI WGS metagenome assembly MDTG01 (sample SAMN05326645, study PRJNA326480) | marine metagenome | isolation source: seawater | place: Pacific Ocean: South East | collected 2011
CGATTTGTTTGAATTGATTATTGTTATTAGCAATTATCGTTTTTCAATAAGTTTAAGGTCATTTATTGAAGTAGACCACCTGCACTCTCTACTTCCACTACAATGTCGAAGCCTAGACACCCCCCGGTAAGTTTAACAGCACTTACACTTGTCACAATCACATTCGCAGCAATCGCAACACTTACATGTTTCTTCAGTAAATTTCATGATAAGTCTCCTTTGATGATGAAATAGATAGTCTCTTCATAACTTAACAGTTAAGTAATTATAAATAACCATTCATTGATAGAGCTAGCCACAATAGAGCAACAAAGAATACTAACATTATAACACTAGATACAGCAAAAGTCAAGTAATCTTTTATAGGAATTTTAATTTTTTCTGGTTCCGGTTCTGGAACCTCATCATTCTTCACGATTCTTAGCGTCATTTGGAAATCTTTCCCTATATTTTAATGCTTCGATAGCTTCTTCTAATACTCTTTTTTGAAATTCTAAGTCTATTCTGATGTTTTTTGATTTTTTATAAGCATTTAACCATTTAAGTATTGATTTCTCATTCTCTTCGTATGCTTCAACATTGACTTTAATGGCTTCTAATATGTCTTTTATTAATTGATTATTGTCCATTATAAATCCCTGTCATTCCAGAGGCAAATAGATATTAAAATAAACATAATAAACGCTACAAATATAAGTTGTGGCAGTGTAAGAATGTCAATAAATGCGAAAACCATGATAATTAACGATTAGACTGATCGTCTCTCTTCTTTCAACCTTTTTCATACTAATATCTCAATTCTATGGGCATACCGAGCTTTTTAGACAGGAATTCCTCAACCACTGTTAATATATCAGCCGCTGCTTCTTCTGGATCGAGGTCTGTATTATACGATACTTTTAAAGCGGCATTAAGGGCGACAGTACGAGGATCGCTTGAAGCAGTCTCCAACTCTTCTTCAACACTCTCTGGAGTATCAGATTCGGTAACGACTGCAGAAATTTCTGGACTCATTTGGACCTCTTCTGGACTTAAGCCCATGTTATGCAGTAAGTGCATCGCAAAGTTAGAGGCTGCTTTGAGAGAATCTGCTGATTTGTCAGGGGTTGTAAGTATGCCAAACCTAGAAGCAACTTCAAAAGAGCCTTTTTCTTTTGCAGCGCAAGGACTTTCTGGAACTTCAGCCGGCATATCGGCGATTGTTCCTCCGGGAAACTCTTCTTCATCGTCTATCATCATAGATAATCTTGGCTCTGGGCCTTGAGGTCCTACAATTTCATCAACTTTTTCTGCATCTTTTGCAGCATCAGAGATGCACTCATCCTCGTCTCCATCTTTATCTAAATCAGGATAGTCGGGTTTACAATCTTTATCTGACTCATTAAGCCAAGAATCAAAGGAAAACTGTCCACTAAAGGACTTTTGAATCTCTTCTGCGATTTCAGAGTTAGATTTTTGAGCTGAATGCTCTCTTTTTTCGTCCAAATGATATCTTGGATCGATTCTTCTTTTGTTTTTTAGAACTTTCATAGCAAAGTACTCCATATGCATATAACATAAATAGTCTATTTTAATGATAAAATCAAAAGTTTATGGTCCGTTGTACTCACAGCTGCAAAGATCTGCGTTAATAATGTTTACACCGTAGGTAATTTTAACATCATAGCAGCCCGGCGCGGTTTGGCCATATATTCTCATCTCAATTTCATCACCAGTTGACTCATTTGTGATATACATTGTGTTTTCGTTGGCACACTTCCAGTAAAAATCGTAGTTATAGTAACCATATTGCTCTTCAAGGTGCCAAAAGAACACCAGACTCTCGTCAATATAGGTGCAATAATCTTTATAAGAAGGAACAAGGGTGTTTGCAATGACATTATCAGTCTCAATGCTCCACCATTTTTGCAAAAATTCTTCTTCTTTACAAGTTTCTACAATATAACTGTCATCGGGGCCCGTAACACCAGCTTTATAGCCAGTTGGGCCCTCGTCTTTACAGCAAACCAGAAAGCAGACCAACGGTATTGTTAATAGGAATAAAAAGAATGCCCTCATAATAGTAACTATGAGAGCGTTTTTTAAAAAACCAAATATTTTATTTTTATTTTATCGGTTTTCTCTTTCATTTTCTTCTTGTTCAAGCATCATCTCTTGAATAATATCAAGTATTCCGTTAACTTTAGCCATAATTGCTGCTTGTCCGGGCTTATTTTGCATAGCGGTGAGTTGTGTGCTCATATCTTGAGCTAAATCGAATATTCTTTCAAGGATTTCTTCATCACCAGAGTCACTTTCAGCATCAATTTGGGCTTGGGCAGACAACATTTCTTCCCAGCTTTCCTTGATTAACTTGATTAGTGACTCTTTTGTGAGTTTCATTAAAGATTCTTCCTTGTTTTTTGAAACGAAAAATTTTTATTATTTTTTTTCGCTAAATTTTTATTTTTTATAGACCAAAGTCTCTTCTTCGCTAGATTCCGGAGGCATTTCACCAGTTGCAGCCTTAATTGCGTCGTAAGCTGTCTTGCCAAGTAGCCCAATAAGTAAGGCCGGCGACAAATTACCAACAATAATACCCAAAGCTTTCATAATAATGGCGATATTTTCAGGAGTAATATTCTCAACACCTTCAGAAACTTCACCGATGGTCGCATCAAGACTAAATTTTTCTGTTTTTTCTTCTTTTTCGCCTTCTTCGGCGCCCATAAGGTCGATTTCTTCCGCGATGATGCGCTTGAGTCGCTCTCTTGTGATTTCCATGTGATTAAGTTCCTTTTCCCTAAAATTTTTTTTAAAATTACTTTGTAAACGACATAGGAAGGCCGTATCCTCTACCAACCCAGTCCAAAAACATGAGAATGTCGTTTTTATTTGTTCCGTTAGCCTCAAATGCAGCCATTAAGTGCGCTCGGTTTTCGTCATTTTCATCTTTAACAGCACTTTTTAGTTGAGAATAATGCTTTGAGTTCATTACGTCAAAGTCAGCAGCAACGAAATCTTCGTCTTTTAGCGCTTTACGAAAGAAATGTTCAATAGTGTCAGCTAAAGGTCTAGCCTTTGATTCACCACCAACTTCAGATCCACCAGATCTTTCTTTGGGAGGCAAATCAGCATTGTCATCCCATCGTCGTTGAGTGTCTTCGGGGTCTTCATAGCGTCCCTTGTTTGCATATCCCATGCGTAAGTTTGGATCTTCGTCTCCATACGCTTCTTTGGTTACATTTGCTACTTCTTCAGCAATAATCGTCTTAATTTGGTCTAATGTGAACTTCATTTTGAGTTCTCCTTAATATTAACGGTATTAATTAGTCTTTTTATTTTTAAAAAAGCGGTTTTTTTACGCCGCTTCTGTTAAGACTTCGCGATTGTGCCGTTCCCGATATTCAAGAAGTGCAAGTTCTTTGTGTTTCGCCTCAATCATAATATGAACGTTGTATCCAAACGTATCAATATAATCTTTGATGCGGTCGGAGTGAGCTTGGGGTCGAATCTTCGGGTTGTTGTGTTCTTTTGCGCGGGATTCAGAGTAGTGGACAACAGGAATAACATCACCCCAAGTGCCTACAGCAAGGCCCAAGGCCTCTTTCTGGGACATACCACGGTGTGTAAACAGATGATGATGGAAGTCGTGAACCACTGGAATACCAATTCGTGAGTGAATCTCCTCCACAAGTTCAGCTGTCGAGTACAGCGAGTCTTTATCGTCATTTTCCACAGTCAAACGGGTCTTAACAGCATCTGACAGAAGATGGAAGTTCTTGCAAAAGTTGCCAATCGCCATGGGTTTGTCGCCATATGTTGCGCCAACATGAATATTAATCTTTGCCCATGGGGTACGTGGTTGTCCAAGAAGGTCCATAAGTTCACCATGAACTTCTAAATCACGTACTGTATTGCGAATAACATGTTCTTTAGGGCTTGTGAGCTTGTTGAACGGCCCGGGGTGAGTTGTCAAGCGTTGACCTACTGACCGCGCGTAAGCGCCGGCTTGCCCTAGTGCTTCTGCAATGGCGTCATAGTCAGGTAAATCTTTAATATCATACTCTGAAGCCCATGGAAAGATCTCTGAACTCATGCGAAAGAAGTTGATTCCATTCTCTGTATTCCATTTAAGGATCTTAATTAGGTCCTTGGAGTTCTGCAAAGCAAGTTCTGAAGCGTATTTTGGCCCTCGTTCCTTGAATGTGCGCTTGATCATAGAGCGATTTGTGGTAATGCGTTGCTTCTTGGGTCGCTCGGATAAGCCCATATTGATGCATGCGTAGCCTAATACTTGTTCTGACATGTTTGCTCCTTGGTATACTATTAATTTAACACATTATCGCGTCTCTGTCAAGGGTTTTTCTACATTCCGGGGTAGATTTTTAGTACTTTTCTCAATATAGAATCTTTGGTTTTAAGCTGTTTACTCTTCTCTTTCTCATCGGCTTTCTTATAGAACTCTCTTAGCTCCTTAAGTCGGTGTACCAATCCATCATCTTGCTGAAATATTTCGAACATTGTTATACATCTCCCTTGTTCTTCTCTCTGTTAACGTTAAATCTTCATCAAATGTAAAGCCAAACATGTAAAAGAGCGTTTTATATTCATGCTTATATGTTTGGCCATTGGTTCTGGCTGACCTTCTTAGGTCTGCATCTGTGCGTGTACAAAGGGCTGAAGCGACTTGATTCCCAATCGCAACTCTTTTGGCCTCCCAATACTCCTCATCTCCCTCAAGGCGGCAACAAGCAGTGAAAAGGTCTACTAAGGCATCCACGATTTCATCTTTGTAGCGAAGCTTTAAGGCATGTTTTGATGTTATTCCCCTGTCTCTTGCAAATTGAACACATGTAGCTGCGACCATTTGCTTTTTCCAATAGTTCCACTCGATATTTTGTACTCTCATTGCTCTCTCCTTTATATAACCATTATAACACATAACGCATAAATCTGTCAATTTTTTTCTGCGGGTTTTTTAGGGGGTCTCTTCTCTGAAAGGCGTTTCTAATTTGGCAAAATTTCGGGGTGTGTATCGCGCGTGTATCTGACCGAGCCGCCCATAGTCCAGTATGGAGGCTAGTTTCCGGAGAGGAGGGGGAGGGGGGGACCCCCCCCATTTTACCCTTCTAACCTGACAAATCGTTTGCCTATTCTGACAAATCGTTTTGCGTGATATCCGGCGTTATACCATGATTATCAAACAGTTCCTTAGTGGTGACATAACAGAACGCATATGTATATCCACCTTCGTATTTAGCAGGTTCAATGCTAACTTTCATGCGGTCACTAGATAACCAGTTAGAACCTGCCCAATCAATCATTTGTTTTTTACCTACACTGATATAAGAGTGCCGGTCATTGTGCAGGTCGGTATAGGATTGTGACACAGGCAGGTAAAACTTAGTACGAACCTGTTTTTTAAGGAAGGATTGGAATGATGCTTTGTTATGGAAGTATAGTTCAGTTTTTAACATAATTATTTTCTCCTATTGTCTATTAATGATTATCGGCATTCCAAGCCGGTTACTTCCTGAATCTCTGCAGGAGAGGCAGGGACCATTGTGAAGTTTGCAGGGTGGTAATTACGCTTTGCAGCATTACGGTGCTTTGAGGTAGTGTTTGAATACTTCTTATTGTTAACCAAGGTTAAACCTTCATTATGCAGGACAACGACTTGTGGGACGCCATAGCTCAAAAGAGCCTTAAAAACTGGGGTTTCAACGAGGGTTTGGTTAGATGCGATATTAGTGATTTTCATGGTTTAAACGTCCTTTTCAAGTGGATTAATAAATAAGGTTTCAAGTAGGAATTTGCGGTCTGCGACATTGGACTTTACAGCTTCTTTATTGGCGATTCGCTGTTCAGAAGTTTTAAGGTTTCGAAAGTCTTTGAGCAAAGCGGAGGATTCAGCTCGCATTTCCTCTAGGGCCTTAATTGTTTCGCTGCAAGCTGCATTATAGATAAGGTTAGTACCAAAGGCCATAGCGTTGTATTGTGCAGTTTCAAAGGGGGTTTTAGTCATTATATATTCTCTACTCTTTTAGGTTCAACGAAAGCGTAGTATCTACCTGATCTTTTCGCCTTGTTGATTTCTACGTTAATAACTTCATTATCATCGATATGCAGGGTGCTCAAAGCGCGCTTTGTAACCTCAATATACTGGAATGCCCAGTCAGAGCCGCTTGTTTGTACAGGTACTGAAAAAGAGGTTCCAACCTGTTTTTTAAGCCAATGACGGAATTGGCCTGTGGTCTCGAAAGTTAAGTTTGAAACTGTATTTAACATTATAATGCCTCCACGTCAAAGTCAATTTGGGCCGCGATAGTGTCGTTGAAAACTCCATTTTTGTTTAGCGAATCAATAAGGTTGCACCATGCTTCTCGGCGAGCAGGGCCATCGACGACGCCATCCCGCTCATAACGGGCTTGGATACTGGGCAATACGAAATCCTCATATTCTGCAACGGCTCGACTTGTAGCCTTTGCCAGTTCCTCACCGCACGCCATAATAAGCATATTACCTGCATTATCACAGAGTTCGTCAATATCGGCTTCGAACTTAGTTTTTATGTCGTCGGCGATATCCCAGCCATCAAGGTCACTATCAAGCTCTGATAGTTCGTGCTCAATTGTTTCTTCAATAGCGGCGTTAATGGCGGTTTTAAGGATGTTTTCGATGTGGATGATTTGGTCGTTAGAAAGTGACATATTGTGATAGCTCTCGAAATTGTGTGATTAAGGATAGTTAAGGTTTAAAGTGAACAATCGAACGGGGGCGCGACTTCCGAGCATAACGCGCTTAAATAAATGTCATCGACGGTGAATCCTCCATAGTGAGGGTTGAAAGGCGAATATCAGATAGCATGGCAGGTATAGCCCGCGTCGCGCAGAAGCTGAATCTTGAAAGGGAGATTGTCGGGGAAGAAACCGCGTTTTCGAGTGAACCCTTTCGGGCAAGTGACAGAATACCATATAAGGCGCATAGAAACTCCAATATCGCGAGCGCAGGGGCGCGCCGCGTGGCTAGGGTGAAAATGTGTGTATCGCTCGTTTTCATACTGTAATTATACTCGTTTTGGACGCACTTGTCTATAACAAACTTGTCAAAAAGATGTCAAGTCGAATAAGCAAGTTTAAACCTGCACAATAAGATGCAAGTTTTTAAACTTTTTTCACGTTGCCCTTTTGTATTTTATTCACGCGGGGCGCTTTGTTGTGTTCTTTAATATAGTAGGATGTAATAGCATAATGCCAAAGTTGACATATAGACTAGTGATCCCGCAATAAGAAACTCCACAATGCGAGGCGGTTCCATATTATTCACTTTTATCCTCGATTATCCTTTATTGTTGTCAAGTGTTTTATTGTCATTTTATTATTACATATTATTACTTGATTATCTAGTTAGAATGTACTATATCAGACAGTAAACTCCTCCCTTTCTCCCTTATCTATTAACAATCCTTTAATACACTAAGTTATAACTACGTTTTCTACCAATCCCCTTCATCCCACTTTGTTCCATTTTCCCCCACTTCTATACTACCAGAAGGCCAGTTTAAATCTAGCTTATTTATGAATGACCAGTCATGGTAGTTCGCTATTTCGTGTTCGCTCAAAAGATACCTTGAACCGGGCTTTTTCTGTTGTGCCCATGTGCTCTGATTCTGTTTATTTATATATAACATAATAACCTTGAAGTATTCAGTTTCATACTCCTTTAATTGGAACGGTTTGTCATAAACCTCCTCTATGTACTTACCAACGATTATATACCTTGCAACCTCTAATATTTCTTTTTTATCGTCTCTAGCATCGATTTGTGTGCTTTCAAGTATTATATCGCCATATCCTATTTTGCTGGAGTTTATCATATTATTTATTTCTTTAGTTATCGAGTTTCTTCCATGTATATGGGTCACCGTGTCTGTCGCGACGATTCGTCAGGTTATGTAAATTCGTTATTACGAAGATTGAACCTTGGCTTTCGGGCCAATGACCATTAGTCCATAATACATAGAGAGAATAATTAAGTTTGCTCTTACCTTTTTTCTTATCATTCATTTCGATACTTGTTATTATGTATTTGCCTATTGGCGTGTTATCGAGGGTTTCAACTACAATATCGCCCGGCTGGAATATATTTTTTTTTCTATCCTCACACATGTTAAGCACCATTTGTCACGTTCAAACTTGACTTTTAACAATCCATATTTTATCTTTTAGGTCCACATCACGATTGGTTAGGTTCCAAGTATCAATTTCTCCCTGATTCCAATAACCTCGGACAATCCCGTCTTTTCCGGTAGTCTTTTGTTTAGACCCTGTGTTTACACAATAAGCCGTGGCGATATAAGAGTTTGAAGCTGAATAACTATCGCTCAACTTAAAAGTAAGTATTATCCAATTTGACTTTGTTGGTACATGATATACAAAGTTTCCCGGTTGAAACTTGTTTATTTGCTTATGGCTCATCTGTAACCCTCCATAGAGAATCGCTCTTATTGCGGTTTCGAAGCCAACTAATCGAATATTGGACTGGGGATAACAAAGATGTTCCTTTGTGTGTATCATAGGTCAAAAGTAGCTTCCAACCTTCACTATTATCTTTTTCCATAATAATACCCCTTATCTCTCGATTATCCATGGTCTGAGTTACCTGATTGAAATATTGGAACTTCATACCTATCATATCACCGATTGAGTATTCGGTAGGGTCTAACTTTGGTTTCTCGTCTGTTGTCATTTAATCACTTTCTAAGGGCGTTTTGAAAAAATTTGGGCGAAAAAAAATCCGCGAATCACGCTCATCACTTTTTAAGGGGGCCGCCGGTTGCCCGCCTTCTTCCTGCATTAACTCAATACCTCGTAATGTATAGATTTCTTTAATATAAATAAATCGACTTCCGAACCGACTTTTGACCAAGAGCGACCTGTATATACAACGTATGCTCTGAAGGCCCATCCATTTTCTGCTTTCCAAGCAGGATTTAGTCGGGTCATCTCACATTCTTCCAAAAGCAAGTATATAGCTCCTGTACGAAGATATAAGATTAATTGGCCCGGTAAGTATACTTTCTCCACATATTAGATAGTTTGCTCTTTCGCCTCCGGCGATAAATCACTTACAACCTCCCATGCACCGGGATAAGCAATTCGGAAAGGGTTTGCTTCGCCTATGGGCAAAAGAGTCGATTGTAAAGGAATAACCTTTAATAACTGCGATTTGCGGTTGCGGTCCTCTGGTATTATATCCACCACAATGAAGGTTGAATGGGAGTTTTTAATAACTTGACCTGCTTTGAACTTCATTTAGTGCTTCCTTACTAGGTTATTCTGGTCTATTGCGATTACTTTACCAGTAAACTGGGGATTGTGGGGGGAGTAAGTACAAAATATCTCGACCTTATGAAAATAGCTATTGTATTTCGATGTTAGAATATTCAATAGTATACCTTCAATGCCGTTTATCTTAGACTTAATCATATCTCCCCTTCTAAGTCCCATCTATCATTTCCTCGATTCGCCAGTAAGTACCGTCAATATCACACGGTGCTCGAAAAAGCTCTTTGTAGTCTGGTTTTCCCATGCTGAACTTATCGCCGGGACGGAAGCCGTTTTCTTCACCATCTTCATTATGTAATAGCACGATTGTCTCGTATTTATCTGGCTTTTCTTCGATTACGATACAACGAAAGATCTCACGCGCCTTCAAAGGATCGTAGCAAACTAAGAAATCACCGATGTTAGGCTGCGGTGCTGACAAGTTTCCTCCATCTATCAGTATCTAACTCGCATTTCGCAAAGTGCATATAGTTGCCCGTCCAGTTGTTTCCTGTCCTATCGAGCAAAACGATGCAGCCAACTATAGAATGGTCTGCGCTAGTGATTAAGTACCTTGCAACCTCGCCTATCGTAGCGCGGTAAAGGGTGATAACATCACCCTTTTCTAATTCATAAGTCTCAAACTTGACTAATTTGACATCTTCTGGTACTTGCATATATCCTGCATCAGTCATTGATTGCGATAATCCTTTCATTAGTCTGGAAGTAAGGGCGTTCTGCACACTCTTTAGTTGTCATCCACATACGCTGGCACTTGCTAGGAATTGGCTTTGGAGCCTCCATATCGGTCAATACGATGTGACCGTCAAAGCTGTTTTCGTTTACCCATTTAGTTGGGGCGTTAAAGCAGGTTCCTCCATGCATATAGCGAGTTTTGTTGTGACGCTCGCCCTTCTTCCACACATGAACATGCTCGGTTGATACTTCAGTATCGAAGGGAACAATCGTAAACTCTGCAAGTTGAGCCAGCTTCTCAAGCTCCGAATAGAAGGCTGCAAGCATACTATCGGAGACACTGCCCGATTGGTCAATAGAAACCGCGATTTTCGCCTGACGCTTGGCTTTCTTACCGGGATGGATATAAGCATAGCGACGGTTTAACCTCTTGATTGTGGAAGAACGGTCGGCGCGTTGACTAGCTTTGACGAAAGAACGAAGGATAGAACGCCAGTTGACTTTTGGAGTTATAACCTCTTTAATCGTTCGTTTCATAGCAGAAGATACAGACCCAAAGCCACGAGTTTGGGCCTCGACATAAGCCTCTTTGATAGCGTCTTTTAAGCGTTCTTCTGCAATTTTGCGAGTTTCATCCGTACCATCGGAGTCACCCCAGTCTGAATGATCGTCGAAACCATTGGAACTAGGGCCTCTTTCGCTGCCACCACCTTGACCGGGCTGACCTTCGCCCTCGCCGGGTTCGCCTGATTGTCCAGCTTGGTCTTGGGTTTCTTCTGATTCGCCATCGGGAAGCAGCTTCATATATTCTTCAGCGGATAAGTGAGGGTCAAAGTTAGCAAATTGGCCGACCGTAGGAATAAGAGCCTTATCAAGTGGTAAAAGAGAACTTTCGACGGCGTAGCCAGTAGGAGTAGACCCATCTCGCGAAAAGACAGTTAGCTCACTGTTAATCGCCAAGTCGGTCGCAAAGTTCCACTTACGTGACATTTTACCCTCTGGCATGCGAGAAGTTACGTGCAAAAGTATGATATGATAAAACTCATGTAACAAGACACCCTTAACAAATTTGGGGTCTTGCTCGTGGATATCTGCCATAAAAGCAGGATTATAGTAAAGTTCAAACCGGCAACGGTCCTTATTGAATCGAACGCCAGCGGTAGGAACCGAGTTAGAAGCAACCTTTTCGAGTCGTCGCGATAAAGCGGCGAAGAAAGGCTCATCTCGCAGAAGTGACACAATGTGCTCGTCAAGATTGAAAGGCTTGGTTTCGGTAGTTGTCATGTGAATAGCTCCAAGTTATGATATAATTATACACGCTGGCAGCACAAAAGTCTACAAAAAAGTTGTCAAAAAAATGTCAAGAGAAAAGGGAGGGGGCTTTCGCCCCCTTCAACCTTTGCTATCACACGCGGGTACTAGTTTCCACCTAGTAGCTTAATGAACGCCTCGACCTTACCTTGGTTTGCAAGCTCCTTATGGAAGTTCGAGCCATTCTCGGCGGATATCTGACTGTTTGCAGCGGTCAGAGTAGTAAAGAGTTTCATCCTAGCTTCTGACGGAAGGGTGTCGAAGTAGTTGACAAGATTGATTAAGCGAGAATTGGGGATGGAGGCGGTAAATACGCCAGCAGCATCCATCTTCTCAATAAGGGCTACATGGTCCACAAGGCCGAAATCCTTGGTCTTATCTAGCTTTCCAGCATCCAGAATATCTTCAATCGTTACTTGTCGCTCGTAGTTTTCAACGAAGTCACGTAGAGATACAGCAGCTTCAAAGCCAACAAAACCGTGAGAAAGGTTGAAAAGCAAACCAAGGTCAGCTTTCTCGTCGTCGAGCATATTGACCTTCGCAAGCGTATTATTCAAACGGTGCCATGAGCGGCGTGAAGGATACACAGTACCCGGTTCAAATTCACCCTTGTGCTCTAAGTGTTCGCGGTTCTGGTTGATAAAGTCCCAAACAATAGCATGAATCTCGGTTTTGCCCCAGTCAAGCCAATCTTCAACGGAAGGCTCAACGTCGAACGTAACCCAGCGGTCAAGTTCAGCAGGGTCCATATCAGCGACTTGGTATTGTGCAGCATGAACGCCGCCATTGACCGCACCGAATACAACGGTGCCGGGATGAAGTTTCCATCCGTTAATCTGGCGAGAGTCACCCAATTGGAAAAACCCTTGACGAACCTCGGTTGTCGCTCGGTCAACTTCGTCGAGGAACAAGACAACGGGTTCAGTACAGGCTTTGACAAGCCAAGCAAAAGGGCGTAAGGAAGCCGCTTGTTCGCCGTTCACGTTTACATCGTGAGGCGAAGGCAGACCAAGCAAGTCACCCTCGGTCATTTGAGATGCACGAATCTCAACAACCGGAAGCGAAGTTTCGCCGTCCTTAATTGGACGGGTCTTTGCGCCGTCCCATGCAAGGCCGGAAGCGGTCTGATAAGCAACCCAAGACTTACCGATACCGTGACGGCCACGGATAAGAACGGAATAAAGGTCGCGCTCGTCGCCTGAAAGAAGGGTTGGGATCATAGATTTAAGGTTAGCAAAAGTGATAGCAACTGACATGTGATAGCTCCAGTATAGTGTGTGATTTAGTTAGTAAGTGGGTTAGTGAATCGCTCAAAATGTATATACATTATACACGTTATTTTGAGTCTTGTCTACAAAAAAGTTGTCAAGAGAATGTCAAGAGATTATTTCCAGCTTGTAAAGCTGACAGTTCCGTTGCCCCAGCTTTCAGAACGAACAACGTCGGGGCTATCGGCCAATTCCGCCTTGCATTTTCCATGCGAGTAGCTTGTTTTGACTGCCATCCCTTCAAGTTCGCGGATATTGCGCCTAAAGTTGTTGATACAATCGCGGTATCGGTCCCTGTCGAGCCAAGTGCCGCTCATTTCTTCAATAAGTCTAAGGTAATGCTTAATTTTTGCGTCGCGTTCTTCTGCTGTCATTGTTGGCTCATTAGTGTTAGGCATTAAGTTCTCCGTGTTTTGTATATACATTATACACGCTTGAAAAGGTCTTGTCTATAGAAAAGTTGTCAAGAGAATGTCAAGAGATTATATTTAAGATTGGCTGGGGCTAAATCTATGTATAGTTTTATAGTCGAAAAGATAATCCACTGTCATACCTAAATCGGGCGCATCGGGAAGTCCCGATTTAAGGCAAACTATTCTGAACTTCGTCGCCTCTCTACTGCGAAATTCAAGCTGCTCCAAAACCAGCCAGAGACTTTCGGTGGTGATATTTTTAGGATTATCATACCAGTCATAGTGCCGATATGTTAAAAGCATGCCCGGCTTGACATCATGGACTGTCATTGGGTTTGTTACATATATAGGTCTTTTTTTATCTGATTTACCTGCTATGGCGAAAGGAAGCGGCATTGAGTTCTCCGTGTTTTGTACTGTAATTATACACGCCGGGGAAGGTTAAGTCAATAAGAAAGTTGTCAAGAGAATGTCAAGGGCGAAAAGGTGCTTACAAAGCACCTTGGTAGGACTTTCGATTCTTATAGACTTTCTTCCAATACTTCACGTCGCCGCCTTCGAACCAGCCTTCTGGCGGTTCTTCAGTTTGAATGGGGCTTGTCACTTCACAGAAGTATTGCATCTTACTACCCGCACGCCAATGTGAGCCGTCAATCCATGATTCTGCGACATCTGCGCCCATAAGATGCTTTATAACTTCACTATCCCAAACCCACCCGCAATCAGATGACCATGGATAAGAAATATTAGTCAAGGGTTTAGTTAGCCATGGCGCATTTTTATCGAAATAACTATATTCTCGATTGTGGTGAGAAATATTATTCCAATTCACTTGCACGATTACTTGCGGTACACGGTATAAATCCGATTGAGTATCAGAAGAATCGACGCGGCCCATGAACCTATCAGAAGATACAACGGCACCCACGCCAAGACCATGGGCCTTCATTCGTTCATAAATCACCTTTCGGAAAGCGGCACTTTTAACCTGACTTTCGGCGATATTATTTTTGAGTTCTGGGCAAGTCGAGCGATTATGCCCTTTGGTATCGCAATATGAACAAGAGCGTTCTTTGCCGGACATTTTTCGACGTCTTTTCTTAGCGTCATATGCAACGACGGCATAATGATCATCGCCGGATTCTTTGCGAATCTCCTCGATACGGGCGGCGTATTGCGGGCAAGATGATCGGTTGTGGCCGGGTTGATGACAATATGAACAGTGAACAGTTCTTTTATATGTATTAAATGAATAGGCCATGTGTGATAGACTCCTGTTTAAGTTACTATGTAATTATACACCCTAGAGAAGTATTTGTCTATAGAAAAGTTGTCAAAAAAATGTCAAGACCATCGATTTAGAAACTCTTGAAACTCCATTGGCCAATAAATAGAGGTTTCACCTTGCTTTTTAGGGTGACGAATCCAGTAAACGTGATAGCCGGTAATAGCTGTATTGTTGTATTGTTTAGTTTTGACCAAGATAAAAGACCTTTTCTTTAAGTTATAACAACCGCCCACCTTTAAATCTTCCACTTTCATAGCCTATCTTCCCCGAAACCAGCCTTGAGTTCTATCAAAAGAAGGCTTTAAAGTTACCTTTTCATCGCCCGCAATTGGATTCCAGACCCAAAATCGCTTCTTTTTGGTGCCAATCTGATGCAGACCGTGAGGGGCTGGGCCACCTAGTCCGTTGCGCCTTGATTGGCCCCTAGAAGGGAACAGACCGGCCTCTACAGCCATCACAGCAAGGTCATCATGGTCTACTACCAAAATATCCTCGTGGGCCTCTACAGGGCCAAATATGAGGTCGATATCGCGTTGCTGGATAGTATGGTTTTCTCGCTGGACTACAAAATGCTTCATGGGTTAGCTCCTATTTCTTTATTGTGAGATTGACGTACCCATCTGCAATTGCTTGAGTGTCTCGACCTCTATATAAGTGGGGTGTAAACTTTATTTTCATTTCATTGATGTTCAAGGTATCAATATTAGATATATTTACGATATTTCCGTTTTCATCATCAATGTATAAGATATTACTCCATCCATCTACAGATTTATATTGCTTTAAGGCGAACAAACCGAAAGCGTTGCAGACGGCTTCTTTATCGGAATAGTTATTATTGAGTTCCGCGATAAGTTCGGCTTTATACTCGTCTTTCGCGGTGGGATATAGTCTTTTGATATATTCGGAATAATCTGGATTTGAGCCAATTGCTGATAAGTGTGCTCTGAACAGCTTTTCTCTTCTTTTGCCGGGAACTGTGCCCTTCCAAAGCTCCCTATTGAGAGTATCGACTAGTCCTTTGTCGGTATCGCCGGTTTTCATGGGCTTTAGGCTTGCACCGTTCTTTTTTATTTCTGCCTTTTTACCCTCTCCATAAGCCCCGTCGCTCTCTACAGAGAATCTATAATTAGATATTATAAGTGGAAGCACCATTTCCCCGATTCCAATTCCCTTTCCGTTGCTTCGCATCAATACTGGAAACATTTCCATAAAAAGTGCGTTGTTCCTAAGTTTTGGAGAGATTAACTCCATTAAAGACTTACGAAAGTTTTGACTAAAAATAGTGTTACAAGTTAAGTTTTCATCATTTTCTAGCAAGTCAAGAGTTTCATTTGGGTCAAAACCTTTCGTATGAGCAATAGATATCAAATAAGCTACAAAATCAGAGACAAACCTGTCAGCAGCAACGTGTCCCTTTAGGCCCCGCTTCTCTATAAGTAAGTTAATAGCTCTATTCGTTACAGATTCACCGCAAAACATTCAAACCTCCGTGTTTGATAGGTTTATTATACACGTCCGAAGCGGGCCTGTCTATACAAAAGTTGTCAAGTAAATGTCAAGAGTAAATAATCAAGGTTTCAACAAGTATCTCAAGGCGTGCTTGGTACTATTGGTAGACAAGCCTAAGCGGTTTTCTCGGATTCCCGCCTTCCTAACCTGCAATTTCTTTATTGATTCACCCTCTCGGCGGGTGCCCTATCCATTATCGTGTTTTAAGTACGCCAATGGACAAGCCAGACCTGTCAGATATTGGTCTGGGTTTTCTCTTTATATAGTTTTAACTTTGAGATACTAGTTCAAACCTCCATTATTTGGCCTTCTTCCAAGTATAAACGTAACGCTCCATAATCCTTTTCGATATAGGCCAGCTTTCTCCTACCTTATGACAGGTTGGTGAAGATGGCGACTTTTTATATACATTATATAAAGTAAGTACAAACTCCTGATTCTTATCTGTGGGTTCCTCGTCATAATACTCATATGAAGGAGATTTTCCAACAACAAGGCACTTTGAAATAAGTTCTCCATCGCAGAATAGGTCAAGCAGGTCGCCTACTTGTGGGTTTTCAACTTCTAAAGCCAATTATGCCTCCATACCCCAAACGTCGATAGGCAGCGCGGGGAGGTCTAAGATAGCTATTTCGCCGGGATTCTTATATCGATGGGCGTACAATATAACACAAGTGACTTTAGGGCCTGCCCACGGCCTTTTATCAACCTTTAAAACTAGATACTTTCTCGCAATAGCCGGTTTATAACCTGCCATGGCACTCTTATGATAAGTACAGAATAAAACGTCACCCTCTTTCACCTCTGAAGGAGAGAGGGGTTTGCTACCGGGCTTTGGATAAATAGACGACATCTTAACCTCTCTTCCGCTTTAGAAATCGCTCTTGAATCTGGACCGTCCCGGTCTCCCCAAAAGGCAGGATGGTATATACTTTTGCACCCTTTGCATGACTGCGAACCGGGCCGTTGTTTGCTACGACCATAGCGACACGGTTGCGGAGTTTGTAAGCAGACTTTGATGCAGTCTTACGAACCTGCACTAACGAACCGACTTCAAATTGAGGCTCGGAGTTAATAGTGTTAAGCACCTTCTGAACGAACTTATTCTCTACCATAGAGCGGTACAGCTTTTCGGTAGGAATATAAGTCTCATCTTCTAAGATAGTTTGACAAGCGCCCGCGAAATAAGGAGGGTTTGACTTATAATATTCAGCGGCAACGCGAATGTTTTTTGCCTTTTCTTCATCCCACTGGTCATACCATGCTTGACGCTGGGCAATTACTTTTGGGTCATATCGGGCTTCCATCCTCTGAAATGCAGACCACTGGCCTTGAGACAGGCGGCCTTTCACACCAAACCATTGTTTCAAAGAGTCGCCAAAGTTGCGCTCCGAAGGCTTGATATCGGTACGCGCTAGGAAAGTTTCGAGTCGTTTAAGTTGTTCGCTCATGTATTAACCCCTTTAAGTTATGTATACATTATACACGTTATTTTGAGTCTTGTCTACAAAAAAGTTGTCAAGAGAATGTCAAGAGATTAAAGTTAAGGCATGAACTTGACTTTCAGGTATATCAAAAATCATGTACCTATTCAGAACCGGACCCTGTAAGCAAAACCAGCGGAACCTTCGGTGGGGCGAACCGTCCCTACTATGCACACTCCGCGAGTCGGTAGGAAATTCCTCCAATATTATCCAATACCCTACGGGTGCGCCGGGAAAGACTTGATACCTATACAAATGACCTACTTCTAAATCTTCAAGTTTCACCCTAGTCTTACCCACTCTCTCGGTGTTACTGGGGCATCTTCGCCCGTTTCTAAGCACCAATAAGTTGCCTCGTCGCTGTAATCTTCATCGTCAACTTCCCAGTCAGTAAGTTTATAAGTGTGCGCGTTATTCATTACTTCCCTTATTTCTGGAATAGCGTACAGAATAGCTACTTTGAAATAAAACCGGCGTGCGCCTGTTATTAGCATTGGCCTATCTTCCACGTTAACCTTGGACAATACGACGAAGCGAGTAAATTCATTCATGTATGCGCCCATATCGCGGTATTCTGGATTCCAACGCTCTGATATTATGCCTCTCTCCGAGATAATATCACCTACCTGTATATCTTCTGAAGTTACCACTTCTTCCATGTCGCCCCCTGTGGCGGCCAAAAGTCACATACCTCGCCCGGTTTGAAGGCAGAGGTACAACTCTGGATAATAGCCAGTTTGATTCGATGCGTCCGGGTATTCTGGTGATGCCTAGCCGCAAAAGACGTTGTGACATTCAAACACGAGGTATCGTCAGGCTCATCCAGCTTTTCTACTTCAACCAATATTCCAGCTACTCCGCCGATTAAATCCGGCGTAGAGATAATATCTCCAATTTCATAAGGAAAGTCCTGCATTATGCGTGGTCCCATCGTAATTCGCAACTTGTATACTTATAAATTCCCCACGGGTTATCGTACCAGTCGCCGATATCTAAGTCTGTATTATTGGGGTATTCCGGTGTTGCTACAATGACATGAAACTGCTCGAAGTCTTGGTCTTCTAAATCCTCATACAAGGCGATTAAATCATCGAATGAATCGGCGTACCATTTCACACTATCGGCAACAAATAAAATACCTTCGTCGCCAATATCTTGGTGTTCTCCACACCACTCTCTAATAGTTTCTCTACTTTCATCTGAAAGTGCTTGGTATACTTCCAAAGTCATTCCTAATGCTACGTCGCTTCTAATTCCCATGTGTGATAGTCCTTTGTTTGGGTTAGTGAATCGCTCAACTTGTATATACATTATACACGTTTGAAAAAGTCTTGTCTACAAAAAAGTTGTCAAGAGAATGTCAAGAGAAAAATACTTCACAGATTTCCTCCTTAGAGGGGATACCTTCTCCGTCGTCGAACCAAGGTTCTCCAAGGTTTATACAGCGGCCCTGATATTCAAAATCATAAAACGCTTCAGCATCATTACCAGAATGTGTAAAGCATTTATAAACTTCCAAAGGGCAATTATTGATAATATAAGTGGCTACAAGTTCGTTCATGTTATTGAATCTCCTGCGGGCGAAAGACCTCCAGAAACGCACTACAGGCTTTCTTAGTCGCCGAAAGGTCAAGAGACAAAAGGCCGTCCATTATCACTTCGTGATGAAATGCCCAATCGGTATGACCGTTCATAACTTGGAAAACCTCTCGGATAACCGGGACCATCTGGTTCCAGTCTTGGATAGATTCTACGTTTAACGTAGACAATTTAACGATTTCATTGTTGTTTGAGTTGGACATCGAGTTCTCCCTGATTTACATATACATTATACACGTTTGAGATGGGCTTGTCTATAGAAAAGTTGTCAAGTAAATGTCAAGAGTCTATTGTTTCCTTACAACGTAGTAATTCGCCTCCCCTGTTTGCTTGGCTTCATGCTCACTAAGTAGCGTGATTCTATGAATCGATACTTTTGACCCCGCCTTTAGTCCTTTGAACCTATTAAAGTTAGCTTCATAGTAGCAGTTATAAAGACACCATGCCTCCATTAAGTCCTTTCTTCCTTTCTTTCTAGGATTTATAACCAGAAAAACACCCACAAGCTCTCGCCTGTGAGTGCAATATCTTTCTATAATGTCACCCTGATTAGGGCTTATTAGTAGTGGGATATACACGGTATAGCACTTCCAAAGAGTTACTTTCTGAACGCTTTAAAAATTCTTCTAAGTAGAGCGGGTTTATCTCTCCAACTCTCATATCATCGTCATAATAAGGTTCATCACATAAAAGAGTATACCCATCTGCTCCGAATACTTTACCATCACCATACGGACGGCGATAAGTTTGTGTAACAATATGCACAGAAGAATGTATTTCATCTCCGTTTATTCGTATTACATCGCCAGCTTTCAAGTCTAGCGTATCCCAAAATCTAAATATCATTAACCACTTCCCAGTAGAAGTTGCTTATGGATTCTTCTTTAGATACAATATACTTTTTCGATAAATGTTCTATCATGCCCGGTACGGATACGTCATTGATAATTCGTTCGTGTTGGTCGGTATACCCCTTTACAACATACAAATGGGCTAGTTCTTCATCTTGCCCTATAACAATATATCGAGACATTATATATGGGGCTTCGTCTACAGCCTGACTATGGGCAGTGAAGTCTGCCATCTGGTCAATCATTTGGCCATTTTTAATCTTCATCCAGTATCCTCACTCCATCCAATTTCCAGTAAATAGTGATATTTCCCAATATACTACTATCATCTAAGCATGTGATAGAACCGGGCACATCAAACTCTTGAGAATCGTACACGCATAAAACATTGATACGATTCGACGAAAATGTATCTGTAGTATCAACAACAATATACCTAGCTAGAAGCTCATTTGTCAAGACATCATATTCGTCGAGGATTTGGCCCGGTTCTATCTGCATTTATTTAGAATGGCAGTTCTTCATCAAGCTGCTCTTGAATCCATTCTGGACATTCATCCTCCATATCTTCCGGCATTGAATCATAGTCTCCGCCGAAGTCGTACATATTTTCATAGTATTCTTCTGAACTTACGATGTGCTTATAGTTTGGGTCGAATGGCATTTGGTTGCTCCTGTGTTGGTTTATGAAGTAATTATACAGATTATTTTGTGGTAAGTCAACAGTTATTTTGTCAAGAGAATGTCAAAACGCATTTTTTATGTTTCTCCTTTCGAGAGTAACCTTTCTTACTGTGAAAGCCCGCAGACCCTCCATTTTTGTGTCGGTGTTGCATCTGTAGGGCTACGATATTTCGCTTTTTTGCTTTCTTTTTCATCCTCTATCTCCTTTGAACGTCTGCCATCTTAATCTTATCCACAAAATAACAAACGAGAAATAGCCCATTGAGGCGGCAAGTATCGTCCACTCGCCATGACAGTTAGTTAAATGCTCCATTAGAACTTTCCTTTGTGATTATCATTACCTCGATTTTCTGATACAATACTGAACTTTAATCCAGCGGTTGATGAAATATGTTCGCCTAGCTGGCACTCCTTTCCTAAGTTTTGTCCTGAATTATTGCGCCATGCTTTCTGAAATGAGTTGCGAGATGCTTGGTCTTCAAACTTTAGAATAGTAACATCGCACATTTTGCCATTACCAGCGGTGACACCGAGATATCGCGGTGGTGATTGGTCACCTCCGTTTTCTTCTACACAATCAGGACACTCGTTAATATAGCCGCCGACGTGCTTTTTGCGACGTGAGTAAAGGTCGAATTCGATTTGACAGTGTTTACATTCTTTAATCATTTAGTTTGTTCCTTAGTTAAATTTATAATGTGTGGCCAAGCTCGACATCATCCAAGACAGCATCGAGAAAGTTTGTCACTCCGTTTAGTGCGTCGAAAGCCCGTTGTTTATCCAGACCGAAAAAGTCCTCTAACAAGTCAGGCTTTGAACCATCGACACATTCCAGAATCTCCAGAAGGGTATTACGTTGTGTGCGTAGAAGCTCAATATCTACAGACAGGTTATCATTTATGTGTGCTACAGCATCTTTCATGGTTTTCTCTCTAGTGATGGGATAAAAACGAATCTTCAAACAGGCGACGTTCGTCATCTCGAAGATTATTGATAATGGTTTTTTGTTCATTTGTCAGCTTTTCAATATGCTTATGGTCGCGGCAGTCGCGGGGCATTTCCCACAAAAGCTGCAACTGATATTCTAGCTGCCAATATCTCTCCAAGTTTTTAGACATAAGTCACCTCGTTTTGTAATGTAAATTTAGCACGTCCTGTTCTGACTGTCAACAAAAAAGTTGTCAAGAAAATGTCAAGAGACAATATACTATACGACTAGCTACTTTGCCGCAATAGCATACATGCTCTTATTATTCAATGATGTTTCTTTGACAGTGACTTCATCTTTAGCAAAATACCAACTAACTTTCAAAGTATTGCTGTCCCCTTCTTTGTCAACAAAAACACAAGCCGGATTTCCATGCGACATATATTTGCTATTTTGCTGAATCTCTTCGCCTTTTTCTGGGTGTACATAGGAGCGGCTGTCAGCGTCATCCCAGTTCCACATTGAATATCTTCTACCTCTTTTATCTTTAATGCTTTTCAGTTTCTCTTTTAAACTCCCAGATGATGCCTCTAAAGATTCTCGATAAATTGCCTTGTATGCCATAGCTTTACCTTGCAAACTTTGTGCCCTCCCCTTGCAAAGAACTTCCGAAAGTTCTTCATCTGACATCTTGCTCAAGTCCAAAGTCAAAGACATAGCCGGATATCCTCTTTTTGACTTAGTTTTTACATATTTTGCACCGTTTGGAGTTGTTTCCGGCTGGTATCCGCTAATAATGTGAAAACAGGAATGGACAATTGATGGCGTATGCGAATAAATCATTGGTATATGAGTTTCATATCCTGTCATTCGGCCCGCTAATGACTGCTCGTGAAAAGCAGGGTCGTTTTTCTTAACGCTAATACGCTCAAAAACAAACTTAACATGCTGGTTCGACACAGTATCGCCTAGTTTACACTTCTCCTTCACTAAAATAATAGTTGGTATAGGGGGCTGATTTGATAACCACTTTCCATTCGACACTACTTTTGCCGCCGGGGTTGTAAGAAAATCATCCATTTTTTGATCCCTGCTTGCTTGGTCATATTCAATGATTGCTACATCATATTGTCGTTCATCACCTGACTTTGGAATACCTTTTTTCACCCTAAATCCTTTAGATTTTAATTTCCTCTCAAGAGATAATGGCAAATTCAAGCCGCGTCGTCGAGTCCTTCGGCGGATTAAGCCATAGCCAGTGCCGAGCGTAAGCAAATGTGGCTCAATTACTTCGCCTACTAGCCTCTCTACGTCTTTTTCAGTCTTTAGAGTCCAGCTTTCCATGATTTTGTTTGCCGCCAGCATTTCTGGTAGTCCAATGTAACCTTTACCCGGACGCATAATAACTTTCTTGCTCCAAGGCCTCAAACGCAATGATGCGACTTCTGCATGAGGGGTTGCACTAGATGTAACAATCTTTACATTAGAGCGTTCCCATGTCACCGGGTCCTTATTTAAAGGAACACCCCAAAGCTCAAGCACTCTGTTTATTTGGCTTGTGTTTTGTGCTCCAAAATGAGATTCATCCAGAAAAAGGACTGTATTGTCGAAAATAACCGGGGCAGCAAGCCAGTCATTACCTTGGGCTGCTTGCACTGTCAATGCGTCTAGCTCCACCTTCCGTCGTTCATCTTCAGTATTGCACGCAGACCACTTATCATACCAATAAACTGCGTTTAAATAAATGTTACTCAAGCAACCTCTACCGACAACTACTTTTGATAACGGCTTTAGCCTTCGTCCAGATTGTTTTGCCAAATCTTTGTCTGCTGGCATAGAAATATACACCATATGCTTCGAAGTAGGGTGGTGAATTTTAACCATCGTAAAAGTTGCGAAAGCAACAGATGTCTTGCCACTCTGGGTTTGGGCTACCAGAGTGATGTGAACATTGTCACTTCCTGCGATATATGTATATATATCGATACCGGCTGCCATAGAAGAATCGTAGTAATAGGTTTCTGGAACTAGTGCATCAGCCGCTAAGTTTTCTTGATATTTTCTCAAACCCTGCAAACAACCAGATTTAGAATATTTCGCATCAGGGTCGCGCTTACTCTTCCCCATTGGGATTACTAAATCTTGACCGTCATTTTCTGCAAGCCAACAATCCATATCAAAGTGTGTTGAAATGTTTAAAGATAAATCGTTTTCCATTTACGGACTCCTGTGTGATTTGTAATAATAATTTAGCATGGCTGACGGCTCGCGTCAACAAAAAAGTTGTCAAGAGAATGTCAAGACTTACTAGGTGGAAAGAAAACTTGCTGATTTCCCTTTATCAAACACAACAATCGCTTGTACTCTCTCATTACCAAAGTCATCATCTTTTTTTGGTCTGGTGGACCGTACACCAAGGCGGTGGCGGATTGGCCATTATACTCTTGATATACAATCGTGTAAACCATCCCGCAAGTTCCAAAGTGTTTTCTTTTATTTCCCATTTTAAATCCTCGAACTGTTTTTGATCATAAAGGTTATAAAGTCTTTTTTTGCGTCCTCGACTTCTTTATGGTAAGCCAAAGTGGGGATTCGGTTGGCCTTTTTAAGTTCCTGATTCAGAAGCTCGATAATGAGTCTCTGTGTTTCAAAATGCATATACAACTCCAAAAGGTGTAAAATAGTCTACCGCCCATTCATCAGTGATGTGTCCTCGTACGGCGGTTCGGGTTCTAGTTTCTGGTTTTGACCATGTAGCAGGTCTAAGGATAGCTCCATCAGATTTTCTGATAAAAGCATAGACTGACTTGGAAGAACCACCAAAATCGTTTCTATTAACCTTGATTATTTTCCAATACTTTCGGCCTCTTTTCTCAATTTCTAGTACGGGATTTAGAGAATCTTCTAAGAATGTTTTTCCAATAATCATTTTTTTTGGCAGCGCTTTCTTTTGCTCCCAGTCATCTAACTTCTCTTGTAGTTTGCCTAATAGCATTTCAAGAGTCGCATAAAGCTCTATTTCTGTTGGCTCTAAATCATTTGTCATATTTCCTCCAATGTTACATCAATTATACACGCTGGAGTTTCAAATGTCAAGCACTTTTTTTAGGAAAATCAACTTTTTCTATAAATAAAGGTACTTCCTCTGGACTTTGGTATAGGGTCATAACCTTCTGGGTAGAGAAAGAGTAAACAGTTAATGAAAATATAGGCACTTTAGCCAGTTTCAAAGGAGTAGCTTCTGTGTCTAAAATACTGGCGAACGAATATGTTCCGTGACGAATGAAACTTTCGGGTTGAATCACAAGCCCGTAGCTGAATGATTTGTCGGACTTGCTTGGAAGTCTCCACCTGACAACATCTCCCAGTTGAAATAGTTTTTCCTCACTCACTTCATATTTTTACCTTTCGTTTTCTTTGACTGTCATTAATTCGTCGTATGCTTCGCGCTTTAAATCAGACAACCTACTTAGGTACTCGTTGTTCCTTAATGCCTTAAAAACTAAATTTTCTACAGAAAACTCGCCGCCTGTTTCCAAACCGGACTGCCTATACTTGGAAAGTTTATCTCTCAACCTATCTGCTTCACCATAAACTTCTTCAAACTTGCCTTCTGATTTTAGTTTCTCAATCATTTCGACAGACGACATTAACGCTTCTGCCTTCTGATTTACTGCGTCTTCACTTACGCTGAAAGTTTGTGGCTCCGGCTTGATGTCCCACTCATCATTCATAATAGAGTAAACTCCTGTGGAATGATGTGGTTCTACTGCGTTTTGAACATATATCTCGACCTCGTGGCCTTTAATGGTAATCTCGTGGTTACGGTTCCAATTTGTCTTGGCTTCCATAAGATACTTTCTAACAAGCTCGATATCCTCGTTTACATCTGCATAATCAATGAGGATGTGCAAATCAATATCTGACATCTCTGTCCAGTTATAGTTTGCCAAAGAGCCTGTAAAGGTTATGTCCAAAATAGGAGCGGGTAAATCTAGTTTTTCATAAAAATCTTCTGCAATTGCCATCAGCTTTTCAGAGATTTCTGGCTTTAGTTTTTCGTCAGCAGTCCAAATGTCAGTATTAAGTTCCTCTTTAATCTCTGGTATGTTAGAAACTTCTTCTAATGGACCCAAGCCTGACTTGCCTTGCAGGACAGGCTCTTTGGTATAAGGGGATGCTGGTCGTTTTTTGCCTGTTCTCATCCACTTTTTGAATCGGCGATTTTGCCCTTTAGCCCATTTCTGGTAAGGCTCAAGTTCGCTTAAAATATTTTTGTATTCATCCCATTCTGTTGTCATGGTAAGGGCTTCTCCGCATAGTCTGTATCCCCATAGTTATCTTCTTGAGAGGGAGATGGTTTGGTTTGTAGCATTCTTTCTAGCTTTTCAACTCTAGTCATCAATTTCTCAATCTTGAACATTAGGTCTTGCACCGTAGGGTCAGAATCATATTTAGTTTTTGGGGCTGAAGGATTTATAAACTTGGGATTGGATGCATCGGGAGATAGCGCAACGGGCTTCAGTGATGAGTCCATCTCTTCTTTGATAATATCAATCAATCTTTTTCTCGTCAGTTTCATTTAGTAACTTCTCCTAGATTGTAATTAGTCACCATAAAGCTCTTGTTCCCCATCTTGATAGGTAATAATCGTTTTATTTCCGGGGTGGGGTTGAATGTGGACTTTGACAAAATCAGACATCGAATCAAAGATTGCGATACCACCTCGTGGTGGAGGATAAAGCCAATGAACTATACACTGGCCAGTGCCTAAAACCACACCTTCAATGATAACACCCTCGCCTGACACACCTGTCTCGTCATGCTGACGACAAACTGTAAATGTTTGAATACCTCGCGGGGCTAGTTTGGAAGGGGGTTTTGGTTTGAGGTCTTCAGCTTCCGCCTCGACTTCCTCCCCTTCTATAATAGACTCTTCATCTTCATTATTCATTGTTTACTTCTCCAAAAAAGTTCGCAGTATTTCCAAAGTTTGGTCACAGTTGTTTACTGAATATACACTATCTGATTCAGATAAGGCACATACGGCACTGTAATCATTCCCGTCTGGATTTGTTTTGTCGCCGAAAAAGTTTATTTTACTATACTTTTCACCGTACTCTTCTTTAATATAACTTATTGCTTGGGATTTGTCAAGCCCTGTAGGGTAAATATCTATAGAAATTTCGCCGCCAACGGAGACTGTCACTTCGGGATTGCTAGTCATTAAAAGTATCGCCATCTTTTTTCTCTCTTGGTTTTTCTTATCCCATTTGTGATAATCTTTTCTTTGCTTCAAAGTGGCGTTTCTTCCGACAATACTGAAGTTTATCATTCCCGGCCGGTGCTCAATGTGTTTTCCGGTTTTAGTTTCGTAAGGAGATCCTGCTAGAAAACTTTCTAATTTATTTGTGAGGGACTTTTTAGGATTATATGATTTTTTATATACTTCTGTATTATCAACCCAAAGCTCGTTTCCAGAACTACCAAAAACTCCCTTGCATTTTAATAAGATGTGTTCTGGCACCTGCTCTCTTATCTTAGTTATATCACTTCCAGAAACCAAATAAACATCTTCCTTACAAACTAATTGGCTAAAGACTTCTTCAAAGTCTTTTGACATCGTTTGTCGGGGAGGCGTTAGTGTTCCGTCAATGTCGAAAACAAACACATCTCCATGATTCATTATGCCTCACCTGCTGGCTTAAAGTTTTTCAGCATGTCGTTTAACACTGATTCTCTAACATCCTCTACAAAGCTATCAACGGTCGCAGGAGTGATTTTAGAAGACTCTTGAAGCTCGTCTATTAAATCCCAAACAGACTTGTTCTCGTCCGTCAGGCGTTCAATTTCTTTGACAAGAGCATCTGCCTCTCTCTCTAGCTTGAACACTTCTAGTAATAGTTCTTCTTTTTCTCTTGCCGGAGCAAGTCTAAAAAAAGATAAAACTTTTACCCACAATCTATATAACATAATATTTCTCCATATTGTTAATAATAAATAGTTTTCTGTATACTAATATATCCTATTATTAACCTGTTGTCAAGGAGAAATATTATTACTTGGAGAAGAATTCACATCCACTGTAACTTCATGGTTTGTGATATGGTTATACTCTTCTATAGCGTAAGCTATTTCTACTAGCTCGCCTTCCATCGGCATTACGTCAAAATAGATACGATTTTCTGATTTCTTATAATACCAATCGGCAAATGGTTCGTTCTCTACAAACACAACTATTGTACTTTCGTATGGCTTGTGTAGCAATTGCCAATCTTCAAAAGGCTCGATCTCTTGCGTAGCGTCCTCCACTGCTGTAGCCCAGTCTGGGTTACAGATGTCCACAACTGTTCCGCCCAGAAGATTTGTAGCATCAATATACTGTTGGCCAACCAATAAGCCACCCGGCGCAATTGAACATACAGACTCTGATGCCGGTACGTTTACGATAGATGCCGCAAACACACTGTCTCTCTGGGACTCGTACCACCATACAAAATCTAAAGGAGCGATACCGCTTTGCTCTGGCTCATCGGAGACAAAAACTGTCAACAAAGCAGCGTCAGGGCGCATCCATGTCTTTGCATATGCGTCATTGTTGACATAATTCTGTACCGCGCCAAAGCCGGCTTCGCCGCCGTCGTAAGGTAGATTATTTAGCATATCGAGTGCATCGTCTATATCATCACCTCGCGTTAAAGGAAACATAGTTGATTGAACTAACCAGCTGTGATTTCCTGCTGTGATCATCTTTAATCGCCAGTTTACATCACCGGGTAAGTTATTCATCATAGATTCTACGCCATTCAATAACTGGGCATGATGTATGTCCATTGAGCAAGATTGGTCAATGACCCACAGAATATCCATTTCATCAAACGCGCCGACCTGCGTGAAAGACTCAACCCATATTTCAATTTCTGGCTCCACTTCTACAACTTCTGTGACGATCTCTGTTTCTGTTGTGCCGATCACAAGTCCGTAATCAGTATCAGTACAAGATATAGAAAATAAAATAGCAAAAGATATAAAGAATAATCTAAAAACCATTGTTCTTCATTCCCCTAGATTTTCTAATATTATCTTTTAGCCACCCTGTATCTATCAGAGTCGCTGGCGCGATATAAACTACAGAGCCTACCAGTTGCGGGCCTTGAAATCCTCTGCCGACCATTATTGATACTAGAGTGCCTACGAATTGTCCGTTCTCGTCGAATACACCCGAACCAGAAGAACCACCCCATGCAAATGAGTGCATAGCAATATCTGTTCCAAAACCCTCACCAGACAGAGTTCCCGTGAAAGTTAAAAGATTGTTGGCTCCGGGGAAGCCCGAATAGTATACCTTTGATCCGATTGGATAACTCTTAGCTCTCGTGAACGTAGCAGCTTTTCGACTTGGCAATTTAGGCACATCGAAAATAGCAATATCAGTGATCCTGTCTATATAAACCAATCTTCCGGTAACTTGCTCACTAGGAGTAGTAATAATCCCTCTGTCGTGCAAAACATGGCCGCCGCCTAGTGCGAACAGGTGTGCAGCAGTGACAACTATATGACCACCCTTATATTTAAAATATGTTCCCGAACCGCTAATGACGGCTTGGCCGTAATCAATTTGTACTCTAACTGCCGATTTGCGAGATAGCTTCGCGGCAATCGTATCATAAGAAGATACATCTTTAGCAACATTATACTTATTTTCCCATGAAAGAGTATTATACTCTTGTGCGGCTTTTGCTGTTGTGGCTGCAAGTTCAACAATAGAACTCTCCGCTTGGCAACTTACTGTAGATACCGACATCAACAACAAAAGCAATCTTTTAAACTGTTTTAATAAATCCATTCATACTCACCTCTTGGGGCTTACCCCCTGTTAGTAAATATAAAAGAAAATATCAAAAGTTGAAAATATTTATATTATGCGATTTGCTGGACAGATGTGACTACTCTCACGACAGTCGTGCCGGGTATTTCAGTCGACCTAATAATCGGAAGGAGATGGTCTTTTACAAACTTTTTAGCGGTAGTCGAGTCTTCTTGGGGGTGAAACTTAATTTTAATATGACTTAAATAACTTCCACTATCTTTTCTAAATAAAGAATCAAGAGCAGTGACCACAGTAACTCCCCCTATTGAGCGAATATCCTGAAGAGTTTCCTCTACACCGTATTCAGAGTCAATCTTCAAAAGTAACTCTACTTGAAAAGTTCTTAGTTTATATTTTTCTTCTTTTAATCTTTCGATAGCTTCGTCTATAATAATATCTAGGCTCATTTTAATCTTCCTTGAATATAAATAGTTTGTTCTATTTCCAAAATACCTGTATTCCAACGATCACAAATGACAACAAAATACAAATTAATGTTTTAGGTTCAAACATGCTTTCGTTGAAATAATAATACGTTAAAGCCGGAAAGACCAAATAAGATAGCCCAAAGCCTAATAGCCTTGGCCCCCAAACTTCATCCATCTCTTGTACCGCGAATCTCATTCCATAGGTAAAGAAATAGCCCGTAGGGATTGAAAATATCAAAGGCAAAAGAATAACATTTTGTTTACACCAATCATAAAGGAACTGGGAATAAGTGGCATACCAAGACATAACGTGTCCTGCTAGTATAAGCAAACATGCTAAATAAAACTTGTAGGTCATGCCTATCTCCTATAGTCGTCTTCTAACCTAACAACATCTTCTAGGTAGTTTGTGCTAACTTCTATAACTTCCACAGCCGACTCCATTGCGCCAAAACGATGAATCTGGCCCGGCTTAACGTGAAACGATTTACCCGGCAATACCTTTTCTATCTTGTCGTCTTTGTCGTAATTATATAAAATACCAGATAAGACGTAGACTGTTTCTTCTTTCTGCTCGTGATATTGCTTTGACAAGCGATGTCCTGCATTTATATGAAGCAGCTTGCCTACATAATCATCTGTTTTTGCCCATATAATCTCAAAACCCCAAGGTTTTTCAACTCGGATTGACATGACAATCTCCTTTTTCTACCCAAGACGCATACATAGCAAGAGCACTTCTATAGTTTTGCCTCCAAGCATTTAAATCAAAGTGATCGGACCGGTCTATTCCATACTTTTTGATTAGGTTTGCGGCCTCGTCCCAAGCCATAACTTCTTCTCTAAGTATCTCCACGCGGCCTGATAAAGTATTTCGGTCCAAATTAGGAAACCTTTTTAAGAAGTCTTCCTTATTACTTCTCAAAACAACGTGGCCAGCCTCGTGCAACAAGACAAAAAGCTGCTCTAAGAGTTCCATAGAAGAGTCGATTGTAATCAGACCCATATCTTCTCGATCATCTGGATCGAACCAATATTCATTTTCCCCGTTCTCGTCAAAGTCTACAGATACTCCGTATTTATCTAGGAGCATAAACTCTATGCAGTTTATATCTTGAGAGATTTTATCTTCGTATTCCATTTTCTATGCGCTCTTACGGGGGCGGCCTCGTTTTGATAGCTTGCCCATTTTTTTAAAAGAGCCGCGACCCCAGAAGAATTTACTATTTCTCTCGGTAGTTGTCAAAGACGCACTAATCTTATTTTTATCTACGTTTATAATAAAGTGCTTAACCTTTAACTCACCGTAGCGCAACTTGCGTGCCCGATAAGGTTTTTTATTCAGAAACTTAACACACATATGTACGATGTCACTTTCTGACATACCAGACTCTAGCATCTCTCTAATGCTATTCTCTGGCAATATATTAGCCACAATTGGCCAACATGTCACACCCACACCTTCAGCCTTAATATTAGACCCATCATATCTGCCAAATTTTGTCTTGTCTGTTTTTGAGTCCAAAAGGCCATTCCATTCATCGACTTCTTCAAATACACATTCAATCTCTTTCATATCATCAACCTTGCAATAATGTTTTTTGGGCATATAGTTTTTCGTGAGTCTCTCGAACTGGGCCGATTACGATGATATCTTGACCATATGTTCCCTTATTTAAACTCACTGTTGTAAATTGCTGTCGTGGGTCTAGCTCATCTGGGAGTGAGCCTTCGATTAGTAACCGTGTTACATCATTATTTTCTCGCAAACACACCACATGATCTGGGTTAATATAAACCTCTCTTAAAGAATACTCCTTAAAAGCTGGAGTTCCTGACTTATTGTAAATCTCTACAAACCTGATATTATTCATCATCATCTCCTAAGTTATAAACATTTTTCTTGTTTATTAAGTAAACTTCTCCAGTATAGAATACTTTATAATATTCTCCTGATTCTCCTAAGAACATTAAAGCCGAAGGTTTTGATATATGCCGAAACATTTTTACACTTCCGCCTATATCAAATTGAAAGATGTTTGTTCCGCCGGGAACATGCACGTAGTCACCTTTACTAAAACTATTCATCCGTATTCTCTGGCACTTGCGGTTGGGCCGAGGGTTTAATTATGTCTATATAGCCAGATAGAATTGCTGAACAGTCTGCTAATCTCTGATCTATATTAACTAAGAACTTTCTAATGTCTTGAATGTTTTCTATAACTTCTAACGGATTTCTTCCGATAGTACGCTCAAGGTCATTTGTAGCAGACAAAAAAATCTCTTTGGATTCTTCGAGCATTCTGTCTACTTCAGTAGGGATTTCTTCTACGTCTATTGAATAAGATATATTTACGCGCAAAGCGCACCTCTCTAGTTAAAAAAAGTTTGCCACATTGTTGCACATGCCAAGCCAATAACACTAGTCATTATCACCCACACAACTTTTGAAGTTTGTTCTTTCCATTGTTCAATTGCTTTTAATCTAGCATATAAACCTTGGTCTGGGTTGTACACGGCCTCTTTAATCTTAGAAATGTCCTCGGTCATTCTAAATTGGCACTGGCGCATCACATCGAGATTGTCTACTAGCCTATCGAGCTTACCGTCAATCTCAACAATGTCAGTCATCTTTACATCATCTTCAGACATAAAAGCCACCTCCTCCTGCTGATTTATGAAAGTTAAGTTTCTCATATCACTTCCTAAGTAGTAGCTCACTTTTGAATGACTGCACAATTTGTAGTTAATAATGTGCCAGAAACAGAAGCAGCGTTCTGCAAAGCTGTGCGAGTAACTTTAACGGGGTCAAGGATACCTTTATCCCACATGTTAACTACTTGTCCTGTTACAAAATCATATCCTGTATCGGAATCAGTTTCACATACTTTGGCACAAATAATATCTGGAGATTCGCCGGCGTTGATTGCCATCTGACGAAGAGGTGCCGAGGCTGCTTGCCTGATAATCTCTACACCCAATACTTGGTCGCTATTTGGACAAGAAACATTATCTAACACTCTTACTGCTGACAAGAGAGCACAGCCACCACCGGGTACGATGCCTTCTAATTGTGCCGACTTCACTGCTTCAAGGGCATCTTCGATCCTGTGCTTCTTTTCAATCATTTCTACTTCAGTTGAGGCACCTACGCGAATGATTGCGATACCGCTAGACAAACGTGCGATTCGGTCTTGAATCTTTTCACACTCGTTTAGATTATCTTCTCTAGTTAAATCTTCTCGCAGGTTGTCTAATCGTACTTCGATCTCGTCTTGATCTCCGTTACCTCCAACAATCGTAGTTTGGTATCGGGTGATATCAATTCGGTCTGAAGTTCCCAAGTCAACGAGTTTTACGTCTTGGAGCTTCTTACCTTGAGAGCGAGAGATAAAAGTCGCTCCAGTGGAAGTTGCCAAGTCTTGCAAGATATTCTTACGCTCTTCGCCGTATCGTGGAGCCTTGATAGCTGCTACTTTTAGAGTTCCTTTGATAGCGTTCATAATCATAGCGGCCAATGCTTGACCTTCAATCTCTGTTGCAATAAAGATAAGAGGGCGAGACTCTCTAGCAGCAAGTTCTAAGATGTGCATAATATCTTGAACGCGGTCGATCTTCTCATCCGTCACAAGCAAGAGAGGGTCATCATAAGTTGCGGCGCGCCGGCGCTCGTCGGTGATAAAAGCAGAAGCAGCATAGCCAGCATCCATTCGGAAACCTTCTACTAGGTCAAGACTTGTTTTCATAGACCGAGCTTCTTCTACAGTAATTGCACCATCCTTGCCAGCGGCTGCGACGGCCTTGCCAATCAAGAATCCAATGGTCTTGTCGTTATTAGCTGAAATGGTTGCTACGTGGCTGATATCCTCTTCGGACATCACAGGGCGAGCGACTGACTTTAGCTCTTCAGTGATTGCATCAACGGCTAGTTCAATGCCTCGCTGAAGTTCAATTGGTGGGATACCGGATGAAATATACTTTTGAGCCTCGTTTAAGATGGCGCGAGATAATACTGTGGAAGTTGTTGTTCCATCACCAGCATCGAGATTAGTTTGTGCTGCTGCTTGTTTAATAATCTGAACTCCGGCGTTCTCGAATGGATCTTCAAGATCCACAAACTCCGCCACAGTTACTCCGTCCTTAGTGATAATAGGTCGTTTACCTTTCTCTTGCAGGATCACGTTTCGGCCGCGAGGGCCTAGTGTAGATGCTACATTATCCGCAAGAATATTAACACCAGATAAAATCTTTTGATTCATGCTAGAACCAGAATCATAATGCTTTGTCAAATTACACCTCTTTCTTTTTGACTATATTATATTATAACCACATTTGTACTATGTGTCAAGTATTATTTTTGATCTTTTATTTCAATAGTGTTTGCTTCGATCTGTTGCGCGTCATCAATTGCGCCAGCTGCTCGTCTATCATCAGCGAGACCGCCAGCAAAATAAGAGTTAAGATTATCAGATAAAGATTTCAAAGAACTGAAAATCTGAAATACCTGTTGGTTTAGTAGGTCTCTAACATCGTTCAACAACTTTACTACGGCTTGAGCACCTACTTGGATTTCGCCTTGGTATTCTGCGTTTAGTGGTGCAGAAGTGTTTGTAGCCTGTGTTCTGTTTAGGTGCCACTGGTAAGTTTCTAAATATCCTAGAGAGTTTTTGAGAGCAACCCTTTTCATATCTTCAGACAATGTATTGTATAACTTCACTGAATCTTCCGGGGACAAAAACTCTCCAGACTTGGCCATAGCTGCCAATTGCTTTCCCCTTTCTCCACTAAGTTTTGCTCTTGTGAATTGAGAAACAAGATCATCATTAGCTTTTGTAAAGACTGAAATAATCGCTCTTTTGTCATTAAAGCCAATAGCTTTTCTAACGTCATTCTCGGCTTGGGTATCGGGCATAAGAAGGTTACCCAACTTTGTTCTATCTGTCTTGGAGATTCCGAAAACAACGCCTTGTTCCACACCACCAAAACGGTCAGGATTGGCGGGCTTGAATACATCCTCTTTTGTGCCCCAGCCAATTTTATCCAAAAGGGCCCTAAGTTCTTCTTCAGAGATAGTTGACCCATTATCCTTCAAGTTTTTTCGAACATTGTCTTCATAAATCTTCTTCAGATCTTCGATACTAGGCATATTTCTAGCTGATGGCAGTGTAGCGTTAATGTCGTAATCAGCATCAGCCGTCTCAATTGCACGAGGAAGTCTAATACATTTTGCTGATTTGTCGCTGCTTACGCCAATAATATTAGCAACATTGTTTATATCAATATCAAACTCATAAAATTTAATAGATCCATTTTGCTCCAAGCCTTTACCTTGCAGGTTCTTGGTGCAAACGACATATCTCATACCGGGGTGATTGAATTTAGGTTCAACCAAGTCATCTACCAAGGCAACATAACTGCCACCTACTTGAAGAGATTTCTCGGCGTACAGCTTGAGACTGATTGGGATATTATCTCCTGTAGTGAAGTCGGCAATTGTATTTGCGCCAGAAGCAGGGATCTGTTTTCCATCTA
>MDTG01122548.1_pt1 | contig 35159 bp, 30 predicted proteins | sample 811421 | NCBI WGS metagenome assembly MDTG01 (sample SAMN05326645, study PRJNA326480) | marine metagenome | isolation source: seawater | place: Pacific Ocean: South East | collected 2011
GGACTCATCGCTTCGGTCATGCGTCGCGGTGACATGGACGGCAAACTGGGGCAGACCACCCTGCTGCACGGCCTGGATCATATGTTCTGTGATCGTATCCTGCTGGTGGGCTGCGGCAAGGAACGCGACTTCAATGTCCGGGCCTATCAGAAAGCCTGTCGCGCGGCTGCGGCCGAGCTGGATGTCATGGGCGGTGTGGACGCGGCCTGCTATCTCACCGAGCTCAACGTGCGCGGGCGCGACGACTTCGGCTGGAGCGTCAAGCAGGCCCTGCTGACCTTCGAGGACGTATTCTATCGCTTCGAGGCCTGCAAGGGCGCCAAGCACGAGCGCTATAGCCGCAAGCTCTCGCGCCTGACCTTCCAGGTGCCGCGCCGCTCGGACCTGCCGGCCGCCGAGCGCGGCGTGAGCGAAGGCGTGGCCACGGCCAACGGGGTGAAATTCGCCAAGGACCTCGGCAACATGCCGGGTAACATCTGCACGCCGAGCTATCTGGCCGAGCAGGCGACGGCCCTGTCCGAGCGCGAACCGCAGATCAAGACCACGGTGCTCGACGAGGCCCAGATGGCCGAGCTGGGCATGGGCGCGCTGCTGGGTGTCTCGCAGGGCTCGTCCCAGCCGGCCAGGTTCATCGTCATGGAATACATGTCCGGTGCCAAGACCGACAAACCGACCGTGCTGGTCGGCAAGGGCGTGACGTTCGATGCCGGCGGCATCAGCCTGAAGCCGGGTGCTGCCATGGACGAAATGAAGTACGACATGGGCGGCGCTGCCAGTGTCTTCGGTGCCATGCAGGCAGCCGCGGAAATGGGGCTGGCCACGAATCTCGTCGGCGTGGTCGCTGCCACCGAGAACCTGCCCGATGGCAACGCGTTCAAGCCGGGCGATATCCTGACCAGCATGTCCGGCCAGACCATCGAGATTCTGAACACCGACGCCGAAGGCCGGCTGGCACTGGCCGATGCCCTGACCTACGTCGAGCACAACTACGACGCCGATGCCGTGATCGACATGGCCACACTGACCGGTGCCGCCGTCGTCGCACTGGGCCATCATGCGGCCGCTCTTTACGGCAACAACAGCCCCCTGCGACGTGCTCTGCGCGATGCAGGCGATCTCGTGGGCGATCGTGCCTGGCCGATGCCGCTCTGGGAGGATTACCAGACCGACCTGGAATCCAACTTCGCCGACATGGCCAACGTCGGCGGGCGGGCCGGTGGCTCGATCACCGCCGCCAGTTTCCTGCATCGCTTCGCGCGCAAGATGCGCTGGGCGCACCTGGATATCGCGGGCGTGGCCTGGAAGTCCGGCAAGGACAAGGGCGCGACCGGGCGTCCGGTCGGCTTGTTGGCGCAGTATCTGGTCGATCGTAGCGACAGCGAATGATCAGGCCTGCCGCGTGACCGAAGTATTCTTCTATATTCTGGAAGATACGACAGCCGAGGCACCGGATCGGTTTGCCTGTCGTCTGATCGAGAAAGCCCACGGCGAAGGCCATCGTGTGTATGTCCACGCGGCCGACGCCGACGCAGTGGCCAGAATCGACAAGCTGCTCTGGACATTTCGCCAGGGCAGCTTCGTGCCGCATGCCGCGGCCGCCGATCTGGCCACCGACGACGAGCTCACACCGATCGTGATCGGCGCCGGCGAACCGCCCGACGGTTTCGACGACGTGCTGGTCAACGTCGGTGGCGATGTCGGGGCCTTCTTCTCGCGCTTTGCCCGACACAACGAAATCGTGGGGGCGGCCCGTGTCGCCCAGGCCCGCACGCAGTATCGCTACTTCAAGGATCGGGGCTATGCCCTGACCACACACAAGATCCCGGCACGCTGAGTCGACGTTCGATTCGGGCGTGCCCCGTATTCATATCGCAGAGAGCCCCATGGCCGAGCTGGACAAGACCTTCGACCCGCATGCCATCGAAGCCCGCTGGTACCCCGTGTGGGAGAAACGCGGCTATTTCAAGCCGAACATGGACGCCGAGGGCGAGCCGTTCGCGGTGATGCTGCCGCCGCCCAACGTCACCGGGCGTCTGCATATGGGCCACGCTCTGGATGACACCCTTCAGGATGCGCTGACCCGCTATCACCGCATGAAAGGCGTGCCCACGCTCTGGCAGCCCGGCACCGATCACGCGGGCATCGCCACCCAGATGCTCGTCGAGCGTCAGGTCGAGGCCGAAGGCAGCTCACGCCACGCCATGGGCCGAGAGGCCTTCGTCGACCGGATCTGGCAATGGAAAGCCGAATCCGGCGGGCATATCACCACCCAGATGCGTCGGCTGGGGGCATCGGTGGACTGGTCGCGCGAGCGATTCACCATGGACGACGGCCTCTCGGCGGCCGTACAGCATGTGTTTGTCGATCTATACCAGCGCGGCCTCATCTATCGCGGCCAGCGGCTGGTCAACTGGGACCCGGTTCTGAAGACCGCGATCTCGGATCTCGAGGTCGAAAGCGTGGAGACGGCCGGGCATATGTGGCACGTCAAGTATCCGCTTGAAGACGGGGCCACCTATGAATACGTCGAGCGCGACGCCGAGGGCCGCGAGACGTTTCGTGAAACACGCGACTATATCTCGATCGCCACCACGCGCCCCGAAACCATGCTGGGCGACGGTGCGATCGCCGTACACCCGGACGATGCCCGCTACGCCCCCCTCGTGGGTCGTAAATGCGAGATCCCGGTGGGCCCCAAGGCCCAGCGTCGCCTGATCCCGATCATCACCGATGAATACCCGGACCCGGCGTTCGGCTCGGGCGCGGTCAAGATCACCGGCGCGCACGACTTCAACGACTATGAGGTCGCCAAGCGCAACAATCTGCCGATGTACCGGCTCATGGACGATGCCGCGGCCCTGCGCGTGGACGCCATGGCCTATGACGAAGCCGCCAAGGGTGCTGCCGAAATCGTGGACAGCGGTGAAACACCCGACGCCATGGCGGTCGATGCGATCAACCTTGTGCCCGAGGCTTATCGCGGGCTGAACCGTTTCGAGGCCCGTCGCCGGATCGTGGCCGATATCGAGGCCGCTGGCCTGCTGATCGTTGTCGAAGACAAGACGATCATGCAGCCCTTCGGTGATCGCTCGAACGAAGTCATCGAGCCGATGCTCACGCGGCAGTGGTTCGTCGATGCCAAGCGCCTGGCCGCACCGGCCATCGAGGCCGTCGAGGACGGGCGGATCCGCTTCATCCCGGACAACTGGTCCAAGACCTATTTCGAGTGGATGCGCAATATCCAGGACTGGTGCATCAGTCGTCAGCTCTGGTGGGGCCATCGGATTCCGGCCTGGTACGACGCCGTCGGCAATGTCTATGTCGGCGCCGATGAAGCGTTTGTTCGTCAGGCCAACGATCTGGCTGACGACGTCGTGCTGACCCAGGATGAAGATGTCCTGGACACCTGGTTCTCCTCGGCGTTGTGGCCGTTCTCCACGCTGGGCTGGCCACAGGACACCCAGGCACTCGAGACCTTCTACCCCACGAGCGTGCTGGTCACCGGCTTCGACATCATCTTCTTCTGGGTGGCCCGGATGATCATGATGGGCATGGAGTTCATGGGCGACGTGCCCTTCCGGGACGTCTATATCCACGGCCTGGTGCGCGACGCCGACGGCGCCAAGATGTCCAAATCCAAGGGCAACGTGCTGGACCCGATCGATCTGATCGACGGCATCGATCTGGAAGCGCTGGTGGCCAAGCGCACCTCCGGGATGATGCAGCCGCAGAAAGCCGCCCGGGTCGAGAAGGCCACCCGCGCGGAGTTTCCCAACGGCATCGCCGCCTATGGCACGGACGCACTGCGTTTCACCTTTGCCGCGCTGGCCTCCTACGGCCGGGATATACGTTTCGATCTGGGGCGCGTCGAGGGCTATCGCAATTTCTGCAACAAGCTCTGGAACGCGGCACGCTTTGCCCTGATGCAGGTGCCCGAGGACTTCGTGCCGGCGGCTGACACCGACGTCGAGCTCTCGGCGGCCGACCGCTGGATCATCTCGCGCCTGCAGCGGGTCGAGGCCGATATGGCCACGTATTTCACGACCTATCGGTTTGATCTGGCCGCCAACGTCGTGCACGACTTCGTCTGGCATCATTTCTGTGACTGGTATCTCGAACTGATCAAGCCGGTGCTGGCCGGCGATGCCAGCGACAGCGCCAAGGCCGGCACGCGGCGCACCCTGGTGCGCGTGCTGGAAACCACGCTGCGCCTGCTGCACCCGTTGATGCCTTTCATCACTGAAGAGATCTGGCAACGCGTCGCCCCGCTGGCACGTGGTGCGGCACTGGCCACGGAAGGTGAAAGCATCTCGCTGCAGGCGTATCCGGTCAGCGATGTCACGCGCATCGATGAACACGCCGAGGCCGAGATCGAGTGGCTGAAAAACGTCATCGGCGGGCTGCGTACCATTCGCGGCGAGATGGATATCGCGCCCCGACAGCAGATTCCGGTGATGGTTGCCGGTGCCTCGGCCACCGACCGGGAGCGGCTGACCCGTCATCGGCGCGCCATCGATTTCCTCGCCGGGGTCGAATCGATCGACGAAATGGCCGCGGACGCCATTCCCGAATCGGCCGTGGCGCTCGTCGGTGACATGCAGCTGCGCGTGCCCCTGGCCGGCCTGATCGACACCGAGGCCGAGCTGGCCCGTCTGGACAAGCGCCTGGCCAAGATCGACAAGGACCTCACCGGACTGAACAAGCGCCTGGGCAGCGATTTCGTCGACAAGGCCCCGGCCGAGGTGGTCGCCAAGGCCCGTGCCCAGGCCGACGACCTGGCCCGCGAACAGGCCGAGCTCACCGACCAACGCGCGCGTATTGCCGCGCTCTGAAATGGGGCCCGGGTTTGAAAAGACAGGCGCGTGCACAAATGAACAGGAATGAGCGCGAATGAAGTCAGCACCCGGCCATACCATCCGCCGATAGACGCCGATTGCCGTTGACGACGACGAAAAGCGATACTTCCTGAACCGGGCGCACAAATCGTTCGCTTCGTGTCCCGGGAAAATCAGACGCTTCGCTCGATCAGACACCGATACGGAGGCCTCGGGGGATTTCTGACCCATCCCGGGGCATTCGTGCACAACCCCCGGTGTCGACTCGCATCGACTTGTGTTCATTCGCGGACAAGTTCTGAAGGACAACCAACGAGTCCGAACAAAGACTCTGGAGCCAACGCATGGCCGGCCGACTGTTACTGCTGTTCATCATCATCCCGATCATCGAGCTGTTTCTGCTGATCAAGATCGGCGGGCTGATCGGACTGTTTCCGACGATCGCGCTGGTCATCCTGACAGCGGTCATCGGCAGCCAGCTCGTGCGCCGACAGGGTATCGAGGTAATGTCGCGCATCCGGGCCGCGCAGGCCCGTGGGGAAGCGCCCGCACTGGCCATGATCGATGGCGCGGCCCTGTTGCTGGCCGGCTTCTTCCTGCTCACGCCGGGCTTTCTCTCGGATGCACTGGGTTTTTTATTGCTGGTGCCCAGGCTGCGCCAGCGGGTGGCCCGGGCACTGATTTCACGCGTGGTCGTCATGGCGCCGAACATGGGCGCGGCCGGCTTTTCCACACGTGGCGGCTTCGCTGACAACGACGACACCATCGAAGGCGAGTATCAGCGCAAATCCGAACACGCCGAGCGCGACGCCGACCGGATCACGCGCCGCGATCAATAACACGTAGAGTGGGGCGTCGGCTTTTCCAGCGGTACCGCCATGCGCCAACGCGCCGCCCTCACCGGCCACGCCGAATCCGAGGCCCGGCTGGCCGATCTGCGCACCGATCTGGCAGCCCGGCTGTATGGCAAGCAGCATGTCATCGATCACGCGCTGGTCTGTCTGCTGGCCGGCGGGCATCTGCTGATCGAGGATGCCCCCGGCATGGGCAAGACCACGCTGGCCACGAGCCTGGCGCATGTTCTGGGCCTGGATTTCTCGCGTATCCAGTTCACCAGCGATCTGTTGCCCGGCGATATCCTGGGTCTGTCGGTCTACGATCCGGCGAGTACACGCTTTGTCTTCCGGCCGGGGCCGATCTTTCATGCCCTGGTCATGGCCGACGAGATCAACCGCGCGAACCCGCGCACCCAGAGCGCCATGCTCGAAGCCATGGCCGAGGGCTATGTCAGCATCGACGGCGCCACTCGGGCCCTGCCCCGGCCTTTCCATGTCATCGCCACGCAGAACCCGGCGGATCAGGGCGGCACATTCGCGCTGCCGGCCTCTCAACTCGACCGATTTCTGATGCGTCTATCGATCGGCTACCCGCCGCCCGAGGCCGAGCGTCGGCTTCTGGGCGGCGATGTGCCGGTCAGCGATGAAACCCTCCCGGCAGCCGGCCTGGATCTGACGGCCTGTCAGGCCGAAGTGGCCGGTGTTGCCGTCGCCCCGGCGCTGATCGATTATCTGTTGGGCGTGATCACCGCCTCGCGCGATTCGCGCGATTTCGTCACCGGGCTGTCGCCGCGGGCCGGCATCGCCCTGCGTCGTGCCAGCCAGGCCCGGGCCTGGCTGGCCGGGCGCGATCATGTCCGCCCGGACGATGTGCAGGCCGTACTCGGCCCGGTGGTCGATCATCGGCTGGCACTCGCGCAGGCCACGGAAACCCGTCGCCCCGGCGCGGTGCTGGCCACCCGAGTGCCCGTCGACTGACGCCCCCGTGTGCATGCTTCGCCGTGCTGTACATCGGCTTGTGGCCCGGGCGGCGGCCAGCATCGCGCGCCGAGCCCCGCGCGGCGCACTGCCGCTGCGTATCTCGTCGCGGCGGTTGTATATCCTGCCCACGCGCTTTGGCGGCATGTTTGCGCTGTTGATGATCGGTCTGCTCGTGGGGGCGACCCACTATGGCAGCAATCTGGCCTTTGCCCTGGCGTTCTGGCTGGCCGCGATCGCGCTGGTGTCGATGCATCGCGCGCACCGCAACCTGGCGGGGCTGTCATTGGCCGATATTCGCGCCGACCCGGTCCATGCCGGGGACAGCCTCATCTGGCGGCTCACCTGGGCCAGCCAGGCGAGCCGCCCGCGTCGTTGCGTGGCGATCGCCCTGGCCGACACGCCGCCAGTGCTGTGCGATATCGCCACGAGCATGACCATCAGCGTCGAGCAGCCGGCCCGCCGCCGCGGTAAGCAGGCCATCCCGCGAGTCCATGTCGAGTCGCGTTATCCGCTGGGCCTGTTTCGCTGTTGGGCCTATCTGGCACCGCACCATGTCGTGCTCGTCTATCCCGCGGTGATCGGCACCACAACGGTTCGCGACACCGCCGATATCGCTCGCGAGAGCACAGGCCCAGCCGCTCTCATGCACGGGGCGTTCTTTCGCGGCCATCGGCGCTATCGCGACGGCGATACCTGGGCACAGATCGACTGGAAACACAGCGCGCGCCGCGATCACTGGCTGGTGCGCGAAAGCGAGCCGCCCGCCACGCCGGCCCCGGCGGTATTCGCCTATCACGATCTTGGCGACCGATCTCATGAGGCCCGCCTGTCACAGCTGGCCCACTGGGTGCTCGAGGCCGATGCCACGCCGGGGGATTATCGTCTGGTTCTGCCGGACGCCGATATCGGGCCGGCCCGTGGCCGGGCCCATCGCACGGCCTGTCTCGACGCGCTGGCACGCCAGCCATGAGGCCGCGCGGCGCCGGCTACCCATCACGCACCGAGCGCCTGGCTCTGGTCGGGCTGGCCGTGTTCGTCAGTGCCGGTCATATTGCCCATCTGCCGATCGGGTTGTCGGGCCTCGCCCTGCTGCTTTTCTGCTGGCAGGGCTGGGCGCACTGGCAGGGCCGACCGCCGCCACCCGGCTGGCTGCGCGGCGGGGCCACGCTCGGCGTTTTCGCCTGTGTGTTCTTCGGTATCGGCCAGCTGACCGGTCAGACCGCGGGCGTGGCACTGCTGGCGCTCATGACCACGCTGAAGCTCAGCGAGCTACAGCGCCAGCGCGACACAGACATCGTGCTGTTGCTGTGTTGTTTCGTACTGGCGACCGAGTTTCTGGTCTCGCAGTCGCTGGCGATGGCGCTGTATCTCGTTGCGGGGCTATTGGCCATCGTCACGGTGTTTGTCTACATCCATACGCTGGCCGGCCCGGGGCGTCTGCGTCATGCGATGCGCGAGGCCGCCACGCTGACGGTGCTCGCCGTACCGCTGGCCGGTCTGTGTTTTGTATTGTTCCCGCGTCTGCCCGGCCCGTTGTGGCATCTCGAGCGCGACAAGGGCTCGGCGGGCGTCACCGGCCTGACCGATCGGATGTCGCCGGGGGCGATCAGCCAGTTGGCACGCTCGCAGCGTGTGGCCCTGCGAGCCCGCTTCGACGGGCCGGCGCCGCCGCCCGGTGCACGCTACTGGCGTGGCCCGGTGCTCTGGGATTATGCCGACAACACCTGGTATAACCGCGCCGACAGGCCCGATCTGCCGGCGGCCACCGTAGTGGCGCAGGGGCCGACCCGGGACGTGACCATCACGCTCGAACCGCGCGATCAGCCCTGGTTGATCGCGCTGGATACGCCGCTTTCTGCAGATCGTGAATACAGCGTGGCGGCCGGGGCGACGCTGATCGCGGAGGCGCCGATCAACGAGCGTATCCGTTATCGAACCCGTTCAGCGCTCGAGCGCCGCCTGGATCCCAATCTGTCGCAGGCAGCCCGCGGCCGCGCGCTGACCCTGCCTTTCGCGGCCAATCCGCGCACACGCGCTCTGGCCCAGCGGCTGGCCGATGAGACCAGCTCGTCTCCGGCGCTGGTCGAGCGTGCGATGACGTGGTTCGCAGCCCACGATTTCGTCTATACGTTGCGCCCGCCGGCCACATCGACCCGGAATCCGGTCGATGATTTCCTGTTTCATACCCGCGCCGGCTTTTGCGAGCACTATGCCGGAGCCATGGTGTATCTCATGCGGGCGGCCGGCGTGCCGGCGCGCGTGGTCACCGGCTATCTCGGTGCCGAGCCGGCGCTTTACGGCGATTACTGGATCGTGCGCGATGCCAATGCCCATGCCTGGGCCGAAGTCTGGCAGGCCGGCACCGGCTGGGTCCGCGTGGACCCGACCCGGGCCGTGGCCCCCGGGCGTATCGGTCATCTGCCTGCGAATACGGCCGATGACACCGGCGTGGCTGGCAATGCCCGTGGCAACGGGCCGCTCACCGAGCTGTTCTATCGTGGCCGCATGGCCTGGGACGGCATGAACGCCGCCTGGAATCAATGGTTTCTGGCCTATGGGCCCGCGCTTCAACAAGGCTTGCTGCAGCGCCTGGGGCTGAAAAGCCGGAGCGGCGGCGTGATCGTGCTGACGCTGGCCGCCGTTGTGCTGTTGGGGCTGGCCTCGCTGTTCATGCTTTGGCATATGCGCCCGGCCCGAACACGCGATCGGGTTCTGCGGGCCTGGCAAGGCGTGGAGCGCAGCATGGCCCGCGCCGGTCGTCCCCGTGCGCCCCATGAACCGGCGAGCCGATGGGCCGCCCGCGTTGCCCCCGCGATGCCCCGCAACGGCCCCGAACTCGTAGCACTGGCCGCCGCCTATGAGGCCGTGCGCTATGACCCGCACGCCGGCACCGCCGAAAGACACGACTTCCAGCGCCGGGCGCGCCGTTTTCGTCGTCGTCGGCTCTGACCGGCGGCTCGTTGCATGGCACACTCGTTGCCCGTCCCACGCCTTGCCCGTCATGGATCGTCGTCGTTTCTGCCCTGTCTGCGCCCGCCCGCTGGAAACCCGCCGTATTGCCGATATCGACCGGCTGGCCTGTCCGGATCGACGCTGCGGGCATATCTTCTGGGACAACCCGATTCCGGTCGTCGCCGGCGTGGTCGAGCACGCCGGCCAGCTCGTGTTTGCGCGTAATGCGGCCTGGCCGAAGGGCATGTATGGCCTGGTCACCGGGTTTCTGGAGCCCCGCGAGGAACCGGCCGAAGCGGTGGTGCGAGAGGTCGCCGAAGAACTGGGGCTGACCGCCGAGGTGACCGAATTCATCGGCGTCTACGGCTTTGCCCGCAAGAACCAGATTCTGCTGGCCTATCATCTGACCGGCCACGGCGAGATCACCCTGCCCGACGGTGAACTGGCCGAGGCGTTTCACGTCGACAAGGACAAGGCCGAATTCTGGCCCGGCGGTACCGGACTGGCCGTGCGCGACTGGCTGCGCGCCCGGGGCTTTGATCCACAACCACGCGAACTGCCGCCCGAAGTCGAGGCCTGGCTCAAGGCACCGCCGGACCGGGATTGAGGCGCCCGACGATCTCTTCTAGCGTGTCGTCATATCTTGTGACGACACGCCCTAGGTCTTCGCGCGACGTGCATCCACACGGGTCAGCAATACGCCGCCGGCGATGAACAGCACCACCACCGAGACGATCGAAGCCCGGGCACTGCCGGTAGCCGCTGCAGTCACGCCGACCAGTATCGGGCCCAGCACGGCTGCGAACTTGCCCATCATGTTGTAGATGCCGAAATACTCGCCGGACTTGGCCTGCGGTATCAGCCGGGCGAAATAAGAGCGGGACAACGATTGCACCCCGCCCTGAACCAGGCCGATGGCAGCCGCCATGACATAGAACTGCCAGACGGCGGTGAGAAAATAGCCCCAGGCGCTGATGGCCCCATAGATCGTCAGGCCGAGATAGATCGCTTTCTTGGTCTCCCAGCGCGAGGCCAGCCAGCCGAAACCGATGGCTGCCGGGAAGCCGATGAATTGCACGAGCAACAAGGCAGCGATCAGGCTCTGCTGGCCAAAGCCCAGGCTCAGACCGAAATCCACGGCCATGCGGATGATCGTGTGCACGCCGTCGATATACAGCCAGTAGGCCAGCAGAAACAGCCAGACCTCGCGCCGGCCCATGATCTCGCGGATCGTGGCCGCCAGATCCTTGAGCCCGCCGCTCACGGCCTGGCCGATGGGCTCACCGCGCGCCTTGCCGGTCTCGGTCACGGTGGCGAACAACGGCCACGAAAACACGCCCCACCACACGGCAACACTCAGAAACGCCCAGCGCACGGCTTCGACCCGGTCGGCCAGCCCGAACCAGTCGGGCTTGAGGGTCATGGCCACGTTGACGGCCAGCAGCACGCCGCCGCCGAGATAGCCCAGGCCATAGCCCAGCGCCGAGACCCGGTCATAGTCCGCCGCGGCGGCGACGTTCACCAGCAGGCTGTCGTAGAAGACCATGGCCATGAAGAACGCAATCGAGGCGATCACGAACAGGCCCATGGCTATCAGCCAGTGGCCGGGGCCCACGAAGAACAGCGCGAATGTCGCCGCCACGGCAAATGCGGTGGCCAGGGCCAGCGCGGCTTTCTTGTGATGCCCGCGATCGGCGATCGCCCCGCCTATGGGGGCAGCGAACAACACGATCAGGCTGGCCAGCGCGCTGCCCAGGCCCAGTTGCAGGGTGCTGGTTTCAGCGGCGTAGTCCGCGCTCCAGTAGGTCTTGAAGAAGATCGGAAAAAACCCGGCGACCACGGTGGTGGCAAACGCCGAATTGGCCCAGTCGTAGAGCGCCCAGCCGATCTGGGCCCGGCGCGTGAAACCGGCCTTTGAGGTCGAATTGTCTGTCATGCGGGTACCGTATAGGCCAGTAGCAGCGCGTCTTCGCGCTTGGGATCACCCGGATAGTAGTTTGGCCGCGTGCCTTGACGCACGAAGCCATAACGCGCGTAGAGCCGGCGAGCCGACGTATTGGACGGGCGCACCTCGAGCAGAATCGTGGCAGCCTGTTCCGAGCGGGCTTGGGCGACGAGCGTATCCAGCAGCCGCTCGCCCAGGCGCTGGCCGCGCGCACAATCATCGATGCACAGATTGAGAACGTGGGCCTCGCCGGCAGCAATCGTCGCCAGCATGTAGCCGGCCACGGTCAGCCCCGGGCAGCCGATCACCCAGGCGCGATATCCCACGCGCAGGCAGTCGCGAAAGATCCGCTCGCTCCAGGGATACCCATAGGCGGTCGTCTCGATGGCCAGCACGTCATCGATATCGCGCGGGCGCATCCGCCGGATGGCCCAGGCCGAATCCACGTGAGCGCTCATGCCGCCTCCGAAGCCAACGAGCCGATCCGGCGGGCGATGATTTTCAAATCGGCCCAGGCCTTGTGTTTCTGATCGGGGCTGCGCAGCAGATAAGCCGGGTGATAGGTCACGAGCACGTCCAGATCACGCTGCGGATATTGATGCAGCCGGCCGCGCAGCTTGCCCAGCGGTGTCTTGCAGTTCAGCAACGTCTGGGCCGCAATCCGCCCGACCGCCACCACGAGCCGCGGCTGCATGAGGTCGATCTGTCGTTCCAGCACCGGCCAGTCGGCAGCGATCTCGGCAGCGGTGGGATCACGATTGTCCGGCGGGCGAAACTTGCAGATATTGGTGATGTAGACGTTGGTCTCGCGCGAACAACCGATGGCAAAGAGCATCCGGTCCAACAGCTGCCCGGCCCGGCCCACGAACGGCACGCCTTTTTCATCCTCGTTGGCCCCCGGCGCCTCGCCGACAATCAGCACGTCGGCCTCGCGCGCGCCGATACCGAAGACCGGCTGCGTGGCTCCACGATGATCTTGGCCGGCCAGCCAATCGGCCAGGCCGTCCCAATCCAGGCCCGACAGATCCGACGTGTCTTCGGCCGCGGGCGGCACATGACCGTCGGTACCGGTATTCGTCTCGGGCACGTCCGCCCCCAGCAGATCGTGCTCGATCGGCTCGGGGGGCGCGTCGTCGTGGGCCGTGACAACGGTCGTTTTAACAGCCGAGGCCTCGGCGCCCTCGAGCGCTCCACCGGGGCGGATCCGCCAATCGGTGAGCCCGAGGGCGGCCAGGCGCCGGGCACGGTCGGATATCTCGTTCATGGGGTCAGCCTACCGGGTCATCGCGGGTTTGCCAGCTCTACAGCCTCGCAACTCGGCCACGATCACCGAGCTCTTGGCCGTGCCGGGGGATTGTTGCAGCAGGTGCATCTCGATTCGTGGTGAAACGGCCGCCGGCACGCCGATCAGCCAGGGCACGGGACGGGCCGGCTTGTCGCGGGCCCAGGCACACAGGGCCGACACATCGTCTGCCGCGAACACCGGCCGGCCCAGCATTTCGGCCCAATACGGCGCCGAAAGCGGCGCCAGGACCGCGATCGGCTGGGCGCCCGGCGCCGCCAGAGCATCGCTCAACGCGGCGCGCTCGATACGCTTGTCAAACAGACCGGCCTCGGCGTAGAGCCCTGTGGCCACACCCACGGCCAGCATCCAGGCCAGTACAGACATGCTCCACGCGCCGCGATGGCTCAGCAGGCCCGCACCGCCGATCGCCAACGCCACCGCGCAAACCGCCAGCGCCGGCCAGCTCCAGCCCAACGACGCCGTGGCATACAGACACAGCACGACCAGCAGCGACACGACACTCACCCCTGCCAGCCAACGCCGCCCGGCGTCGGCCATGGCCACAGCCAGCGCCCAGATCAAAAACAGAGCCGACAAGGCGATCAGCGAAACTGTGTGCCCCGGGGCGGATGCCGCCACCAGCCACGACAGGCCCAGAATCAGCGCGATACGCCCACCGCCATGGCCCATCGTGGCGACCAGCGCCAGCACGAACGGCAACGCGATGATGACCGCGACCGCGACACTCAGGCTCCAAGACGAGCTCCACCCGGCCACACCCAGGCTCTGGGCCCATATCTCGATCCCCGACCCGAACCGGGCCATATCCGGCAGAACAAGCCGGTCCGTCAGCGTCAGCGCGGCCAGCCCTGCCAAACCGAGCACCGTGAGCCGCGCGTTGCCCAGCAGCCGCCAGTCGCCTGCGCACAGCCCGCGATGACACCAGATACCCGCCAGCACGCCGATGAGCGCCAGCCCGGCGCCGTTGACGAGGAGCAGCATCACGACGATCAACGCCGGCCCCACCGCCGGTGTACGGTCCCGGGCCGGGGTGGCGGCGCGATAAAGCATGAATACGCCAAGCGTGTTCATGCCCAGCCCGGCCATCACGATCGGGGCGGCCCAGTACAACGGGCTGGCGACAAGCAATGCAGCAAACACGGGCCCGCGATCGCCGCGGTCCGGGCTGGCCAGGGCGTATGCGGCCAAAGCCAACAGCGCGGCCGCATCGGGCATACGCAGGGCCAGCTGATCGGGAACCCCGGCGGTATGGAGCAGGCCGGACAGCGCCAGATTGAGCACCGCCACACCATTGCCGAAGCCACGGCGCAAGACATCGACAAGATCACTGCCCGGGGCCAGCAGGCTGTGCAGCCGGGCCAGCGCATCGGCTTCGCTTGCCCCCAGCGGCAGGCACAGCACCAGCCCCATCAAGGCCGCCGCGACAGCCAGCGCCGCGATACGTCGTCCGAGCTGGATCACCCTCGAGTCACCCGATACGTGGGCTAGCGATCGGCCTTACGCCCGCGCCGGCGCTTGCGCTGTAGTGCCATGATCGGCCCCGACACCGCATAGGCGAAGAAAGCCCCGAACAGCACGCGCGGCGGGTCGATCACGATCAGCACGAAGGCCACCACCACGAGCAGGATATAGCGAAACGGCACCCGCCCGCCCAGGTTGATGTCCTTGAAGCTGTTGTAGCGCACATTCGAGACCATGAGCGCCCCGGCCCCGACGGTCAGGGCCAGCACCGGGATGACCAGGCTGGCCCCGTCGATGCCGAAATCCGCCCCGACCCAGATGAAGCCGACGAGCACGCCCGCTGCGGCCGGGCTCGGCAGGCCCAGAAATATCTTCTTCTCGACCGTGCCGCCTCGCGTGATGTTGAAACGCGCCAGACGAAGAGCCGCCGCCGCAGTATAGAAGAACGCGGCCAGCCAGCCCAGCTTGCCGAGCGTATCGGACAGAGCAGCCAGCGTGTGCAGGCTGTAGAGATAAGCCAGCAGCCCCGAGGCCAGCCCGAACGACACCAGATCGGCCAGGGAGTCGTACTGGATGCCGAAATCCGACTCTGCGTTGGTCAAACGCGCAACGCGCCCGTCGAGCATATCGGTAAGCATGGCCACGAAGATCGCGATACCGGCCACGGCAAAGCGACCCTGCGTGGCGGCAATGATCGAGAAGAAGCCGGCGAAGATCGTGCCCGTGGTGAACAGATTCGGCAGCAGGTAGATCCCCCGCTTGCGACGAGGCCGCTCGGGGGCGTCCGAGGATTGGCGCATAGAGTTGGCCTATGGAAAATGAGAAACGCGAAATCGAGAACAGGCCCGTCTATCCACGCGAAAGACTCAGCCTAACGCAATCGATGTATCAGCGGCCTATTCGGGAATCGGCTCGTTGACCGGCAGGGCCGAGCGACAACGCCCGTTCTGCTTGTGCACGAGCTTGGCCAGCACACTGGCCCCGGCACGTACGCGATCGCCCAGCTCGACCTCGACCCGGGCATTCATCGGCATGAACACGTCCACACGACGTGCCAGCCGACGGCTGCCGCAACAGCGGCCCTGGCCCACGCGCTCGCCGTAGCCGCTGCGACACGGCCGCTGGCCGAACAACGAGCCTTCGCGCACGGCCATGATGAGCTCGTCGCCCTCGTCGGTCCGGATCCACGTGGCGGCCGTTCCCAGTTTGGTCAACGTCTCGTGAGGCAGCTCGAGCACGGTGCCCTCGGCCGGCGAGCGCAACAGATAGGCGCCCAGCAGGTTCACGTCGATCGAGAGCTTGATCGCCTCGCGATCGAGATAGGGGTCATAGCACTCACGCCGGTGGCGGATGGTGCCATCGATCGGGGCGATGACGGCCAGCGGCTCGGCCGGGACATCACGCGGGGCATCGCGAAAGAACACGATGGCCAGCGCGATCAGGCCGGCCACCGGCAGCGCGGCCCAGAAACCGAAAACGGCGTTGACGAGGAGCAGTAGCCCCGCCAACGCCGTCAGCACATACCAGCCTTCGCGAACGATATGTAACAGCGTCTTGCGCTGCATGGAGGTTCTCTTTCGCCCCGTCGCCTAGTTGCGCGACTTGTCCACGATCTTGTCGGCGGCGATCCACGGCATCATGCCCCGCAGTTTTTCGCCGACGCGCTCGATCTCGGAATCCGCAGCGATACGGCGACCGGCCTTCAGCATGGGGCTGCCGGCCTGGTGCTCGCCGATGAACTCACGCGCGAACGAGCCGTTCTGGATCTCGGTGAGCATCTTCTTCATCTCGGCGCGGGTGTCGTCGGTGATCAGACGCGGGCCGCGCGAGATATCGCCGTACTCGGCGGTGTTGGAGATCGAGTAGCGCATGTTGGCGATGCCGCCCTCGTAGATCAGGTCCACGATGAGCTTGACCTCGTGCAGGCACTCGAAATAAGCCATTTCCGGCTCATAGCCGCCTTCGACCAGCGTGTCGAAACCGGCCTGGATCAACGAGACCACGCCGCCGCACAGCACCGCCTGCTCACCGAACAGATCGGTCTCGGTCTCGGCCTGGAACGAGGTCTCGATGATGCCGGCACGCCCGCCGCCGTTGGCCACGGCATAGGAAAGTGCCACGTTCTTGGCATTGCCCGAGGCATCCTGGAAGATCGCGATCAGGCTCGGAACGCCGCCGCCTTTTTCGTACGTGGTGCGCACGAGATGACCCGGGCCCTTGGGCGCGATCATGATCACGTCGAGATCGGCACGCGGCTCGATCAGCTGGTAATGCACGTTGAAGCCATGGGCAAAGGCCAGCGTGGCGCCGTTGTTGATGTGCGGCGCGATCTGCTCGTTGTAGATCATCACCTGATGCTCGTCGGGCGCCAGCAGCATGACCACATCGGCAGCGGCGGTGGCATCTTCGATGCTGGCCACGGCCAGACCGGCCTCTTCGGCCTTCTTGGCCGAGGACGATCCCTCACGCAGGCCTACAACGACATCCACGCCGGAGTCCTTCAGATTGTTGGCATGGGCATGGCCCTGCGAGCCGTAACCGATGACCGCGACTTTCTTGCCCTGGATCAGGGACAGGTCGCCGTCCTTGTCGTAATACACGTTCATGCTCATGGACTTCTCCTGCTGGATATCGTTCGAGGACACGTCGCGTCCTCGAGGCTGTGGGATGTTCGTTATGCGTCTTGCACCAAGGCCGGAGTGGCGGCGTCAGCCCTGTCCGGCCACGGCCATCATGTCGGCACTGCGATAGCGCAATACGGCCGCCCCGGGCGTCATGGTCACCGCCCCGCTGCGGGCCAGCTCGACCAGCAGGCCGGCACTTTCCACGCGGGCGACGAAGGTATTGAGATCGTCGCCGCTGCCGATGAAGCGCAGCAGCGTCAGACCGTCGGCCTCGCTCAGGATCCGGGTGTCGTAGTCTTCGGCCAGGGTCTCGATCGACGTATCGGCGGTGTCGCGTCGTACCTTCACCAGCGCCAGCTCGGCTTCGGTGTGTTCGTCGCCGGTCATGTCGAGCACGTCGATCACATCCACCAGCTTCAACAGCTGACGATTGATCTGATCGACCACGTCCTCGGTACCTTCGGTGACCAGCGTCAGGCGCGACATCGTCGGGTCTTCTGTCGGCCCGACGTTCAGGGTTTCGATATTGAACCCGCGCTGCGAGAACAGACCGGCCACACGCACCAGCGCACCGGCTTCGTTGGCCATGAGAATAGAAATGACGTGTCGCATGAAGCCCCCGGTAGACATCGGCCAGGCGGGCCGTATCGGCAAGCGCGCAAAATACGCCCATCGACAAATCGACGCAAACGCGGCCAGGATTAATCTGAGCAGGAACCGTGGAAAAGCCGTGTTTTCGGTTACAATCGGCTCTTTTCCACCCGGCCGCAGGACCACTGCCATGACCCAAGCCGAACACAACGCCGATATGTCAGACCGCCATCCGCTGGCTGGCACCGTCATGAGCGGTGCCGACATGATCGTGCAGGTACTCGCCGACGAGGGCGTGGATACCGTATTCGGCTATTCCGGCGGCGCGATCCTGCCCACCTACGACGCGATCTTTCGCTTCAACGCCGAGCATCACGACGCCATGCCCCTGATCGTGCCCGCCAACGAGCAGGGCGCGGGCTTCATGGCCGCCGGCTATGCCCGGGCCTCGGGCAAGGTGGGCGTGGCCATGGTGACCTCCGGGCCCGGCGCCACCAACTGTGTGACCCCGGTGCGCGACTCCATGGCCGACTCGGTGCCCATGGTGCTCGTGTGTGGTCAGGTCGCCACCGCTGCCGTGGGCACCGATGCCTTCCAGGAGGCCCCGGTATCCAACATCATGTCCAGCGCGGCCAAGCACGTGTTCATGGTCACCGATCCGGCCAAGCTGGAGTCGACGGTGCGCACGGCGTTCGAGATCGCACGCTCGGGCCGGCCGGGCCCGGTGGTCATCGACGTGCCCAAGGACGTACAGAACTGGGAAGGCACGTTCGACGGCGAAGGCCTGCTGCCGGTGCCGGGCTATCGTCAGCGCATGCACGATCTGCGCGCCAGTCAGCTGACCGATGCCAAGTGCCAGGCGTTCTTCGATCTGCTGGGCGAGGCCGAGCGGCCGTTGATCTATGCCGGCGGCGGCGTGATCAATTCCGACTCGGCCTCGGAGATGGCCGCCCTGGCACAGGCCTTCGGCATTCCCGTGGTCACCACGCTGATGGGCATCGGCGCCTTCGACACGACCGATGCGCTGGCCATGCACATGCTCGGCATGCACGGCACGGCCTTTGCCAACTACGCGGTCGAGGACTGTGATTTCCTGATTGCCATCGGCGCACGCTTTGATGATCGCGTGGCCGGCGTGGCGCACGCCTTTGCGCCCAATGCCCGGGCGATCGCCCACTTCGATGCCGACGCTTCAGAGATCAACAAGGTCAAACAGGTGGCCTGGCACCACGTGGGCCTGTTGGCGCCCAGCCTGTCACGGATACTGGCCTATGGCCGGGAACAGGGCTTCTCCCGCGATCTGGCCGACTGGCACCAGCATACCGCCGCTCTGAAGCGCGATTACGGCATGAACTATGACCGTGACAACGCGGTGATCCAGCCCTATGCCGTGATCGAGTCCATCAACGCCGTCACCGAGGGCCGGGCCGTGATCGCCACCGGCGTGGGCCAGCACCAGATGTGGGCCGCGCAGTACTTCGATTTCCGCGAGCCGCGTCTGTGGCTGACCTCGGGCTCGATGGGCACCATGGGCTTCGGCCTGCCGGCCGCCATCGGGGCCGCGTGCGCTCGACGCGACAAGCTGGTCATCGATATCGACGGCGATGCCTCGATCCGCATGAACATCGGCGAGCTTGAAACCGCCACGACCTATGACCTGCCGGTGAAAGTCGTCGTGCTCAACAACAATGGCGACGGCATGGTCAAGCAGTGGCAGAAACTGTTCTTCAAGGGCCGTCTGTCGGCCTCGGACAAGTCGCTGCACAAGAAGGACTTCATCAAGGCTGCCGAGGCCGACGGCTTCGAGTTCGCCAAGCGCGTGAGCGACCCGGCCGAGCTGGACGCTGTCGTGGCCGATTTTCTGGCCTTCAAGGGCCCGGCGTTCCTGGAAGTGATCGTCGACCCGGAAGCCGGCGTATACCCGATGGTCGGCCCCGGCAAGACCTACAAGCAGATGATCACCGGTGACTGGATCAACAATCGCTATGCTGACGACGCCGGCGATACCGACGTCGGCCCCTCGGAGATGTTCTGATCGGATAAGGACCGGCCGTGTGCCGGTCTTTTTTTCGGCCCGTCACGCGACCGGCTTCGTGCCGCGCACGCGCGCATATGCGTGTAACGACGGATTGCCAGGCATCGCTGGTATGCAATGCTTGGCATGTCTACATACCCGCATCCTGAGCAGGCTCGACACGATTCGACCGGGAGATATCTGAATGCACGTACTTGTTGTCGGCGCACACGGCCAGATCGGCCAGCGCATCGTTCGCGCCATGGCCCGATCCGAGCACACCTCGCGCGCGATGATCCGCGACGACAGCCAGCGCGAAACACTGCAGGCGCTGGGCGCCAATGAAATCGTGGTGGCCGATCTCGAAGATGATTGCAGCCAGGCACTGGAGGGCTGCGATGCCGTGATATTCACCGCGGGCTCCGGCGGCCATACCTCGGCCGAGAAAACCAAGGATGTGGATCGCAACGGCGCGATCTCGATCATCGATCAGGCCGCGGCCGGTGGCGTGCGTCGCTTCGTGATCGTGTCGTCGATGAATGCCGACTCGCCCGAGCACGGCGCCGAACACATGCAGCATTATTTCCGCGCCAAGGGGGCAGCCGACAATCATCTGCGCGAATCGGAGCTGGAATACACGATCGTGCGCCCGGGCAAGCTGACCGACGACGCCGGCACCGGGCATGTCGATATCGCCAAGGATCTGGGCCGTTACGGCGACGTCCCCCGCGACGACGTGGCCGAGGTGCTGGTCATGACGCTGGATTCGCCCAATACCATCGGCCGTCACTTCGAGCTGCTGGCCGGCGATACGCCGATCGCCAAGGCATTGCTGGGGGTGTGATGACGAGCCGGCAAGAACGCCCGACCCGGCTGGCCTTCGATGTCGCCGCGGCCGAGGCGCATCTGGCCCGCGTGGATCCGTTGCTGGCGCGGGTGATCGCCGAGCGCGGGCCGTATGCCCCGAGCTCGGTGGCCGCACCGGATGTCTTTCACTCGCTGATGCGCGCCATCGTCTATCAGCAGCTTTCCGGCAAGGCCGCGGGCACCATCCATGCCCGCGTGCTGAGCGTCCTGGGCACGACCGAGACCCCCGGCCCGCGGGCGATCCTGGCCACCGATCCCGACACCCTGCGCAGCGCAGGGCTCTCGGCCAACAAGCAAGCCGGCCTGCGCGCACTGGCTACGGCCGCTGTCGCCGGTGAGCTGCCCGACGAAACACGCCTGGCCGACTATAGCGACGACGAGCTGATCGCCGCTTATTCAGCCATTCGGGGTATCGGCCGCTGGACCGTCGAAATGCTGCTGCTGTTTCACCTGGGCCGCCCGGACGTCATGCCGATCCATGATCTTGGTGTGCGCAAGGGCTTTGCGCATGTCTATGGCTGGGACAGCCTGCCCAAGCCGAAACAGCTGGAAGCCGCCTGCGAGATCTGGCGGCCCTATCGCTCGGTGGGCAGCTGGTTCATGTGGCGCGCACTGGAGGCCGTCGAGGCCCGGCCGCAGCCGGGCTGACCGCTCGACCGGCGGCCTCGTTCAATCGCGTACCAGCACGATCTTGCCCATGTGCTGGCCGCTTTCCATCGCACTCTGCGCGGCCATGGCATCCTCGAAGTCGAAGGTGCGATCGACGATGGGGCGCAGGCGCCCGGCCTCGAACAGCGGGCGCAGACGATCATCGAACATGCGGGCCAGCTCGATCTTGCGCTCGATGGGCAGGCTGCGCATGGTCATGGCCACGATAGAGAGCCGGCGCATGAGCAGCTGGCCCATGTTGAGCTCGGTCTTGACGCCGCCGAGTATGCCGATCTGGACCTGTCGGCCGTCGGGACGAAGGCTGGCCAGGTTGTCGGCGAGTGCCGACGCGCCCACGAAATCCAGCACCAGATGAGCGCCGCCGGTCTGTGCTTGCACGGCCTCGGACACGCCCTCGTCGCCGTCGACCAGCCCGAGATCATAGGCCTGAGGCATGCCCTGCGCCTTGAAGCGGGCCGCCATTTCGTCCAGACGCTCCTGGCTGCGGCTGGTGGCGATCGAGCGCGCGCCCAGTGCGTGGATCAGCTGCAGAGCCGCCAAGCCCACACCGGAGGTCGCCCCGCGCACCAGCGCCCATTGGCCGGGCGCCAGACCGCCTTCGAGAAACAACCCGCGATAGGCGGTGAGAAACGCCTCGGGCATGGCCGCCGCCTGAGCATGATCGTAATAGGCCGGCGGGCGAATCGTATCGCGCTCGTGCACCACGATCTTTTCGGCATAGGCACCGCCGCCGATCAGGCCCATGACCGGGTCGCCGACCTTGTGCAGCGTGACCCGCTTGCCCACGGCCGCGACTTCTCCGGCGTATTCCAGCCCCGGGCGCCGCGGGTCGAAGCCGGACGGCGGCGGATAAGCGCCCTTGCGCTGCATGAGATCGGCTCGGTTCAGCCCCACAGCCCGCACATCCACCAGAATCTCGTCAGCGCCGGGGCGCGGCGTCTTGATCTCTTCCAGACTCATGGTGTCTGAATTCTCGGCGTCGTCGATCAGCCATGCACGCATCGGGGTCCTCACTTGGCGTGAACCTGCTCATGCAGGTATGTCGTTCTGGCGCGACGATACACACCCCGCGCCCGGAATTGAACGACCCCAGCCTATTCATCGAAGGTCAAGCGGGCGGTATGCTCAATGACGGCCATCCGACCGACGGCGCGCGTCCCGGCTGTCGTCGTGCGTTTTCCTGCAAACCCACAAGGGAGTCTCACATGAAAAAGACGATGTCTATCATAGCCGCGGCCGCCGTATCGGTTGCCCTGCTGGGCGGCTGTGCCGGCTCGGACTGGAACAATTCCGATACCGGCACGGTGCTGGGCGGCGTGGCCGGCGGCGCGCTGGGCAGCCAGATCGGCAGCGGCACCGGTTCGACGATCGCCACGGTCGTGGGCACGCTGGCCGGCGGTGCGCTGGGCAATTACATCGGCGGCCGATTCGATCAACGCGATCGTCGTCAGTTCGGCAGTGCCCTGGAATCCAACCAGACAGGCAATACCTCGCGCTGGAGCAACCCGGACACCAACGGCACCTACTCGGTCACGCCGACCAACACCTATCGTGACGGCGACCAGCCCTGTCGCGAGTTCACGATGAATGCCAACGTCGAAGGCGAGACCGATCAGGTCACCGGTACCGCCTGTCGCCAGAGCGATGGCAGCTGGCGTGTGGTCAATCGCTGATCCACGCGTGTCGTCTCCCGCACGCTCCGAGCCGGCGCATTTTGCGCCGGCTTTTTTGTATGCTTGGTGCCCCGCTCCCTTCGAACACCGGACGCATGGCTGATCACCCGAGCCGCGGCGACTATCCCTGGCACTGTGTGTTGCGTACACGCTGGATGGATAACGATATCTACGGCCACGTGAACAACGTGACCTACTACTCGTATTTCGATACCGCAGCCAACCGTTATCTCATCGAGCACGGCGGCCTGGATATCCAGAACGCACCCGTCGTGGGGTTTGTCGTGACTTCCCAGTGCCACTACCACGCGCCTGTGGCCTTTCCCGATACGGTCTCCATCGGGCTGCGGGTCGACAAGCTCGGCACCCGATCGGTGACCTATGGCTTTGGCGTGTTTCGTAACGATGAAGACACAGCCGCGGCCACGGCAAGCTTCACGCATGTCTTCGTCGAACGAGCCAGCGGCCAGGCTGTGGCGATGCCGTCGTCGATCCGGGCCGCCCTGGAAGCGCTGGCCTAAAAAAAGCGGGCCGAAGCCCGCTTTCTTTTGTCCTGAACCGCCGTATCAGCTGCTGGCACGGTGCAGCGGCGGGATGATCTTCTCCGCAGCCAGCCGGTCGAACAGGTCGAAAAACGCGGCCCGGGTTTCACGATGCTCGGTGAAACCGTAGTCCCGAGTCTTGTTGATGTCGTTCACGCACTCCTGGGTGCGTCCCAGATCGCCGTCGGTATGCCACCAGGAAGCGATCTCGTTGACATCGGGCTCGACCAGGTCGTACTTGGCCGCGATCTCGCGCCAGGTGTCTTCGATGCCGTCCATCTGGGTTTCCAGCGGCTGCGGCGTGGCCGGGCAGTCGGCGACTTCCAGGCCGAAGTATTCGCCGATCTCGGCCCACATCCGACGCCAGCGAAAGACATCGCCGTTGACCGTGTTGAAGGCCTGGTTCTGGGCCCCCGGCGCCAGAGCCGCCCATTCCATCTGCCGTGCCAGAAGCAGGGCTTCGGTCATGTCGGTGAGAAAGTTCCACTGTTCCTGGCTGCCGGGGAAAGTGAAGGCCCGCCCGGTTTCGCGACAGATCGAGGCATAGACCGCGAGCGTGGTGCCCATGTTCATGGCATTGCCCGGGGCATAGCCGATCACGGTATGCGGGCGGTGCACGTTCCAGGCGATGCCGTAACGCTCGGCCACATCACGCATGATGTCTTCGAGCGTGTAATAGAAGTTCGGGCCCGGTACGCGCTCGGCGGATTCACGAAACGGGGTTTCGACCCGGCCGCTGCCATAGTCGTGGAACGAGCCCAGATACTGCTTGGTGCCGGTCACCAACGAGGTGTGCTTGATGCGCGACGGATCCAGGGCGGCGAACAGATTGTTCATCATCGCGCCGTTGGCTTTTTCGTTTTCTTCTTCCGAATCGCGCGCGGTCCAGGTGCAATAGAACACGTGCGTGATCGGCAGGCCGTCGAGCGCGGCCTTCGTGGCATCGGCGTCCAGCAGATCGGCGGAAACCGGAATCACGCCGGCCGTCTTGGCCGGGCGACGGGACAGCCCGTAAACAGTCCATCCGCTGGCCGCCAGATACTGGGCGAGATTGCCGCCGGTGATACCGGTGGCACCAACGACGAGTGCGTTGCCTTTTTGCATGATCATCTACTCCAAAGCGGTCGGCATGGCCAACCCGTGGTGTCAACGCCGTCGATTATGCGCGCTGTTTTGGTTGCATCAATCGCTCGAAAGACAAATGATATTTGCATGAATCGCAACATTGATCTCAACGCGCTCCGGACTTTCAAGGCCGTGGTGGATGCCGGCGGGTTTTCCGGTGCGGCACATCAGAGCCAGCGGGCCGTCTCCTCGATATCGCGCCAGATCGCAGCGCTGGAGACCGCGCTCGGGCAGCCGTTGTTCTATCGTCATACCCGCGCGGTCACGTTGACCGAACAGGGCAAGCGCTATATCGACCAGGTGCGGCCCTGGCTCAGTGCACTCGATGAGCATACCGAGGCTCTGTTCGGCGACAGCGACAGCCCCGCGGGCACACTGACCATCAACGCCCCGGTTGCCTTCGGCCAGCGCCAGGTCGTGCGTCTACTCAACAGTTTTCAACGCCGCTATCCCGGAATCGCCGCCGAACTGCGATTGACCGACGAGACCATCGACCCGGTCCGTGCCGGCTGTGACGTGACGTTTCGTGTCGGCCAGCTCTCGGATTCCTCGTTCATCGCCTATCGACTGGCGCCCATGCGGTATGTGCTTGCCGCGGCGCCGAGCTATCTGGCCCGGCAGGGCCGGCCTGCCACACCCGCGGATCTGGCCGACCACGACTGCCTGCGCTATCAGGGCGAATACGGCCGCCAGCGCTGGTATTGTCGTGCGCCCGACGAGGCCGCACTCGTGCCACTGAGCGTGGCCGGCTCGCTGGTCAGCGACGATGCGGCCAGCCTGCGCGCGGCCGCTGTCCTCGGCCAGGGCTTCGTGCTGTTTCCGAGCTGGCTGATCGAGCAGGAACTGGCCAGCGCCTCACTCGTCCCCGTACTGGAAGACCACGAATGGGAAGTCACGGGGCGACGACGCGACATCCATCTGTTGCATGCCGCCGGGCGCGAGCCGCCCCCCAAGATCGCGGCCTTCATCGATCACGTCATCACCGAGATCGGTGATCCGCCAGCCTGGGATGGTGCGCTTGCCTGACGCCGCCTCGACCATTGTCTTCGCTTACACGGGCGCCAAGATCGCATAGGCTAGCGCGATTGTTCGCAAGCCCCACTGGTTTTCGTGCCCGATACTGATGTCTTTCCCGCCCTGTCTGCTCGTGATCATCAAACGGTCGTGGTCATGCCACACGACGGCGTGGAAATCGCGGTCACACTCATGCAGCCGGCCCTGGCTGCCGGGGCAAGCGCTCCGCTGATTCTCCATGGCCACGGCTTTGGCGGCTCGCGCCTGACCGCGCGCGGTGAGACATCGCTGTACGAGTCGTTGTCCGGGGGTGCCCTGCCCTCGACTGACGCGGCCCGACGAGCGGCCGATGCCGGGTATTTCGTCATCAGCTTTGATCAGCGCGGCTTCGGCGATTCCGGCGGCCATGTTCACATCATGGATCCGGATATCGAGGGCCGGGATATCGTCGCCCTGCTCGACTGGGCCGAGTTCGAGATGCCCGAGCATCACCGCCTGGCGCACCGCGACGGCCGGCCCCTGGTGGGCGCGCTGGGGTTGTCCTATGGCGGCGCCTTCCAGCTGGCCGGCGCGCTGCGTGACGCCCGCCTGGCCGCGATCGTCCCGACCGCCACGTGGCACGATCTACGCTACAGCCTGGCCCCGGCCAACGTCGTCAAGACCGTCTGGGGGGCCTCATTGGTGGCTCTCGGGCTGCCCACCTCCGGCGTCAAACTCGACCCGGTCATGTATGCCGCGCTGGGCCAGGCGCTGGCCTCGCCGATTACGGGTCGCGGCGTATCCGACAAGGTGGCCCGCCAGCTCTACGCCAACAGCCCGATCGCGGTTTTTGAAAGCGATGACGATCAGGCGCTGGCCCATCTCGGCGCCGACGCGCTGCTGATTCAGGGCGTGGGCGATACGCTGTTCAATCTCAACGAGGCGCTGACCGCGGCCGGGCGCGACGTGCATCTGGTGGTGATGCGCCACGGCCACAGCCTGCCGTTTCTCGAAGACATCAACCGTATCGCCTACGAGACCGATGCCTATCTCAACGTCGGCGACCCACCGGCCGAGATGGCCGCCCTGGAGCTGGCCTATCTCGACTGGAAGCTCAAGGGAGCCGCCGCCCCGGCTGCGTTGCCGCGAGTGGCCGTCGTGCTCGACGACGATACGGTGCTGGCCTTCGACGCCCTGCCCGAGGCACGCCAGCCGGATCATGTCTTTTCCGGCCAGGCGGCCACGGGCGGGCTCGATCTGCTCAAGAACACGCTGTCGGGCAATACGCTCGGCGGGGTCGCCCGACTTGCCCAATACACAGCCACCAACATGCAGACCCAGATCCGCGACTGGTTCAACCGGGATCCGGATACCCGCGATGCCCACGGCACGGGACTGCTGGCCCGCCTGGTCAATGCCCTGCCCGCCCAGCATCTGGACGAGCTGGCCAGCGGGGGCACGTTCCTGCCGCTTGTCGATATCGATGGCGACGATCAGGCGCTGGCCGGTATTCCGACCCTCGAGCTCACGCTGAGCGGCGGCGGCCCGGCGCCGGTGGTATTCATCGGCATCGGCATCAAACGCGAGCGACAGGCGGTGACCATTCTGGTCAACGACCAGCTTCGCCCGGTGCGCGATGTCGGCAAACACACACTGGACTTGAACGGCATCGCCACACGGCTGCAGGCCGGTGATCGCGTGGGGTTGCTGGTGTATGGCTATCACCCGCAGTTTCTGGCCAGTTTTTCGGGTCTTCCGGGGCATGTCGATGTATCGGGCCACGTCGGTCTGCCGTTGGTATCGATCTCGCGGCATCGCCTGACCTAGATCACACCCGGGGCTGATAAGCTCGGCACATCGATTCATCGCTTCTCGGCACTGTTATGGGTGCGCTTTCTGCCTTCGGGCTGGCCCTGGCCACGGCCACGATCCTTCTGGTTCTGGTGTGGGTCATCCAGCTGTTCAATCGTCAGGCGGGCTGGGTGGATGTGTTCTGGTCGGCCTCGATCGGCCTCATCGGCCTGGAATACGCCCTGGCCGGCGATGCTCCCTCTACGGCGCGTTTCATCATGGCGGTGCTGGCGCTGGCCTGGTCACTGCGCCTGGCGGGGTATCTGGCCAAGCGCATGAAGGACCACGGCGAGGATTCGCGCTATGCCGCGGCGCGCGAGCGCTGGGGCAAGAAGGCCGATCTCTATCTGCTGGGCTTTTTCATCTTTCAGGCAGTCGCGGCCGTGGTGCTGGCCATCCCTTTTCTGGTCATCGCCTACATGGACGAGGGCCCGTCGCTGGTCACGGGGGCGCTGGCCATTGTCGTCTGGCTCGTCTCGGTGATCGGCGAAGGCACCGCCGATGCCCAGCTGAAGGCGTTCAAGGCCAGGCCGGAGAACAAGGGCAAGGTCTGTCGTCAGGGGCTTTGGTACTACTCGCGCCATCCCAATTATTTTTTCGAGTCACTGCACTGGGTGGCCTATGTGGTGCTGGCCATCGGTGCCAGCTACTGGCTGGCCACGCTGATCAGCCCCGTGCTCATGGCGTTTCTGCTGCTCAAGGTCTCGGGCGTGCCCACGGTCGAAGGCAAGGACGCCGCGGACAAGCGCGAAGGCCACGATGAGTATGTGCGTACCACCAATGCCTTCATTCCCTGGCCGCCGAAACGATAATCCCGCTGCTGAATTGCCGAACAAGGAGTTCTTCGCTTGGATAGCCTACCCATAGAAGCCTGCGAACGCGGCTGGGTGCCCGACGGTATCGCCCGTGCCGGCATGCGCCGGCTGATCGCCTCTCGTCTGGAAGCGCCCGAAGCCACCGACCCGGTCAAACGCAACGAGCACATGCGTGCCTTTCTCGACCGGGCCTCGTCCGGGCCGATCGCCCAACACACCGCCGATGCCAACGCCCAGCACTACGAAGTGCCGCCGGCCTTCTTCAAGACCGTGCTGGGTGCGCATCTGAAATACAGTGGCTGTTTGTTCGAGCACGGCGTCACCGATCTGGACACGGCCGAGCACGCCATGCTGGCGCTGACGGCCGACCGGGCGCGGATCCGCGACGGCCATCGCATCCTCGACCTGGGCTGCGGCTGGGGCTCGTTCTCGCTCTGGGCGGCCAAACGCTACCCGCACGCCGAGATCCTGGCCGTATCCAATTCCAACGGGCAGCGCGAGTGGATCGAGGCCACGGCGGCCGAGCGCGGTCTGACCAATCTCACCGTCCAGACCTGTGACATCAACACCTTCGAGCCGGGCAACAAGCGCTTCGACCGGATCGTGTCGATCGAGATGTTCGAGCACATGCGCAACTACCGCACGTTGTTCGGAAAATGCGCAAGCTGGCTGGACGATCACGGGCGGCTGTTCGTGCATGTCTTTGCACACAAGTTCTTTGCCTACCCGTTCGTCGACAAGGCCAACAACGACTGGATGGCCCGCTATTTCTTCACCGGCGGCATCATGCCCAGCGAAAACCTGTTCGCACGGTTTCAGGACGACCTGATCCTGCGCGAATCCTGGTGGCTGTCCGGCCAGCACTACGAGGCCACCGCCAACGCCTGGCTGGCCAGGATGGACGCCGCCCGCGAGGCCTTGATGCCGCTGATGGTGGACACCTACGGCCAGCGCGATGCCGAGCGCTGGTTCAACCGATGGCGTATGTTCTTCATGGCCGTGGCCGAATTGTTCGGCTACGCAAACGGCAACGAATGGGGCATTGCCCATTATCTGTTCACGCCCCGCCGCCCCGCGGCTGATTGAGGACTCATCTATGCCGTATGACAAGACGCGATACACCGCTGCCCTGCTCGTCGTCCTGGGGGCCGGCCTGCCCGCGACAAGCCCGGCCCAGCCGGCCAACGCAGCCGCCGGCCCCAACGGCCCGCGCTGCTTCAACGGCTATGCCTATACGCTGGACGGTGGCCAGTATCGTTACACCGAGCATCACGAACTCAGCCGCCAAAACGGCCGAATCACGGACTGGGACGTCACCTACGTCGGGCGCGACGGCCAGGTCGTGGCCACCAAGCACATGGATTTTTCGGCCAGCCAGACCGTGCCGGTCTACGAGATGACAATGCCGGCATCGGGCTATCTCGAAGGCATCTCGCACGACGATGGCACCTGGACGATGTACAAGCGCGAGTCGGCCGACGCCGATCGCCAGAACGAGACCTTCACGATCGATCCGCCCATGGCCGCGGATTCGGGGTTCAACGAGCTGGTGCGCAACCGCTTCGACGCACTGCAAAGCGGCCGCACCATCAAGTTCAAGTTCGCCGCCGCCGGGCGCCAGAGCGTGATCGATCTCAAGGCCTCAAAGACCGGCACCGCCCGATTCGAGGGACAACCGGCGGTGGTCTTCACCGCCAAGCTGGATATGTTCCTGGTCAATCATCTGGTCCAGTCGCTCAAGCTGACCTATGACCCGGACACCAAACGCCTCGTGCAATACGAAGGCATCGGCAATATCCATAACGATGCCGGCGAGGTCTATCCCGTACGGGTGAGCTATTACGACGAAATGCCGGCCGTAGCCAAGGAACACGGCGCACCGGCGCCCGCCTGTGGCTCATCAAGTGCCTCGTAACACGCCGACGCCGGCCAGAAAAAAGCCCGCCGGGTAACCCGAGCTGGCTTTCTTACATCAGGCCGTCGTCTTACTTGTAACGCACCAGCTCCGGCTGGCGATCCAGCCACGGCATCATGCGGGCAAACGCTTCCTCGATATTCTCCATCGAGGTCGAGTAGCTGATGCGCAACAGGTTGGAGGAGTGCTCGCCAAAGGCATCCCCCGGAATCACGCAGACGCCGGTTTCTTCCAGCATGCGCATGGCAAGCCGGCCCCCGTCCACACCGTCGGGCAGGGACGGGGCGATATAGAACGCGCCCTGCGGCCAGTAGCCGGTCAGCCCCGGCGTGTCGCCGATCAGATCGACCACACGATCGCGCCGGCGGGCATATTCGGTGACCATTTCGGTGATGCACGACTGGTCACCGTAGAGCGCGGCCACCCCGGCCCACTGGGCAGGCGTGCTGGCCACGGTCGTCGTGAACATGTGATAGCGGCGCAGCGTACGGATCGTGTTCTGATCGGCCACGATCCAGCCCACGCGCAGCCCCGGCATGGCATAGGTCTTGGAAAAGCTCGACACCACCGCGATGCCGTCCATGTCCGTGGCACAGGAGAGCACGCTGGGATAATCGATATCGTCGAGAATGAGGTTGTCATAGACCTCGTCGGAGAGTATCTCGACCCCGCGATAGGCCGCTTCCTGGCACAGCCATTCGATGGTCTCGCGCGGATAGACCGTGCCGGTCGGGTTGGACGGCGAATTGAGCACGATCGCGTGTGTGTTCGGCCCGATCATGTTGATGATGCGCTCGGCATCGATCTGATGGCCTTCGCTGGCCTTGGTCGGCACGGTACGAATCTGGCCGCCGTTCATGCGGATCAGCGGCGCATAGAGCAGAAACGTCGGGTCGGCGATGATGAACTCGCGCCCGGGGGCGGCCATGGCCGTCAGCAGCAGATAGATGCCCTCGGTGGCCCCGGTGGTGATCAGGAAATTGTCTTCATCCAGCGTGGAGCGATACTTGGCGTTGTAATACTCCTTGAGGGCCGTGAGCAGCTCCGGCAGGCCCGCATCCATCGTGTAGCCGGTCTGGCCGGCCTGTAGCGCATGAATATGCGCATCGATGATGTGCTGGGGCGTGGCGAAATCCGGCTGGCCGATCGACAGATGCACCACATCATCAAGCTCGGCCGCGCGGTTGACCATACGCCGAATGCCCGAGATCGGAATCGCGTGCATCGCCGGGTTCCAGACCATCTTGTCGCGCACATAGCGCTTGTCCGGTTCCGGCGGCAGCACGTCGGCGCTGGCATCCATATTCACAGCCATGGCTGACCTCTTTTCATCGATGGGACGGGGACAACGAGCGGGCAGCCGGACACCGGCGACGGGCTCATTACGGCGAGCGTAGGCACCGCTGATCACGCCGGTCAAGCATCGGCGCCGCGCAATCCCGCGATCCGTGTTGACGCCTTGTCAGACGGGCGGATAACGTCGACTGGTCATTCGCTACCGCGCACCCACCGCGCCAATCGAGGATCGATGTCCCAACCCGGGCCAGCCGCCCCGTCGCAGCCCCTGCGCATCACCGTACTCACCGACGGCGAGACCCGGCCGCCGGGCCTGGAACGTATCGAGGCCGAGGCCGATGTCGTGCTGGCCCACGACGAAGCCAGCCTGCGCGAGGCCCTGCCCGGCAGTCAGGTGCTGCTGGTCACCGATTTTCGCACCGCAGCGCTGGAAGCCGCCTGGGACGCCGCCGATTCGCTGGCCTGGATCCATGCCGCCAGCGCGGGCGTGGATCAGCTCATGTTCGATGCCCTGGTCGAGTCCGATATCCCGGTCACCAATGCGCAGGGCATCTTCGATCGCAATATCGCCGAGTACGTGCTGGGCGTGATCCTGGTCTTTGCCAAGGACACCAAGCAGAACGTGCTCTACCAGCAGGAGCGGCGCTGGGTGCATCGTGACACCGAAACCATCGAGCACAAGCAGGCGCTGGTGGTCGGGGCCGGCTCCATCGGCCGGCGTATCGGCACGCTGTGCCGCGCTGTCGGCATGGATGTCGTCGGCGTGGCCCGGCGCGAGAAACCCGGCGACGAGACGTTTTCCGCCATCCACGCCCAGAGCGATCTCGACACCCTGCTGCCCGCGGCCGACTACGTGATCATCGCCGCCCCGCTGACCGACGACACACAGGCGTTGTTCGACGCAGGCCGCTTCAAGGCCATGGCACCGCACGCGCGCCTGATCAACATCGGCCGCGGGCCGATCGTGGTCACCGATGATCTCGTCGCCGCCCTGGAGGCCGGCGAGATCGCCGGCGCGGCACTCGATGTCTTCGAAACCGAGCCGCTGCCGGTCGATCATGCCCTGTGGGGCTACGACAACGTGCTGATCTCGGCCCATATGGCCGGGGACTTCGTCGGCTGGCGCGAAGCGCTGATCGACCAGTTCGCCGCCAACCTGGCCCGCTGGCAGCGCGGCGAGACCTTGTTCAACCCGGTCAGCAAGCGTTTCGGCTATGCACCAAGTTCGCAGTAAGGTACAGCTGTCCGGTGATCTGTATCGCCTGTCTGATTTGAAACCCGCGCCGTGCGCCTCGATGCTCAGCGCATGTCATTTGAAAGACGCCTGAGCCCGAGAGTGCATCGCGTCGAAAGGACCCGTATCTCATGATCGAATCGTATCTGCTCAAGAACATCGCCGGTTATATCGACGGTCAATGGGTCGACAAGGCCGATTCCGGCGAAACCGTCGCCGTGTTCAACCCGGCCAACGGCAAGACGCTCGCCGAAATCCCCTACATGGCCGCCGACGAAACCCGTCGCGCCATCGATGCCGCCAAGGCCGCGCGTACCCACGTGCCGGACGTCAAGACCCGTCGCGAATGGCTCGAGGACTGCTTCGAGGCACTCACCGAGGAAAAAGAGGAAATCGGCCGTATCCTGTGTCTGGAACACGGCAAGCCGTGGAAGGAAGCCCAGGGCGAGGTCGACTACGCCGCCAGCTTCTTCCGCTACTACGCCGAGACGATGGAAGACGCGCTCGCCCCGCAGAAGCTCGAAGAAGAAGCCAAGAACTGCAAGTGGACGATCTACAAGCGCTCCATCGGTGTGGCCGGGCTGATCACGCCCTGGAACTTCCCGATCGGCATGATCGCCAAGAAGATCGCCCCGGCACTGGCAGCCGGCTGCCCCGTGGTCATCAAGCCCGCCGCCGAAACGCCGCTGACCATGATCGCCATGTTCCAGCTCATGCACGAGCGCCTGGATCTGCCCAAGGGCATGATCAACCTCGTCATGGGCAGCTCCAAGGACATCGGCGGCGAGCTCATGTCCAACTTCGACGTCCCCGTGATCTCGTTCACCGGCTCCACCGGCGTCGGCCAGCTGCTGGTCGAGCAGTCCAAGGACCACGTCAAGAAACTCAGCCTCGAGCTCGGCGGCAACGCGCCCTTCATCGTGCTGGATGACGCCGATCTGGAATCCGCGGCCGAGAACCTCATCGCCAACAAGTTCCGCGGCGGCGGCCAGACCTGTGTCTGTGCCAACCGGATCTTCGTGCAGTCCAAGGTCTACGACAAGTTCTCGAAGATGGTCGTCGACAAGGTCAAGGCGCTCAAGGTCGGCGACGGCATGGACGAAGACATCGACGTCGGCCCGCTGATCAACAAGGCCGGCTTCGACAAGGTTCACGACCACGTCAAGGACGCTTTGTCCAAGGGCGCCGAACTCGTCGCCGGCAAGCACCCCGACGAGCTCGACTCCGACAAGAACCTCTTCTACCCGCCCACCGTCATCACCGGCGTCACGCACGACATGAAGTGCTGCCAGGAAGAGACCTTCGGCCCGCTCGTGCCGATGATCAAGTTCGAGACCGACGAAGAAGCGCTCAGGATGGGCAACGACACCGTCTTCGGCCTGGCCTCGTATGTCTTCGGCAAGGACGAAAACCGTGCCCACAAGATCATCGGCAACCTCCACTTCGGCCACTGCGGTTACAACACCGGCACCGGCCCCGCTGCCCACGCCCCGTTCGGCGGCATGCTGCACTCCGGTATCGGCCGCGAAGGCGGCGAAGAAGGCCTGATGGAATTCGTCGAGGCACAGACCGTGCCCGATGGCAGCTGATCCATCAGCTTCGCCTGATTGATGAGGCGGCCTTCGGGCCGCCTTTTTTGTGCGTGTTGTTCGGGGGTTGCATGACTTGCGGGCATCGTTCGACCGTTGCACCGCTTTATCGTGTCACTTTCGCAGGTGTCAGGCTTTTTGAGTTAGACCGCTCACCTGCTGCGTTAGCTGGGCGTTTTCGCACTGCTGTGCGAGCCACTTTTATTTGCTTGTCCAAATAAAAGTAGCCAAAACAAAAGACACCGTCCTCGGCGCCCGCTTCGCGGGTGCACGCCGATGCTCACGTCGACGGGACGCGCCCATAAATGATTTTCTAGGACTCACATCGCTTTCGCGATGCTTAAACATCTTTGCGCGCCGGCGCAGTGCGCCGGACACCCGTCGCCGCTCCGCGTCTCCGTCACCTTCAGCAACGGATAGAATACAGCGCGGGCGACCAAGGCTTGGGAATTGGGCCGGAATCCACCTCGGACGCCTTGTGGTTTGGCACGACGCCGCACCTCCCGAGCCGTGTCTGTATTCGCAGTCCCTTCAGAGCCGGCTCAGACGTGCAGGTTGTCTGGGTGTCGGGTGCACGGCACCCGCGCGGCCAGTTGTTTGAGCATCGCCAAAGCGATGCGAGTTCTGGCCGTGTCCCAGGCAACCTGCCCGGCCGCGCGTACCCGCGTAGCGGGCGGATATGTAGGGGGTCCTTTCCTTTGGTCACTTTCGTATGGACAAGCAAACGAAAGTGACTCGCGCTGCAGCGCGAAACCGGCGCTCAAACCATTCTAAAAAGCATTTTCAGCCGCAATAATTAAACAGCTACGCAATAAATAACTTCGGAGGAGATCCCAATGCGCCAAGCCGTCATCGTATCCACTGCCCGCACGCCCATCGGCAAAGCCTATCGCGGTGCATTCAACAACACCCAGGCCCAGGCACTCGGCGGCCATGCCGTGGCCCACGCGGTCTCCCGAGCCGGTATAGATCCAGCGTCTATTGACGACGTGATCATGGGCGCGGCCATGCAGCAAGGCAGCACGGCTCCCAATATCGCGCGCCA
>MDTG01091312.1_pt1 | contig 35140 bp, 32 predicted proteins | sample 811421 | NCBI WGS metagenome assembly MDTG01 (sample SAMN05326645, study PRJNA326480) | marine metagenome | isolation source: seawater | place: Pacific Ocean: South East | collected 2011
ACAAATATTGGTGCAAGAGCAGTTCCCCAATCAACAGTTGCCAACCATCCAGCATTACAATGAGTTAATATATTTACAGGTTTATTATTTTTTTCATAAACTTCCTTAATTAATTTATATCCATATTCTCCAATATTTTTACAATTATTTATATCTTCTTGTCTTATTTGATTTGCTAATTCGAGAATTTTATTAGGTAAATCATCTTTATTAATATCATCAATACTAGTCATTATTTTATTTAAAGCCCAAGATAGATTCACAGCAGTTGGTCTAGTTGCATTAATTTTTTCTGAAGCATTTTTTAAATCAACATTTTCTCTTGCTGCGATATACATTCCAAAAGCAGCAGTAACACCAATTAAAGGAGCTCCTCTTACTTGCATTTGTTTGATGGCAAAACAAACCTCATCAACAGTATTAAGTTCAACTATCTTTAATTCGAATGGAATAAATCGTTGATCAATGATTTTTATTTTACCAGTGTTTTGATCATGCCAAATAGTAGTAAGATGTTTATTTTGAACCAACATTATTTTCTTGCTTAAATCGTTTTAAAATATTTGATAATTTTACTTCAGTTTCCCTATTCCAACTATCATATTGTGTTACAATTGATGTATTTAATATTGTTGATGTATTATCGCTAGAAAAATCAACGTTAGAAAAATATTTATTGGAAAAATTTTCAATAAAATTTTTTGATTTCTCAACATTTTTACGCATAGTTTCTAAAAGCATTTGTAAGTCAACATCTTCATGTTCAGAACTCCATGAGTCAAAATCAGTAACCATAGATATAGATGCATATCTAATTTCAGCTTCCCTAGCTAATTTAGCTTCAGGCATATTGGTCATTCCTATAACGTCACAATTCCAACTTCTATACAATAAAGATTCTGCCTTACTTGAAAATTGTGGGCCTTCCATTGCTAAATAAGTACCTCCAAATGAATATTTGATATTCAAATTTTCTAAAATATCTTTTGAGATATTCATTAGTATATTATTTGTTGGCTCAGCCATTGGCAAATGAGCAACTATACCATTTTCAAAAAAAGTTTTTTTTCTATTTATTGTTCTGTCAATAAATTGATCAACTATAACGAAAGTTCCCGGGTTTAAATCTTCCTTTAATGAGCCCACAGCAGATAATGAAATAATATCAGTAACCCCAAGTTGCTTTAAACATTCTATGTTAGCTCTATAATTTATTTCTGAGGGCGACAGACGATGACCAATCCCATGTCTTGATAAAAAAAATATAGAATTACCATTTATTTTACCTTCAAGTATTTTACTTGATGGTTGACCAAAAGAAGAAACAATATCATGCTCAACTACTTCATTTAAAATATCTAATTTATAAATTCCACTACCTCCAATAAATGCTAATTTATTTGAATTCATTTTTTTGGACCTATATTTTTAATTATTTTTATTGTTTCTTTTTTTAATTCTTTAATTGATGGTTTTATTATACTTATTTTATCAAAATTTTTTATATTTTTATTATAACTTTTTCTTAATGAATTACAGGCAACCATCCTTAATTCTGTTCCTATATTAAATTTTGCTACTTTAGTTCTTCGAGCTATTTTATTACGCATGATATGAGAAATTCCACTACTTCCATGAAGTACTAGTGGTAAATTTGTTATATTTTGAATTTCTAAAATCTTTTGGTAATTTATTTTAGCAATTTTACTTGTTTGTAAATGAGTATTCCCTACGGAAATGGCCATGGCATCAACTTTACTTTTTAAAGAATATTCTTTGGCTTCTTTTAAATCTGTACCTTTAGAAATTTTTCCTTTAAAATATCCTACTTCACCAATCTCACCTTCTACAGAAATATTATATTTATGTGCAAGATTAGATATTCTTAAACTTGTATTTATATTATCTTTCAATGATTTTTTTGATCCGTCAAACATTACCGAGGTAAAACCATTATCAATACCTTCTTTACATTCTTTAAAAGAAAAACCGTGATCAAGATGGCAACAAATAGGAGTTTCTGTTTGCTCAGCAAGATGTCTGAACATTTTCCCTAAAACAGATATTGGAGTAAATGATCTACATGAAGGTCCAGCTTGCAGAATAATTGGTATACCTGTTTCATCTGCTGCCTCTGTATATGCTAGAGCATCTTCCCAAGTAATTACAACTAATCCTGCAATAGCATAATTATTTTTGTTAGCTTTTTTAAGTAAAGTTTTTAAATTAACTGCTGTCATTATTTGTATTTTGCAATCATATCTTTAATACCTGGAATTGTTTCAACTTGATAAGCATGTTCAGGTTGAAAATATTGAACAAGAGATCTTTGGGAAAGTCCCCCTAAAATAGTAAAATAATACATTTCATATCCAGGTGCAACAACACATGGATGATAACCTGTTCTAATAGCAATTGTTGATCCATCAATTATGTGTTCTGCTTTTCCAACTTTCTCATCAACTTGTTGAAATAGCTGAAAACCAAAACCATTATTTGGACGAAAACGATAATTATATGTCTCATCATGACGAGTTTCATCTGGAAGTCTATCAGTATCATGTTTATGAGGAGGAAATCCTGACCAACCTCCCTGCCCTACAGTATACAATTCATTGCACAATAATCTGCCTACTTTATCATGATGCTTTGCACCAAGAATATGTTTAATCTTTCTATGAGTTTTTGTATCATCTGAACCATATTGGATCATATCAATTTCGTCAGTCCTAACAGCAAATGGTTCTAAAGTTTTGTCAAATTTAGCTCCAGCAATAAATACTTCTGAATCATTAAGTGCAACAAAAGAAGCTTTTACTCCTGTTGGAACATAAACTCCTTCAGGTTCGCCATCCCAAACATCAATAGTTCTATTTCCTAAATTATTAACCACAAATCCTTCTATAGAAACATTAACAGTGCCTGTTGCTGGAACAATACATGTTTCATAGCCTGGAGTAACATATTCAAAGCTTTGATCCTTATTTAATTTAACTATATTAAAATAATTAAGAGGTACTTTTTTATCATCCATATCAACAATAGGTTTATTTTTGTTATCAAAAGGTCGTATGTGCATTATTTTTCTCCTTAATTTATTGTATTTGTTCTCATAAATTCTAATATCTCTTCTAAATTAGGCATCGCTGGGGCACAACCTACTTTAGTTACAACTATAGCTGCAGCGGCAGATCCTATCTCTAATGCTTTTTCTAGATCGTATTTTTTCATTAAAGCCCCTATTAATGAACCCATAAAAGCATCTCCTGCTCCTGTTGGTTTAAGAGGTTTAACTGGAAAAATTCCTTTTGTTATTTTTTTATTATTTGCATAAGTTATAGAACCTTTTTCACCCATTTTATAAATTACTAAATCACAATTTGATGATAGTTTTTCTGCATATTTTAAAGCATTTTTATAATTACCTGAAAGAACAGCAAATTCATCATCATTCCCAATAATTCCGGAACATTTTTCAGCAGCAAGATTATATATTTGTTTTGCTTTTTTTTCAGATTCCCAAGTATAAGGTCTGTAATCAACATCCATAATTACAGGTATATTGTTTTCTTTTGCCAATTCTAAAGCGTAAAGAACAGAACTTCGAGATGGTTCAGCGGCAAGTGATGTTCCTGAAATTAATATACATTCATAATTTTCAATATTTGCAATTTTGATATCGCTTTTATTTAAGAATAAATCAGCTGCTTTATGTCTATAAATAATCGATTGATGATCTTCTATAGTTGTTTCGACTATAGCAAATGAAACTCTAGACTCATTATCTTCTAATTTTACTAATTCTTTATTTATATTGAAGTAATCTAATTGATTTAATACAAATTTTCCCAAGGCATCGTTTGATACTCTTGTAAGTATTGAACAAGATGCACCATATTTGCTTAATTGAACTCCCATATTAGCTGAAGAACCACCTAAGTGACTTACATATTTTTTGGCATTTTCTGTTTTAGTACCAGGAGGATCAGGGTAAATATCAATACCTGCTCTGCCAATAAGTAGGAAATTATTTTTTTGAATTTTTGAAATTAAAAATTCCAACGACATAAAATTATTTATTTTTCATATCTACTAAACCAGCTTCATATTCAAAAGGATCAATACTATCAATACATCCAATATTAATACCAGCGCCATTAGGATCCGTTCTCCTATTATGATGAGTATATATGCCACAAGTTTTGCAAAAAAAATGCTCAGCATTCATTGTATTAAATTTATATGAACTTAAATTATCTTTACCTTTTGTAATTTTTATAGAATTTTTTGGAACCAAATTCATTTTAGCATTTTTTCTTTTACATATTGAACAATTACACTGCTTTATATTGTCAAGATCAGTAACAACTTCAAGTTCTACAGAGCCACAATGACAGTTTAAATTATACTTCATATTTATTCCTTTTTTTGGCGCGCCCGAAATGATTCGAACATTTGACCTACCGCTTAGAAGGCGGTTGCTCTATCCACTGAGCTACGGGCGCAATAAAGTTTATTTAACATAGTATAAATAATAAAGAAAGATATTAAAATTTTAGTGAGTCCAAGGTACTTTTCTATTAGTAGAAAAGTTTGAGGAATAATTTTTTGGTTTGATTTTTTTTTGATTAAATTCTTCTATATAATATTGATAATTATTTTTTATTGCCCATTCAATAGCTTGTTCTTTTGTTTCAAAAAAAAGTTTAATTTGAGACTTAGTATCATGAGAGCTATTCCAACCCATTAATGGATCTTTAAATTTTTCAATTTCTGAAATATATTCAGCCACCCAGAGTTTAGTTTTTTTAATTCCAGATTGCATTGAGGTTTTAGAAGGTCTGTAAATTTTAATTGTCATATTTTAAAAGCTAAGTCAAAAAATTTATCATCATATTCATTATAGTATTTTGCTCCAGACATAATACTGGACATAAGAGAACCTGTTTCTGGTAAAATTTTTGTCATATAATAATTTGCAGAAGAAATTTTTGCTTTATAAAAATCATTTGGATCATTATTAAGTTTATTATAAGAAATTTCTGCATATCTTATCCAAATATAACCTACAGCTACAAGAGAGAACATTTTTAAATAATCAACAGATGCTCCAGCTGCTTCATCAGGATTTGATAAACCTTTAGTAGCTAAAAAAGTAGTTACTTGTTGCAATCTACCAAAAGATTTAGAAATATGAGGAACTAAATCTTTTAAATTATGATTAAAGGCATTTTTTTCTAAAAAATCTTTAACTTCATGAAAAAAAGATTTTAATAATCTTCCTGTATGCATAGGAATTTTTCTTCCTACTAAATCAAGTGCTTGAATACCATTAGTTCCTTCATAAATTGGTGCTATTCTTGCATCTCTTACCAATTGCTCAATTCCATGATCAGATATGTAACCATGACCTCCATATATTTGTACAGCAAGGTTAGCAGCTTCACATCCAACATCTGTTGAAAAAGATTTAAGGATTGGTGTCATAAGAGCTACCCAATCTTCTGCTTTTTGTTTTTTAAATTTATCATTTTCAGAATTAGAAATATCTACTTGAAGACCAGTCCACAACATTAGACCACGTAAACCTTCTGTAAGAGTTTTAATCTTTAATAAGTTTTTTCTAATTTCAGGATGAACAATTATTGGATCAGCAGTTAGATTAGGATATTTGGAACCATTTAAAGCTCTGCCTTGCAAACGTTCATTTGCATAATAAAGTGATGATTGGTAGGCAATTTCAGCTATTCCTAAACCTTGTACACCAACCATTAATCTTGCGCCATTCATCATGATAAACATAGCTTTCATTCCTTTATGTAAATCACCAACTAACCATCCTTGTGCTTCATTATAATTCATTACACAAGTTGGACTGGCATGAATGCCCATTTTTTTTTCAATAGATCCACATTCTAAAGAATTTCTCTCACCGATACTTCCATCAGCATTGGGTAAAAATTTAGGAACAACAAATAGACTTATACCCTTTATACCTTCTGGAGCGTTAGGAGTTTTAGCCAATACAAGATGGATAATATTTTCAGACATATCATGTTCACCACAGGTAATAAAAATTTTAGTTCCTGTTATTTTATATGATCCATCATTTTGAGGTGTAGCCATTGTTTTACTCAAACCAAGATCAGTTCCACAATGAGGTTCAGTTAAATTCATTGTTCCACTCCACTCACCTGTTGCAAGTTTTGGAATATAAATTTTTTTTAATTCTTCAGAAGCACTTTTTTCCAGTGCATCAATTGCATTTGAAGTTAACCCAGGATAAAGGCCAAAAGACATGTTAGATGAACTAATCATTTCATCTAAAAACATATTCATAAAATAAGGAAGCTCTTGTCCACCATATTCTTTTTTTACCGTGATACCTTGCCAACCATTTTCAACAAAATTCTTATATGCTTCCTTAAAACCTTTTGGAGTATTAACTTTACCATTATTATAATTACAACCTTCAATATCCCCAGATTGATTAATTGGTAATAAAGTATCTTCACACATCTTAGCTGCTTCTTCAAGAATCATATTGATATCTTCAATATTAAGATCTGATTTTTGAAGTATTGATTCAGAAATACTGGAGTTTAAAAAATCTTCTATTAAAAATTTATAATCGTTAATTGGAGCCTTATATACTTGCATTAATTCCTCAAATATTTACCAGTATCTAAAACATACTCTAATCTTTCAATAGTAAAATTATTCCTAATTAAATTATTAATAGCATGTTTTTCTAAATTTAAAATGTTTTCTTCAGACAATTCAGATAATATATCAGTGTTGCCTCCTGATAAAACATTAGCTATAATTTTACCAATATGAAAATCATGTTTAGATATTTGTCCAAGAAGTTGCATATTTTGAAGACCAAGCTCTAATGCTGTAAATGCAGTTAAGCCAGGTAAATTATATTTATATTGTTCAGGTGGAGAATAATCTTTTGATAATTCTAAAGCTTTTTGTTTAGAATCAAATAGCAATCTATCCCTATTCATTGTTATTCCATCAGTGTTTTTTAAAAAACCAATTTTTTTTGCTTCATGTGCTGAAGTTGAAACTTTGGCCATTCCAATTGTTTCAAAAGTTTTTAAAACTGCTGGCATAGGACCTTTATGTGATTTTTTATTATCAGAAAAACGTCCTAAAAGTTCTTTACACCCTCCCCAAGCTGGAAGAATACCTAAAGCTGCTTCTGTAAGACCAGTATATAATTCAATATGTGCTTGAACAAAATCTGAATGTAATAAAATTTCACATCCTCCTCCAAGTGCCATATTAAAAGGAGCAGAAATTACTGGAAAATTAGAATATTTAAGTTTGGTGTAAACTTTTTGACCATAAGAAATAATTTTTTCTTCAACAATATTCTCTAAGCCAATATTTCCTAAAAAAAGAGCTTCACCTAAATTTGCACCAGCAGAAAATAAATTACCTTCATTATAAATGATCATTGATTTAAATTTTGATGAAACTAAATCAATAGATTGATCTAAAAATTCCATAGTAGCCATATCTATTGAATTACTCTTACTATGTATTTCAAAAACAGATACTCCATCACCTATGTCCCATAAACTTGCTGAAGAAATTTTAGATACAGGTTTTTTAATCTTTTTAATATCAGATAATAATAAAATACCTTTATTTCTATTTAATACTTCATAATCTTTATTTTTAAAATTAAAATAATGTATCTTGTTATCTATAATTTTATAAAATTTATCATTTAATACTTCAGTTAATAATTTTGGGATTTTTTTATTATTTTGGTCTAAAATTTTTTTTACAAAGTCTAAACCAATTAAATCAATCAACTCAAAAGGACCATATTTCCAACCAAATCCATTTTTCATCGATTCATCTATAGAAAAAACATCATTTGCTATTTCTTCTGAAATTTCTAAAACATAATAAATAAGCTCACAAATAATTTTCTGAGCATAAATGGAATATTTATTTTCTTGAATTAGAAAATCTTTTATATTCTTTTTTATTAAATTAGAGTTAGGTATAACTGGCTTAATGCTAGGATGATGCTCCATGCTTTTTAAGTTTAAAGAGTATTTAATTTTTTTATTATTTTTATTTACTAATTTATAAAAACCTCCATCACCTTTTCTTCCAATTAATTTTTTATCAAGCATTTTATTGAAAATTTCAGGAGTAGAATGAACAGATTTATAATAATCATCATCAGGTAAGTTATTTAATAATGATTCTACTACTGGTGGTATTAAATCTAATCCTATAACATCAAGAAGTCCAAAAACACCAGTTTTTGGAACTTTAAAAATATTTTGAATAATAAAATCTGCTTCTTCAACAGTTAAATTTAATTTAATCGCTTCTAAAGATGCTCTTTCAATCCAAAAAATACCAATTCTATTGCCTATAAAACCTGGTGTATCTTTTGTTTCAATAACAGATTTTCCTAAATTTATGTCTCCAAAATTTTTTATTTTTTCAAATATTTCATTGTTAGTTAAATTTGATTTAACTACTTCTAAAAGCTTTAAATATCTTGGTGGATTAAAAAAGTGAGTAATTAAAAAATTTTTTTTAAAATTTTCTGATAAATCTTTTGTTAGTAATTTAATTGGTATAGTTGAGGTATTGGAGGAAATAATTAAATCTTTCTTCATAATTGAATCTATTTTTTTGTATAATTCTTTTTTTATCTCTAAATTTTCTATTATTGCCTCAATAACCCAATCACTTTCATTTATAAGATTCAAATTTTCTTCTATATTACCTGATTGAATTAAATTAATGTTACTATTTAATGTGAAAGAATTTGGTTTATTTTTTTTTAATCTTTTTATTGATTGATCAACTATATTATTTTTATTTTTATGATTTTTATCAGGAATATCTAGGAGGTTAACTTTACATCCTGCATTAGTAATATGTGCAGCTATAGCTGAGCCCATTACACCTGAACCAATTACAGTAATTTTTTTAAACATTAGTTAACAGACTCTAAAACGGTTGCAATACCTTGCCCTAAACCAATGCATTGAGTAGATAATGCATACTTTTTATTTTCTCGTCTTAACAAACTTGCAGCTTTTCCTGTAATTCTTGCTCCTGTTGCGCCCAATGGATGACCAAGTGCAATAGCACCTCCATCTATATTAACTTTTTTTGGGTCTATGTTTAAATCTTTAATGCAAGCTAAAGATTGTGATGCAAAAGCTTCATTAAGTTCAATTATATCAATATCTGAAATTTTTAAGTTAGCTCTTTTCAATGCTTTTTTAGATGCTCCAATAGGTCCTAATCCCATTACTTCTGGAGAACATCCCTCAACAGAAGTTGAAACTATTCTAGCAATAATATCAAGATTATTACTTTTTGCATAATCTTCATTACAAATTAAAGTTGCAGCTGCTCCATCAGTTAAAGGTGATGCAGTACCAGCAGTAATTGTTCCATTTTGATCAAATGCTAATTTCAATCCATCAAGAATTTCTTGATTTGTAGTTGGTCGAATACCTCCGTCTTTTGAGCAATTATTAACAATTGCTATTTCATCTTTTAATTTACCTTTTGATTCTGCTTCATGAGCTTTTTGATGGCTTAAAATAGCAAATTCTTGTTGATCTTTTCTACTAAGTTGATATTTATTTGCAACATTTTCAGCTGTTGTACCCATAGATAAGTATACATTAGGATTATCTTCATGTAACTTTGGGTGAGGCATTGGATTAAAACCATTCATTGGAACACGAGACATACTTTCAACACCACAACAAATAAATGCATTGCCTGCTCCCATAGCTATTGCTCCTGCACCTATGTGTATAGATTGCATTGATGAGCCACACCATCTATTAACTGTCATGCCTGCTGTTTTAACATTCATATTAGTCATAAAAGTTACTATTTTGCCAATATTAAAACCCTGTTCTCCTTCTGGAAAAGCACAACCTGCAATAATATCTTCAATATCTTCTGGATTAACTTTTGATTTAATTAAAAGATTTTTAATTACATCTGCTAATATATCTTCTGGTCTTATACCAACTAAATCACCTTTTTTTGCTATTGTAAATGGAGATCTAGAGTATCCAGCTATTACTGCTCTGTTCATATTATAATTCTCTTAACTTTCTTCTTAATATTTTGCCTACATTTGATTTAGGTATTTCAGAAATAAATTCAACTATTCCAGGAACTTTATATGGAGTTAAATATTTTTTACAATGAGCAATTACTTCATCTGAAGTTAAATTTAAGTCTGGTACAATTGAAATAAATAATTTAATTTTTTCATCTTCATTCTTATCTTTAATTCCTATACATCCTGCTTCAAATACTTTTTCATGCATCATCGCAACTTCTTCAATTTCGTTAGGAAAAACATTAAAACCTGAAATCAAAATCATATCTTTTTTTCTATCAACAATTTTTGTAAAACCTTCTTCTGTCATGATGCCAATATCACCTGTCTTAAACCAACCATCATTTGTTATAGATTCATTTGTTTCTTTCTCATTTTTCCAATAACCTTTCATAACTTGGGGTCCTCTAATACATATTTCACCAGGCTTATTGAAATCTAAATGTTTACCTAATTCATCTTGAATGGAAAATTCTGTAGAAGGTAGAGGTAAGCCTAATGAATCACTAAAATTATTAACTCCAATTGGATCAATTGATGCTGCAGGTGAAGTTTCTGATAAGCCATAACCAACACTTAAAACATTTCCAGTAACTTTTTGCCAATTTTCTGCAACTGATTTTTGAACTTGCATACCTCCTGCAAGAGAAATTCTAAGTTTAGTAAAGTTGCATTTAGAAAAATTTTTATCTAATAATAATTTGTTAAACAAAGTATTGACGCCACTAATAAAAGTAAATTGATGTTTTTTTAATTCGTTAACAAAAGATTTAATATCCCTTGGATTTGTAATAAGAATATTATTTGCACCAAAATTAAAAAAAGTTAGAGAATTACATGTTAAAGCAAAAATATGATAAAGAGGTAGTGCACATATAGAAGTATCCTCACCATATTTTAAATGTTTACCTAGCCATTCCTTTACCTGAAAAACATTTGATAAAATATTTTTATGAGTTAACATTGCAGCTTTAACAGTCCCCGAAGTTCCTCCTGTATATTGTAAAAATGCAACATCTTCTAGCTCATGATTTATTTTTGTTAAACTAAGATTTTGTTTATTTTCAATTGTATCACAAAAACTATATTTATTTTTTTTATTATATTGTGGTACCATTTTTTTAATTTTCCTTATAACAAAATTCATAATTTTACCTTTTGTTCCAAGTAACTCGCCAATAGAAGTTACAATAACATTTTTAATTTTTGTATCTTGTAAAATTTGATCAATCATGAAAGCAAAATTTTCTAATAAAATAATAGTTTCAGATTCTGAGTTTTGAAGTTGTATTTTTAATTCCCGCTCAGTAAATAAAGGATTAATATTTTCAACTATTAAGCCTGCTTTCAAAATACCAAAGGTTGAAATGGGATATTGTAGAATATTAGGCATCATTATAGATACTCTAGATCCTTTTTTTAAATTTAATTTTTTTTGTAAAAAAATTGATAAGTTGGTTGCTTTTAAATTTAATTCATTAAAAGAAATTGACTTGCCAAAATTTGTAAAAGATTTTTTTGAATTAAAACGATCACATGTTCTATCAAACATGTCGACTAATGAGTTATATTCATCAAAATTTATATCTGATTTAATCCCCTCAGGATAATTTTTTAACCATGGTTTTGAATTAAGTTCTGTCATAATTACGTTATAATATCAAGATTGATGCCTCAATCAAGATATAGATCTTCAAAAAGTTTAGTTCCCGGCTTGACAGCATATTTTTCAAAATCTACCTCACCATTTTCTCTTAAAATATTTTCATCTATAAAATAATTACCAGTACATTCTTTAGAGTTTTTTGAAAGAACGCAATGTGCTGCGTCAGCAACAATTTCTGGTTTACGGCATTGTTCAGGAGAAACAAATCCACCTAGCATAGCTAAAGCCGATGTATTGATTGCAGTTTTAGTCCACAAGCAATTTACTGCAATATTATATTTTTTATATTCAGCAGACATACCTAATGCAACCATACTCATTGAATATTTAGAAATAGTATATGCTGTAAAATTCTCGAACCATTTAGGTTTTAAATTTATCGGTGGACTTAGATTTAATATATGAGGATTATTAGATTTTTTTAAGTAAGGCAAACATACTTTAGAACAAAAGTAAGTACCTCTAACATTAATTTGTTGCATTAAATCAAATTTTTTTAAAGGTAATGTTTCAGAATTAAAAAGGTTTATAGCGCTAGCATTGTTAATTAAAATATCAATTGAACCAAACGAACTTACAACTTTATTTATAGAATCTTCTATCTGATCCTCAAAACGTAAATCCGTTTTTATTGGTAACGATTTACCTCCTAAATCATCTATTTCTTTTGATGCTGTAAATATAGTTCCTGGTAATTTTGGATGTGGAATATCTGTTTTTGCTAAAATTGCAATATTAGCACCCTCTTTTGCAAATTTTTTTGCAATTGCTAAACCTATACCCCTACTTCCTCCTGTTATTACAATATTCTTATTTTTAAAAAACATTTTTTAAAAATCCATCAATGAATGAATTTTAATACCTTTACTAATTAATTTTTTATCTCCATTTAAATCAGGAAGGTTAATTATAAATCCAGCACCAACAATGTTTTTATTTTTAAATTTTTCAACAAGTTCTATTGCTGCTAAAGCAGTTCCTCCTGTTGCTAACAAATCATCTATGATTAAAAGATTTTTATGATTATCTAGTGCATCTTTGTGTACATGCATTTCAGTTGAACCATATTCAAGACTGTATGATACTTTATATGTTTCACCTGGTAATTTATCAGGTTTTCTAAAAGGTATAAAAGCAGCCCCTATATTATAAGCTATAGCACCAGCCATTATAAAACCTCTTGATTCAATACTTAAAACAGCATCAATAGATTTATCTTTCCATGGTTTAGTCATGTCATCAATAACTTTTTTAAAAAGTCCAGAGTCTTGTAATAAAGTAGTAATATCTCTAAACTGAATGCCTTTTACTGGATAATCTAAAATTGTTCTTACGTATTCTTTCATTTAAAATTTCTCATTTCATCAATATTAAATAAAGTAACTGGAGCAAAATTTAAAGAACAATCATAAGTTTTAGTGTGTGGATATTTTTCAAATGCCTTAGTGATTTGATTATTTAATTTTAATTTATTTTCAAAAAAATTGATCATTAATTTATTTGGATTAGCATGAGGAGCTATACTACGTAAATATTTGATGTTTTGATCTATATTAGATTTATTTTCTCTACATAAAAGATAAGAAGCTGTGGCCATTGACCTAGAAACTCCACACCAACAATGAATAACAATGTCATCATTAATACTTAAATTTTTGGAAAAATTTTCAATTAAATTCACATGATCATTATTTGGTGGAAGTTGAGGAATCTCTTTAATATTATCTCTAAATATATGATTGTCCTCACTAACTTTAACAATATCATCAAAACCTAATTTTAAATGTTTTAATACAAAATTAGGTGTTTTAGGAATATAGCCTGGATCAATAACTGAAATTAAGTATTTTGGCTTTACACTCTCACATACTGAATTGAGATCTTTTAATGAACAAACTACAATCATAATAAAAATAAAAAAGGGTGGTATAAACCACCCTGATTAAATATTAAATTAAAATTTATTCTGCAGTAGCATCTGCAAGAATTGCATTAGCTTCATCATTTAATTGATTTAATGTTGATACAACATCATCACCATTAATAATTGCTGCATAAGCTTTCTCAACCTCGCCTCTTACAGAATAATATCCTGGAACTGAAGGTTCTCCTTTTCCATATTGAACCATCGTTAAAGATCTGTCATATTGAGGTAACTCAGCTCTTTTTTCAGCAATTAATGGATGATCAGCAGATGAAGTTCTTACAAAACCATATCCACTTTCAGTAGACCAAACTGCAGAATTTTCAGTATTTGAAATATACTTCATCCACTGATATGCAGCTACCATTCTATTTGCATCTCCAGTATTTCCCATTATTAAACCTCCACCATAAAGATTTAAAACAGGCTCACTAGTTGTATAGGATATTGGAGCTACATCCCAATTTCCATTGTAACCTTCTTCAATTGCTTTTTGAAAGTAAGTTATTCCTGAAGTAGAACCAGCAGCAAATAAAACTGAACCTTGACCAAGATATTGTTGATCAGTGTACTTACCTCTAGCTACAATTGCACATCCTTTATTTGCCATGCCTTGAATGAATTCCATTGCCTCAACTGAAGCAGAACCATTAAAAATATACTGTCCAGTTTGATAATCAAATACATCACCTCCATGAGCAAATACCCATGCAGCAAAATTACTAGCATCTGTATCTATTTCATAGCCATAACTTGGAACATCATCGCCCATTTTACCACTGTAGTCTTGATTTGATGCTGCACATGCAGCTTCTGCAAAATCTGATGGAGTTTTTGGAGCATCTAAACCTAGCTCTTTCAACCAATCTGAATTGTAGTAAAGTATCTCAATAGATTTTCCAACTTCATGTAATAATTTTGGATTACCATCAAAATATGGAGAGAAACCAACATTCCAATTAGCTCCCCAATCATCTTTATCTTCTTGAGAAACACCCCACTTATTACTGTTAGCTAAAATATTTTGATCTATTGAAGCCCCAATAATATACATATCAGCTGCAGCATTACCATAACCTCTAGCAACATCAGCAATATCTGAAGTACCAGCTGCTGACATCATTGCAGATTGAACTTTACCATAATGGCCTTTGTGTGTTACGTTTACTTTAATTCCAGTTTCAGCTTCAAATCTTTCAGCTCTTGCTATCATAGCATCTAATCTTTCATCAGAATATTGAACCCAAAACTCGACAGTTTGACCTGTTGGATCAGCATTTTCAATATCTTGAGCAGTAATTGCAATAGATTGAGAAGAGATAAAAAAAATAGAAGCGAAAACAATTTTTGTTAACAATTTATAAAAATTCATAATCACCTCGAGTTAAATTTCGTATTTATTATAGTATCAAAATTACAATTTTGTTACAAAATTATTGAATAATTATTCTTTCAATCCAAAATTTGAGATACTTTCTATGAATAACTTCTGAGTAAAAAAGTATAAAACTAGTATAGGAGATATGGCAATTAGACATGCTGCCATTAATAAATTAAAATTAGGCCCTACCTCTCTTACAAAGCTATATATAGATACTGTAACAGGATACCAGTCATCTCTTGTTAAAATCAAAAGAGGCCATGCAAAACTGTTCCAAGCAATTATAAAAGTGAAAAGAGATACGGTAACAATTATAGGCATGCTCATAGGAATAACAACTTTTAATAAAAAAATTATATGAGAAGAGCCATCAATCCTAGCAGCATCCCACAATTCATTAGGAATTTTTTTAAAATATTGTCTCAATAAAAAAATTACAAAAATATTTCCAATAAATGGAACGGTTAAACCTTGCAAACTATTCATCCAAGATGGGCCGAAAGGTAGAGGAATAATTTCACCTCTTATGATCAATAAATGTGGAAGTAATGTAATAATTTCTGGAATCATTAGTGATAATAGCATGCAATAAAAAATAAAATTTTTAAAAGGAAAATCTATTCTAGCAAAAGCATAGGCTGCAGGAATACTAGTTACTAAAACTCCTATAACAGTTATTGAGCTAATTATAATACTGTTTAAAGTATAACGTTGGAAACGATTAGATGTCCAAACTTCATAATAATTTTCAAACATTAATTTTTTAGGAAATACATATTGATTGATTGCCTCACCAGCAGTCATTAAAGATGTAGAGATCATATAAAAAAATGGATAAATAGAGATGATAAAAACAATTAATAAAATTAAATACGGTATTCGAGTTTCTGAATTAAATATTTTAATCATATTTTAATTTTTTTCTAAAAATTACATATTGTGAAATTGCTAATACATTCAATAAAATAAATAGTATTACACCTTCAGCAGCTGCATAACCGTACTTAACTCTTCCCCAAAAATGATCAAAAATTTCAATAGTTACAACATCCATTGTATCTCCAGCAGATGAAGTTTGCATAACAAATATGCTATTGAATGCTTGGAAAGTATTTATAAAACCAGTTAACATTAAAAAAAATATTATTGGCATAAGTAAAGGTATGGTTATCTTTATAAATGTTTGCCAACGATTTGCTCCCTCTACTTTAGCAGCTTCATACAAATCTGATGGAATAATTGATAATCCTGCAAGTAATATGATCGCATAATATCCCGTGTAAGACCAAATTCCATAAAGTATTGATGAGACTAATGCTAAGCTTGGACCAGCAAATAATCCATTTATTTTAATGCCAAATAGAACTTCAGTTATTGGCCTCTTATCAAATAACCATAATTGAGGATCAAAGCCAAATAAACCAATAAATTGATTTAAAAAAGAATTTTCTGCTTTACCAAAGATTAAAAAAAATACTGCGGCCCCCATAACTGCTGGTGTTATGTAAGGAAACAAAAGCATCATCTGAAAAAACTGTTTTCCAGCTAATTTCTGATACAAAGCAAAAGCTATAATTAAACCAAGACCAACTTCAAAAATTATAGTAAAAAAAGAATAATATAAAGTGTAAATTAATGAATTTAGGTAATCATCATCACCAGATATAATCATTCTTTGCCAATTATGGTTAATAATCATTATACCTAAAATTAATATTATTATCGAAGTTGTAAAAACAGTTATTTTATTTTTATATTTATTCTTAAACTCACTCCATACCCAATAACTTAAAATTAATAATAACAAACCTATTATAAAAAAAAAGAATGCAGGTATATCACCTAAAATTCTTTGATAATTTTCAAAACCTAAAAACCTTCCTTTAAATACTTTCCATTTGTGGACACTCATATAAAAACCAAAAAATACAGGAAAAATACCAAACAAAGATATTACTAAAAAAGCTGGTAGGATAAAAAGATATCCATGTATTTGATTATTAAATTTATTAAAAAATTTTATCATCTAACTCTAATTTATCTCCAACTTTAATATAGCCATCATTTAAAGGAATTAAATATACACCCATATCTAAATGTTTATAGATTTTCTTCAATTCTAGTGGTAAATTAATTGTAAAATTACTTGTATTAGGTTGCAAATTTGTAGCTGAACATCTAGAAATATGACTTTGAACTAGAAAAGGGATGTTGTTAATTTTTATAATTTTATTTATCCAATTTCTTTCTTCCCATGGCGGAACTCCTTTAAAGTATATATTACCTCTAAATCTTTCAAATTCAACTTGATGATTTATTTTATTCTGAAAATCATCGACACTATTCAAATTTATTAATGAAATAGAATTTGAGGGCATAGTATCAAAAAATGGATTCTTATCATCATATAAAAGATTAATTTTTGTTTTAATATTGAATAAGGTTTCTATTAATTTACATATTTTAGTAACATCTGAATTTAATTTTGGATTAATTGATAAAATTTTTTTATTATTTCTTTTAAAAATTAAAGTTTTTTCCAAATAATCAAAACTATATTCATTTAATTCAGGTTTATTTTTAAGAGTAAGAAAATTATTTAATTTTCTTTCTTTAGAATTCTTAAGTATAAAATTACTTTTATTTTTATTTAAATTTTTAGTAAAAGCAAAAACTCGATCATTTTTAATTCCTAAATTTTTAAATATAAATAATTCATTTGTATATGAAAAAGAAATTGATTTAACAGGACAATAAAATAATTTTTCAACAATAATCAAAACAATTATTTTTATAAATTAAAAATCTATTTTTGAGAAAGTAAATATTTATCTAAAAAGATATCTAGCCAGTTAGAAATGGAGCGATTATATTTAAATCTTAAAAAAAACTGATAGAAAAGATTTTGAGCCCCTTTATGAAATAAAATTTTAGGCTTTTTTAAAAGAACAAGGAAAACCCACCTTATATGAAGAAAAAAGTTGACCTCAGGATGAAATTGCAAACCATAGCAATTTTTATATTTAAATGCTTGATTGGTAAATAAGTCACCTGTTGCTAAAGTATCACAGTTTTTAGGTATATCAAAACCTTCGGTATGAAATTGATAAAAAATATTTTGAAATTTAAATATATTTTTACCAGTACCAATTGGTTTAATTTTATAAAAACCTATTTCAGCGTAATCATCAATATGTTTATAAACTTTAGAACCTAAATATTTTGCTAAAATTTGAGCACCTAAACAAATTCCTAAAAAAGGAACATTGGAATCTATGACAAGTTTCATCCATTCAATTTCTTTTTTCATAAATTCATTATTATCATTTGCACTCATTGGTCCTCCAAATATAACAATAGCGTTATATTTTTTTAGATCAGTTGGTAACTCGTCTCCTAGTGGAGGTTTTTTAATATCAATTAAATAGCCCCTTTTAAAAAACTTTTCACCCATATCGCCTGGGATTGATGTTTTTTGATGTAAAATAAATAAAACTTTTTTCATACAAATATTATTATAAATTTAAAACTATGTAATATTTATTAAATAATATAATTATAACAAAAATAAAATGAATAAATTAAAATTAATATATGGAAATATGAGAGCTTTGTGTGAGGCTCCTCAAATGATGATGCGTTATTCTAATATAGAATATTCCTATAAAATGGTTTGGGATCATTTTGGAAAAAAATGGGTAGATATCAAAAAAGAAATAATTTTTAATCGTTTACCAATTCTCATAATAAATGAAAAAGAATACTTATGGCAAAGTAATTCTATTACTAGATATATTGCTAAAATATCTAAAACAATACCAGAAGACAATTACTTATCTTCTTATGCTGATGCAGTTTTTGAATCAACTCATGAAATGTTTTATCCACTTAATCCTACTGTAAATATTTTTATAGCTGAAAAATTTAAGGAAAATAAAGAAAAACTTTTAAAACAAATCCTCCCAAATACTTTAGATAATTTTGAAAAATTACAAAAAAAACACAATGGTGATTTTTTTTTAGGAATTAAACCTTATTATTGTGATTTTAATGCTTTTCATCACTTTTCATTAATTAAATTATTAGATAATAATATTATAGAAGATTATCCATTAATAAAAAATTTTATGAATGCTTTTAAAAATTTAAATGGAATAAAAAACTACCTTCTTGAAAGACCTAAACTTGTTGATATAGGAATTGCACCTAAATTTATAAAAAATAATAAAGAATTTCCAACAGGATTAAATCCAAATAAAAATTTATGATTTTTAATTAAATTCAAACAAAGGTACTAATTTCATCGTATTAACATCTACAAGTCCTTTGTTTGTAATTCTAAAATTTGGAATAACTGAAAGAGGCAATAAATTGAAACCCATATAAGCTAATGTGCAACCTGCTTCTATCCAATGTTTTTTGAATAATTCGTTTTCTTTTGAAACTTCAGAAGCTTTTTTATCTGAAAGTAAACCAGCTATAGGTAATTTTACACTTGATATTAACTTACCATTTTTTACAATTACTATTCCACCCTGGTAATCATTAATTATATCTACCGCCAATTTCATGTCTGATTCATTTAAGCCAGCAACAATAATATTATGAGCATCGTGTCCAACACTACTTGCAACAGCTCCTTCTTTTAAATTAAAGTTTTTTAAAAAACCATTAGCGGATTCACCATTTTTTCCATGTCTTTCAATTACACAAAGATGACATAAATTATTTTTTTGTAGAGACTCACTCCAATTATATATTCTATTATCTATATGAATTTTTTCTTGAAAAGTCATTATTCCAGGCAATTCTGTTTTTATGACATTTATTACAAAATTAGATTCAGTAGGAATTGGAGGTATAAAATTTATATCATTTGGAAGTTTAACTGTATTATAAGCTTTTTTTGGATATTTATATCTATTTTGAGATAGTTGTTGATCTAAGGCTGATGTAATTTTTTGTTTTTCAACAACTAATTTGCCTCCAAACCAGGTGTTATGAACTTTTAAATTATCATCCAGCATCACAATATCAGCTCTTCTACTATGACCTAATGCGCCATAATCACTATCTATATTATATCTAGTTGCAGGATGAAGAGAGCCCATTGACCATGACGTAGATTTATTTAAGCCTAGTTGATTTGCATGTCTTACAACCCAATCTAAACCAAAATTGAACAAATCATCAGCATCCCTATCATCTGTACAAAGACATATTCTTTTTGTACTAGAATCATACTCTGTAATTACTTTTATCGCTTCCTTAATACTATTCCATGGTGTTTTGGGGTTGCCACCTCTTAAAAAAACCCAAAGACCCGCATCTAACAAATCATTAGTAAATAGTTTTTCCTCAGCCTCATGTGTATCAGTTACACCACTTGCAGCATAAGCAGCTACAAATTCACGCCCAAAAACATGTCCACTTACTGGCAAATTTCTTTTTAATGTTTCTGCAATTATAGAATGAGATCTTTCATCAGCATTACATACAGAAACAAAGTCCATTTTTTCACCTAAGCCTACAATTTCAGGCCATTTGTCAAAAAGATCAGAGGTTTTTTTTGCAGTTAGATCTCCTCCAGAAGTTTCTAATTTATCATTTGTAGCTGGTATTGTGCTAGGTAATGTTAAAAATATTGATAGTGGAGCAGCTCTACAATCTTCTAACATCCATTCTATCCCTTCTACATCACAAACGTTGCCAATTTCATGAGAGTCACAAAAAATAGTAGTAGTTCCATTTAACAAAGATGCTTCAGCATAAGCACAACCGGTCATCATACTACTTTCAATATGCATGTGAGGATCAATTAAACCAGGTGCTAAAATATTTTTATCAACATTATAAATTTTATTTTGATCAATAGAAAAATTTTTTTTATATGAGCCTGATTTTTTAACACAAGCTATACGTCCATTAGAAATCCAAATTTCTTTATCATCAAGAAACCTATCAGTATAAGTAGAAAGTATTCTTGCATTAGTTAAAATTAAATCAGGTTCTTTTTTATTTGAAGCAACATTTGCTAAATTAACAGTGCAACTGGATAGATTTGGTACAGAAAATCTATTGATTGAACTTTCCTCCATATTACAAATTAATAGGTTTTTTTTTATTAATAGAATCTTTCATTGCAAAAACAACTTTCTCAACTTCAAAAGCTTTTTGTAGATCTACGATAGGTTTATTATTGTTTACACAATCATCAATAAATTGATCTAAATTTCTTTTTAAACAACCTTCTACTTTATCATCAATCGTAGGCCAATTAGCTATATCAGGTTGAATAAATGATTTTTCAGTTTGAACTTGCATGCCCATTGAAGAACTTTCAATAATTATAGAACCTTTATCACCAATGACATGTAAAGCAGGGTCTAAAGGCTCAGGTTGATTTTTAGGTAATACCCAAGAAGTTTCAAAGGAAGCTATACTTTCATCTTCAAATTTTAACAAAGCCATTACAGCGTCATGAGAATCATAATTTTTACATTCTCTAATTACTGCTTCAGCATAAACTCTTATTGGTTTAGATTTATTAATATGTAAAATCATTTGAATATCATGAATAAGAGTTGATGATAACAAATCTGTCCAAGGTGCATAAATTTCAATGCCAAATCTGTTACCTCTTCTTCTTGCAAAGCAAGAAACAATATTACCTATTTCATTATTTTTAATTTTTTCTTTCATTAATTTGTATCTTGGCTCTTCATGCAAAATAAAATTGACTGAAATAAGTTGTTGATAATTTTTTAGTTTGTTTATTAAATTTTTAATGTCTTCAATATTTCTACCTAAAGGTTTTTCTAAAAGAATTTTTAAATTTTTATTAGCTGATAATATGGCAGGTTCATATCTAGTCTGTTCTGGGGTAGCAATACTGATTGCATCTAAAGTTTCATTATTTATTAACGACTGAAAATCAGTGTAATATTTACATTGAAATTTACTTGAAATTTCTTTAACTTTACTCTCTTCAATATCACATACGGCAGTTAATTCGCATTGAGGATTTCTATAAAAAGCTTCTGCATGAAATGAACCAACTAATCCTGTACCTATTACTGCTATTTTTAATTTCTCCATTATTTGTTACTTCCAGTTAAAACTACTTTAGTAATATATTTTTGGAAAAAAATCATCAAAAGAGCAACAGGTAATAAAGTAATTATGGCTGCAGCAGCTTGTTGACCAATTTTTATATCAATTGTACTCCTAAATAATCCAAGTGCTACTGTAGAAATTTTTAAATTATTAGTAAATATAAGAGGTGTTAAGAACTCCACCCATGCTAATATAAATGCAAAAATAAATGCCGCTATAAGCCCAGGTCTTAGCAATGGAAATATTATGAAAGATAAAAGTTGTAAAACTGAGCATCCATCAATTTTTGCAGCTTCTTCAATTTCTATAGGTAATTTATCAATAAAAGTTTTTAAAATCCAAATTACAAAAGGTAAAGTAAAGGCTGTATAAGGTACAACTAAACTCAAAACTGTATCATCTAATTGATATGAAACAAGTATTACAAACATAGGAATAACAAAAAGAATAGTTGGTAAAAAATAAACTGAAATTAGAGCACCAAGAATTAAATTTTTAGCAGGCATATTTAATCTTGATAAAGAATAAGATGCAGGAAAACCTAATAATAAACATAAAAATGCAGTTAGTAATGAAACAATTAGACTGTTTTTTATTCCTTCATATATATTTGATATATGATTTGGCTTTAACACTTCAACAAAATGAGTAAAAATAATTTCAGTTGGAAAAAAAGATAAATTACGTGATCTAATTATAGTTTCTGGTTGAAGGCTTGTTAATATTAATCCATATAGTGGAAAAAACATTATTAAAAAAACAATTATAGCAGAAAAATAAGTAATAATTTTTTTTAAAAATAACCTATTTTTCATTTTTACCCCAAAAAAATTTTATAATTGTTTTTGAAATTGAAGGGATAAGCACTACAGCAAGAGTTATTACTAGCAATACATAAGCAGCAGAAGAAGCTCGGCCAAGATTAAACGTTTCAAATGCTTCTTGATATATAAAATAGTTTAAAGTAGTTGTTCCACCTCCTGGCCCCCCTCTAGTTAAAACAAAAATGGTATCAAAAGATTTCATTGCAAGAACAAATTGAATTAAAAATAATGGTATTGCTATTGGAAGCATTAATGGAAATAAAATATAAAAAAATCTTTGAAATATATTAGCGCCATCGACTGACGCAGCTTCAAAAGACTCTGAAGGTAAGCTTTGCAAACCTGATAAGAAAAATAAAGTCATAAAAGGAATAGCTTTCCAAATCTCTGCAACAGCTATTACATGTAAAGCAATTAATGGGTCTGCTAACCAAATTTTATATTCTGAAATGATACCAGATTGATATAACAAGGCGTTCAAAAAACCAGTATCAGCATGAAACATTTGTCCCCATAAAACACCTGAAACTACTGATGGAACAGCCCAAGGCAAAACAATTATTATTCTTAAAAATGCTTTGCCTACAAATTTTTCGTTGAGTAAAATTGCAATTAAGAAAGAAAAAATTGTTGTAAACAAACAAATAACAAAACCAAAATAAATAGTTCTTAAAACAGCACTATTAAAAAAAGCATTGTTTATTAAGTAATGAAAATTTTTAAATTGAACAAATTTTTTAATTTTAAGTTTTATAATATCATATTCAGCAAAGCTAATGACAAATGTAAAAACTGCAGGATATAAATATGTTACAAAAACTAAAATTAGAGAGGGTAAAATTAAACTTATAGCAAGTATCTTTTCCCTACTAAATTTTAAACTTGTTTTATTAAATAGGTTTGAATGCTCGATCATGCCCCGGAATAACTAAGTCTGGTTTATAACTTTGAGCTTTATCCAATGACTCATTGAGTTGTTTTAAATTTTCCTCTGGATACCATCTTGAAAATTTTCTATCGCAATACTCTTCTTTAGTCATTGTTTGATCTCCTGCTATTAAAACAGTTTGTTCATCACTTTTAATGACAAATGATATATGACCACTTGTATGACCAGGAGTTGTAATTGCATACATATTTTCCATAATCTTTGTTTCATTGTTGTTTGAAATTTCTATAATTTCTCCCATCATTGATTTTTTTGCATCAACTATCTCCTTTCCTTCAATAGCAATCATGTCATTGAATTCTTTATTTCCAATTATCCAAGGTTTATTCCTGAAGTGAACTATTGAAGCAGCGTGATCAGAGTGAGTATGAGTAGTTGCAACAATATCAATATCTTCATAAGTTAAATTTCTAGATGCTAAAGCTTTTTTTAAAATTGAATAAAATCCAATATGATAATTACCAGGATCAACGAGTATATTTTTTTCACCTCGCACCAAAATAGTAGTAGCAACAGGAAGGAAGCCAACATTAGTATCAAAAATAGGTCCATCTTTTGTGCTTACACCCATTAATTTTTCCATTTCATCCAGTTGTTGTTCTGGATGAGATGCGAACATATAAATTAATTCATTATTATGATAACTAAATCTTAAAGTTATAGGATTGATTAAAATATCTACTGAAATGCTCATATTTAATTGTTCTTCAAAATATTTATTGAATTATTTATCCAATCTAAATTTTCATAATTCATAAATGAATAATTATAGAAGCTAAATCCAGATGATTCTTTATTAAATACTTTAAGTTGATTAATTAAATCCATTTGATTAGTAATTTGAGGAAGTATTGTTCTAATTGCTGGGATCATATCAACTTTGTTTTTTAAAACATCTTTATATATGTCATATTTTTGTTTAAAAAGTTCTAAATCTGCAAAATAAAAAGTTGGATGAATTTCATCAATTAATGGCAATAGAGAAGTTAAATTAACGCCATTTTGCCAGCTCTGATTATTTGGTCCAAGAGGATATAATGGTCCAAAATCTACTAATCCAATCTTTAGATTTTTATCTTTTCGAAATTCATTTATCACAGCTTTATTTATATTAGTTATACTTTCCTCTCTGATTTTATAGTATTTCCAGAATTGTCCATCAATTGCATTTTCAAAATCAAACCAATTCATAGTTTCTTTTTTTATATTTTTATTAAAATAATCATTCGTTGTTTCCTTCACCCAATTTTTTATCATTTCACCATCAACGTTTTTTTTCTTTAAATCCTCTAAACATTTTTTACTAAAATTAAGAGACATTATAAAATCAAGATCAGCAGAAAAATCTACTCCAATTACTTCATGGTGATGATCATGTCTAAGTGGAAGATATTCAAGAGATTCAATTAAAACTTTATCAAATACTCCTAAATTAACTATATCCCTTGATAAATTAACAAAATGATTAACTACTTCTGAGTTAAAAGGACAAAGTGAATGTGTGATTGGATCACCCCAAGCATTGTGCACAGCCATTTCAGGGTAATTATTTCCAATTCCAGAATTATGTGTACCAAGCATCCAAGCACATAATTTAATATTATTTTTTTTACATTTGTTTGACAATTCTTCCCAAAATAAACTCCAATTGTTTGTTAGTTTGCTTATCGGTGATTGAAAACTATGTGTTTTATGCCAATCACTTGGATTAAAATATAAGGCGCCAGGTTCAGGAAAATAAATTTTTCTTTTTGTACTATGAGGCAAAAAAAACATACCTGAATGATAGTTTACAGTAACATAAATAGAATTAAGTCCACTACGTTTAACAGCTTCAATTATTGCATCAGACCCCTCATCAATCACATCCCAAGGGTAACAAAATAAAGCAAGATGATTGCTAGTCATTTTTTCCATTCAAAGGCTTTGGCCATTTAGAAAAATCACATAAAAATTCAGAAATATTTTCAGTAATTATATTAAATAATTTTTCTCCTCTTTCTTTTGTGCTTAATGATGGATTGCCAATTACTCCATTTTCTGACAATTCCTTAAAAGTTGCACTAACACCTACTTTACCACCTGATAATAAATCTAAACCAGTATACTTTGATCTTCTTAGAGGATTATCTTGAATTTTATTTTTTCTAACATTTTTTTCCTCTTGAAATAACATCAAGGATGTTTCCATTTCACAAGCATGATTAATGCCTCCTAAATCAGATAAACGCCATTCATTAATTTCTTCAAGAGCAAAATCCCAGTATGAAGCTGTTGCAACATAAATATTTTTTTTGTATTTTAATAATTGTCCTACATTTTTAATAATTGAAGCATTTCCACCATGACCATTTAATATTAAAATTCTTTCTAATTTATTTTTTACCAAACTAGATACAATATCAATCAGTATGTTAGTCAAAGTCTGATCTTCGATTGAAATTGTCCCTGGAAAATCCATATGATGAGGAGAATATCCAGTCCAAACAACTGGCGCAGTAACTACTTTTATGTTTTTTTTTTGAGCTTTTTTTACTGAATCTCTACTTATAGAACTTACCATAAACTCATCAACTTTTAATGGTAAGTGTTTGCCATGCTGCTCAAAAGCGCCGACAGGAAGTACAACAACTGGATCAGACTTGACCAGTTCTTGAACTTCCTCCCAGCTATAATCTCCCAGATTAATTTCCATATTTAAATACGGTAGAATCTGAATTTATGATCTGCTAGCATCTATTTGTTTTACAGCATCATTTAATGCATCTTTTGCACTTTTCTTTTGAGAAATTGCAAGTGATACTTCATTGGATAATATTTCAACCCATTGATTACGATCTGCTGAAAAACCTGCATCTACAGGGTAAAGATATGAATCTTTAATAACCCCTGCAAAAGTTATATTTTTTACAACATCTGGATGATCTAACGCAGGTCCTAAAGATGGTGCCCAAGGAGAAGTTGAGCCTTGTAAAATTTGATTTTCAGGACTTAAAGCAAATTCTATAAACTGTTTACCTCCCTCTGGATTATCAGAATATTTTGGTATTGCCAAAAATTCAGACCCATCAACAGAAGCTGATGTTTGCAATGCCGGCAATGGTGCTATACCGCTCATTCCTTTTACAGCAGATTCATCCATAAAATTAGCCATTCCGCTTATAAAAGGCCAAGTTAAAAAGAAACCTCTTTTACCAGACATATAGCTTGGCCATGCGTCAAAAACCCAAGTATATGTAGGAGTTGCAGGATCTACTATTTTATCTTTATGTAATAGATCTATCATCATATTTAAGGCCTCAACACCTGCATCACTATTCATTGTTGGATCTAGGTTTTGATCAAGAAATTTTCCACCATTTGCCTGAAGTAAAGCTCCAAAAGTCCAAAAACTATGTGTACCTGCCCAAGCATCAACAATTCCATAAACATCATTATCAGGATCGTTAATTTCTTTAGCAAACCTAATTAGTTCATTCCAAGAATTTCTTGTACTATGCCAATTATTTGGTGCCTCCACATCTAAGCCAGATGATTTTAGTAAATTTTTATTCCAATGAAGTACTGGACATCCAATTGAAATTGGAGCTGCATAAATTTTACCTTTATAGGTTGCGGCAGTTAAACTGTTTTCCATTACACCATTAGGTTTAAGAGTATTATTTACGAAATCAGACATGTCATGCAACCAACCTTTATCAGCAAGACCTGCTATTTCTGAAGCTGTAACAAAAATTGCATCACCAACACTTTTTCTCGCTATATAAGCTGAGTTAAGCTTAACTGATAAGTCAGGAGTTGTTACAGTTTCAATTGATGGGGTAACGCCAAAAGCGTCGGTATAACTCGGAACTAGCGCTTGTAAATAATCCATATGTGAACCAAGTAATAATGTAACTGGGTCATTATTTGCAGCAAGAGCATAATTAAATCCAAATTTACTTATTAAAGCTGAAGATAAAGCTAAAGAACTTGATCTTCTTATAAATTTTCTTCTAGATAATTTTCTAGACATATATTACCTCCCTCGAAATATACAAAATTTAAATTAAATTTATATCTTAACAGTTAACTTAATATTTTCTGGAAAGTAAATAGTAATTTATTCAGTTTAATGATGCTTTTTTGTCAATGACATGGTCGGGGAGAAAGGATTCGAACCTTCGACCCCCTGGTCCCAAACCAGGTGCGCTACCAGGCTGCGCTACTCCCCGAAAAATGCTTGTTATAGTCATAAAATAATTAAAAACAATTATTTAGTTTGAATTTTTAAATCTTAATTATTATACTAATAATTTGGGGTGCTTAAATGCTGAGATTTATACCCTTTTAACCTGATCTGGATAATGCCAGCGGAGGAAAAATGAAAATAATTACTTTATTAGTTTGTTTAATAATATCACTATCTGCGCAAGCTCAAAAGTTAACAATTTATACTTATGATTCTTTTGTGTCGGAATGGGGTCCAGGTCCTATAATAAAAGAACGCTTTGAAAAAAATTTTAATATTAAACTAGAATTTATTGCTGTAGATAGTGCAGCAACACTTCTAAATAAAATTATATTAGAAGGTTCATCAACAAAAGCAGATATAGTTTTAGGTTTAGATATGAATTTATTTGACGCTGCGAATAACTCAAATTTATTTTCAAAACATAATATTGAGAGTATTGATCAAATAATACAATTACCAATTCAATGGGATAGTGACACTTTTGTACCATATAATTATGGTTATTTTGCATTTGTATATAATAATAAAAAATTAAAAAAACCTCCTTTATCAATGGATGAATTAATTAATTCTACTGAAGCTAGAATAGTTATTCAAGATCCAAGAACTTCAACACCAGGATTAGGTTTATTAACTTGGATGAAAGCTATTTACGGAGATAAAGCTGGGGATGAGTGGAAAAAACTAAATAAAAAAATTATATCTGTAACTAAAGGTTGGACAGATGCATATTATAATTTCTTCATGACAGGTGAAGCAGATATAGTTCTAAGTTACACTACTTCACCAGCTGCGCATATAATGTTTGAAGAAAATTATGATATTTCAGCTTCAATTTTTGATGAGGGAAATTATATTTCAATTGAATTTGCAGGTATCTTGAACAAATCAAATAATAAAAAAATTGCCAATGAATTTATTAAATTTATGTTATCTGATGATTTTCAATCAGTTATTCCTTCTACAAATATTATGTATCCAGTAACTAATCTCAATCATCTTCCAGAAGCATTTAAAAATTTAGAAATACCAAAAGTTATTCAAATAAATCCTGAAGAAATTAATAATAATAAAGAGGATTGGATTGATGAATGGTTAAATGCTTCATAAATTAATTGTATAATAAATATAATTTTTCTGTATTAGGTTTTTTTTTCTTAATACTTTTGTTACCATTTATAGGTATTATTTCTAAAATTACTTTTGATTTTAATTTACTAGTGCAATTTTTGAAAAATAGTTACACCCATAGAATAATTTTTTTTTCATTGTATCAAGCATTTTTGTCAGCATTTATTAGTTGTGTTTTAGCTATACCTTTTGCATTAGCTTTAAATAGACATAAAAATTTAAAAATAGTAAAAATTATTATTTCACTATGTGGTTTCTCCTTTGTTATACCATCAATTTTAATTGTATATGCTGTAATTAAAATATTTGGATATAATGGCTTTTTAAATACTTATTTTGATATCTATAATTTTTTTTCATTTGAAACAATTTATGGAATAAAAGCAATTTTAATTGCTCATATACTTTTAAATACACCATTTGCTTCAAGATTATTATTTCAAAATTTAAACAATATACCAAAAAAATATTATGAAATTTCTAGATCAATTAGATTGTCATATTTAGGTAATATTATAAAATTAGAAATACCTGTTATAAAACAAAATTTATTTACAATATTTTCAATAATTTTTTCTTTATGCTTCCTAAGTTTTGCAATTGTTATGGCTCTAGGAGGAAGCCCTATGTACTCAACGATAGAAGTAGCAATATATCAATATGCGTTATTTGAATTAAATTTTAATAAAGCAATTATTTTAAGTTTCATACAAATCTTTATTTGTATATTATTTGTATTCTTTGGTTTTTTTAAATTAAAAGGTTCTAATTTCTTTGAGGTTGACATTAATTTTTATATTCATCCTCATAATGATATTAAAACTATTAAAATTACTGATTTAATTTTGATAGCTTTATTCACTATTTTTTTATTTTCTCCAATAATATTAATTATAATTAATTTTTTTAGTAGTGATTTTAGTAATATTTTTTATGACGGTAATTTTATTAAAGCTTTTTTTAACTCATTAATAATATCTATTATATCGGGATCTTTAGTTACCATATTTGGATTTATTATTTCTATATTACTAGTTTTGAATCATAAAAATGTTTTTTTACAACAAATAATGTTTTTTTGTACTTCATCAATTATAATTATTTCTCCAATAATTTTCAGCTTAGGTTATTTTATAGTTTTGAATGAATTAAGATATATAATATTTTTTAAATATTTAGTAATAATTTTAATTAATTGCATTTTTTTAATACCTTTTGCATTACTAATTCTTTTTAATAATTTAAAAAATATTTATTTAAATTATTTGGATATAAAATCATCTTTTAGAATTAGTGTATTTGATTATTTTAGAATTTTATTTCCTTTAATGAAAAAAAACTGCCTCTATTTATTTGCATTTTCAACTATAATTACTTTTGGTGATTTTACTATTATATCTTTTTTTAAAGATCAAAATTTTGAAACTCTTCCCTCATATTTATTTAGATTAATATCAGTATATAGGTTTAATGAAGCATCATTTGTCGCAGGATCTATTTTAATTATTAGTTTGTTAATTTATTTTTTAATTGATAACTTTAATTACCAAGGTAAATCAGCCATTAAAACATGAAGATAAATGCTAGCAACATATCCTAAAAAAATTACTGGTGTCCATTTTAAATGACCAAAAAAAGTATAATATCCTCTTGCCTGACCCATTAATGCTACACCTGCAGCAGAACCTATAGAAAGTAAACTTCCACCCACTCCAGTTGTTAATGTTACTAATAGCCATTGATCAATAGACATTTCAGGCCTCATTGTTATTACTGCAAACATAACTGGAATATTATCTACAATTGCAGAAAGAACACCCACAATTGAATTTGCTAAGGTTGGTCCTAAGCCAACATAAAGAAATTCTGATACTAATGTCAGATATCCTATGAAACCTAATCCACCTACACTTAAAATTACTCCAAAAAAGAACAATAATGTATCCCATTCAGCTCTTGATATATTTGTAAAAAAATCAAATTTTTGATCTTCAATAGAAGGATTGTAAGTTATTTTTAAATAGAAAGAATATAACCCTAATATTCCTAAACCAAACATCATTCCTAACATAGGGGGTAAATGTAGAATATTATGAAAATTTACTGCACTAAATATTGTAAAGAGTCCTAAAAATATAATAACTCTTCCACCTCTTTTCATAAAAACTTTATCTGTGCTTAGTTCAGGTTTATCTTTAGGAATAAAAAAATACATTATAGTCGCTGGTATGACATAATTAATTACTGAAGGAAAAAATATTTTAAAGAAAGTAAAAAATTCAACAATTCCAGCCTGCCATACCATCAAAGTAGTAATGTCTCCAAATGGACTATATGCTCCACCAGCATTTGCAGCAACAACAATATTAATACAACCTAGTGATATAAATTTACCATTACCTTTACCACAAGCCATTAAAACTGAGCACATTACAAGCGCAGTTGTTAAATTATCTGCAATAGGTGAAAGAAAAAATGTTATTACGCCTGTAAAAATAAAAAGTTGTCGAAAACTAAACCCTCTTGATGTTAGTTGAAAACGTACAACATCAAATACTTTTCTTTCTTCCAAAGAGTTAATGTAAGTCATAGCGACTAAGAGAAATAAAAATAATTCAGAAAATTCTAAAATATTATGTTCCAGGGCATGCTCAATTTCTATTGCATATTCTTTATTTGACGAAAAGTGAAATGCAATAATTGCCCAGATAATTGCAGCAGATAAAATTACTGGCTTTGATTTTCTTAGATGGCTAAATTCTTCTGCCATAACAACTGCATATGCAATTACAAAAGTAATTAAACTTAAAATACCTACATATGATGTTGTTAAATCTATTTCCATAATTCTAAATTAAATTTTATAACAGTTTTTTCAATTCCAAAGTCATATAAATTATTATGCATTGCTTCGTCAATAAAAACAGATTTTTTTAAAACCTGAGCTTTATTATATAATTTTAAACTTTGAGAATGAGGTACAATTTCATCCTTTTTGCCACTAATAATCATAAGTGGTGATTTAATATTGAGAATTTTACTATAATTATCAAAATTATCTCTAACTAAAAATTTAGTGGGGAAAATAGGATATTTTTTTTTTGCAATATCACTAATTGATGTAAATGGAGCCTCCAAGACTAGGGACAAAAACTTATATTTTGTACCTAATTCTACAGCTACTCCAGATCCCAAAGACTCACCATACAAAATGATCTGATCATTTTTAAAATCAGTATTTTCTTTGATCCAATTTATTGTTGATTCACCGTCTATATAAAGATTTTTTTCTGTTGGTTTTCCACTGTTCCCGCTATACCCTCTCCATGCAACAAGCAAAACACTCCAGTTTTTTGCAATATATCTGTTTATTCTATATGCCCTTTCTCCAATATTAAAAGAATTCCCATGAAAATATACTAGAAGAGGTGTATTTTTAGAACTTTTAAAATACCAAGCTAATAAATTAATATTATCTTGAGTTCGTATATATATTTCACTTACATCTTTAAGACCATATGTATCAGGTGGTTCAGGTTTTTTGGATTTATTAAAAAGAATTCTTCTTTGCAACAAATATAGTAAAAAACCTAAAAAAATATATAGAAAAATCGTTAAAAATATGTAATTCATAAATTTATTATCAGTATACAGAAATGAAGCATTCAAATAAAGTTTTCAATCCATTGGATAGTTATTCTATAGCAATTAAAAAAATAGAGAAAAGTGGTATCCGACCTACAAAGCAAAGACGTATTCTAGCAAGAATTTTATTTGAAAAAGGAAATAGACATATATCTGCTGAAAATCTTTATGATGAGGTTAAAAAAGAAGATAGAAAAATTTCTATGGCTACTATTTACAATACTTTAAAACAATTTACAAAACTTAAATTAATTAGAGAAATTGTTGTTGATCAAAATAAATCTTTATACTGTACAAACAACTCCAGTCATTATCATTTGTATATTGAGGATGAAGGTAAAATTCATGATATACCAACTCAAAATATAGATTTAAATATACCTTCTATCCCCGCTTGTTTAAAGTTTCATAATATTGATGTTATAGTCAGAATAAGAACGCTGAAGGAAAAAAAAGAACTAAATTAAATGACCAACAATAAGTTGTGGTCACCAAAAAAAAATAATTCTCTTTTAAAAAAATTCATTAATCAACTTAATCATAAAAGAAGTATCCATAATTATAAAGATTTACACAAATGGAGTGTAAAAAATAAAGAAGAATTTTGGAATAATATTTGGAATTTTACAAAAATAATTGGTGAAAAAAAAGGTAAAGCTATTGAAATTAATAAAAACTTTTTAAAAACAAAATTTTTTAATAAATCAAAATTAAATTATGCAGAAAATTGTTTGAGTAAAAAGGATTTAAGTGATGCAATAATATTTTATTCAGAAAATAAAAAAAATCGAAGATATTCATGGTCTGTTTTAAGAAAAAACGTTTTTAAAGTATCATATTTTTTAAAATCAAATAATGTGTTAAAAAATGATAGGGTTGCAGCTATACTTCCAAATATCCCTGAAACTGTAATTAGTTTTTTAGCTACTTCTCAAATTGGAGCAATATGGTCTTCATGCTCACCAGATTTTGGAAAGCAGGCAATAATAGATCGATTTAAGCAAATAAAACCAAAAATATTAATTATAACTGATTACTATTATTACAATAATAAAAAGATTGAGACCACTTTAATTATTCCAGAAATTTTAAAAAAAATTAAAAGTATAAAAAATATAATTGTTGTTCCTTATGAAAAAAATTTAGCTAATATAGAAAATTCTTTTAAATACATTGAATGGAACGAAATTATTAAATCAAATAAATTTTACAATAAATTTGAAAGATTTTTATTTAATCATCCTCTTTATATACTTTATTCATCTGGAACAACTGGAATTCCAAAATGTATAGTTCATGGTGCTGGAGGTTCTCTTATACAACATAAAAAAGAACACCAACTTCATTGTAATATAAAAAAAAATGACAAAGTTTTTTATTTTACAACATGTGGCTGGATGATGTGGAATTGGTTAATTTCTTCATTAGCTTCAAAGGCGACTATAGTCCTTTATGATGGCTCACCTTTTATTCCAAATTATAAATTTCTTTTTAAAATAGCTGAAAAAGAAAAAATTAAATTTTTTGGCACAGGTGCAAAATACTTAGACACACTTAAAAATAGTAAAATAAATATAAAAAAAGAATTTAAATTGAAAGATTTAGAAATTATAGCTTCAACTGGTTCACCTTTAGTAAATGAAACTTTTGAATATGTTTATAAATATATAAAATCAAATGTTCACTTAGCCTCAATAAGTGGTGGAACAGATATTGTGGCATGTTTTGTTATAGGCAATCCACTTCTACCTGTATTTAGTGGAGAAATTCAATGTGCTGCCCTGGGGATGGATGTAGATGTTTTTAATGATTATGGGGAGTCTATTAAAAATATTAAAGGTGAATTAGTTTGCAAATCATCATTTCCATCAAAGCCTCTTTATTTTTGGAATGATAAAAATAATACAAAATATATAGGCTCATATTTTTCAGTATATAAAAATATTTGGTATCATGGAGATTATTGTAAAAAAACAAATAATGATGGCTATATTATCTATGGAAGATCTGATGCAACATTAAATGCAGGAGGAGTTAGATTTGGAACCGCTGAACTGTATAGAGTTGTAGAAAACTTAAATGATATTATGGAATGTGTAGCAGTAGAACATAATATACAAACTGATACA
>MDTG01099555.1_pt1 | contig 35140 bp, 28 predicted proteins | sample 811421 | NCBI WGS metagenome assembly MDTG01 (sample SAMN05326645, study PRJNA326480) | marine metagenome | isolation source: seawater | place: Pacific Ocean: South East | collected 2011
CTCGACGGCACCGTCGACGAAGCGGGCGCGCTGCACCTCCATCTCCGCGGCGATCTTCTTGCCCATGGCGCGGCGCAGCAGGTCGGCTTCGCCGAGCGAGTAGCCCGACAGCACCTGGGCGATCTGCATCACCTGCTCCTGGTAGACGATGATGCCGTTCGTCTCCTTCAGGATCGGCTCCAGGAGCGGATGGAGATAATCCGCCTCCTGCTCGCCATGCTTGACCGCGTTGTAGACCGGGATGTTGTCCATCGGGCCCGGCCGGTACAGCGCCACCAGCGCGATGATGTCCTCGAAACGGTCGGGCTTCATGCCGGCGATGGCACGCCGCATGCCCTGACTTTCAAGCTGGAACACACCGACCGTCTCGCCGGCGGCGAGCAGGCGGTACGTTGCCGGGTCGTCCATGGGCAGGCCGGCCATATCGACCGTGATCCCCTTGTCGGCGATGAGCTTGACCGCCGTGTCGATCACCGTCAGCGTCTTCAGGCCGAGAAAGTCGAACTTCACCAGCCCGGCCTGTTCGACCCACTTCATGTTGAACTGGGCGACGGGCATGTCGGAGCGCGGATCGCGATAGAGCGGCACGAGCTGCTCCAGCGGCCGGTCGCCGATCACCACGCCGGCGGCATGGGTCGAGGCGTGGCGGTAGAGCCCCTCGAGCTTCTGCGCCATCCTCAAAAGGCGAGCGACCGTCTCGTCGTCGTCGCGCGCCTCCTGGAGACGCGGCTCGTCCCGGATCGCCTGCTCGAGCGTCACCTGCTGCCCCGGCGCCGCCGGCACCATCTTCGACAGGCGGTCGACCTGGCCATAGGGCATCTGCAGGACGCGGCCGACGTCGCGCAGAACGGCCCGCGCCTGGAGCGTTCCGAAAGTGATGATCTGTGCCACCTGCGCGCGGCCGTACTTCTCCTGGACGTAGCGGATGACCTCTTCGCGACGGTTCTGGCAGAAATCGATGTCGAAATCCGGCATCGAGACACGCTCGGGATTAAGAAATCGCTCGAACAGAAGCGCATAACGCATTGGGTCAAGGTCGGTAATGGTCAGCGACCATGCGACGAGCGAGCCCGCACCGGAGCCACGGCCCGGCCCGACGGGAATGTCATGCGCCTTTGCCCACTTGATGAAGTCGGCAACGATGAGGAAGTAGCCGGGAAAGCGCATCCGCTCGATGATGCCGAGCTCGTAGTCGAGACGCTTCCAGTAGTCCTCCTCGGGCGTGTCCGGCGAGGTGCCGTGCTGGTCGAGACGGTTCTTCAGGCCCTCGCGCGCCTGATGCTGAAGTTCGGCGACCTCGGCGGCAAACACGGCCTCGGGATCCTCCGAGGCGCCGGCGAACTGCGGCAGGATCGGCTTGCGCTTGAGCGGACGGGTGGTGCAACGGCGCGCGATCTCGACGCTCGAGGCGAGCGCCTCCGGCACGTCGGAAAACAGCTCCATCATCTCCGCGCGGGTCTTGAAGCGGTGTTCCGCCGTCAGCCGGCGCCGGTCGTCCTCGGCGATCACCCGGCTTTCGGAAATGCAGATCAGCGCGTCATGCGCCTCATAGTCGTCGGCGGCGGCGAAGAAAGGCTCGTTGGTCGCCACCAGAGGAACGCCGAGATCATAGGCGGCGGCCACCATTCCGGCCTCGCTTGCCGCCTCCTCCGGCGTGCCGTGGCGCTGGATCTCCAGATAGAGCCTGTCGCCAAAGCCCTCCCGCAGGCGGTTCAACCGCGCGTGCGCCTTGTCGGTATCGCCCGCGATCACGGCCTGGCCGATCGGCCCGAGCGCCCCGCCGGTCAGCAGGATCACGCCGGCGGCGTGATCGCACAGCCGGTCAATCGTGACATGGGCCCGCACGGCCGGATCGGTATCGAGATAGGCCCGGCTGACGATGTCCATGAGATTGGCGTAACCGTCATCATCGGCCGCCAGCAGCACCACCTCGCCGAGATGCACCGTTTCGCGCCCGCGCTTCACGCCGCCGTCGAGAAAGTCGACCGGGATCTGCACGCCCACGATGGGCTGGATGCCGGCGCCCCAGGCCTTCTCGGAGAATTCGAGGGCGCCGAAAAGATTGGCCGTGTCCGTGACCGCGATGGCCGGTTGCCGGTCTCCCTTGGCAAGGTCGATCAGCTTGCCGAGCGGCAGCGCGCCCTCAAGCAGGGAATAGGCCGAGTGGGTTCTGAGATGGACGAAGCCGACGTCTTCCATGGGCTGCACCGGAACGGGAGAGGACAGGGGCCGGGCGCGATTGACCGCGCCACGACCGACAGCCTGCCAGTCTTGTCCCTCAGGGCCCGCGAGTCGACATCAACCCGCCCTTGGTCCCCCGCAAATCGCGCCCGGCCCCTCCTCCTGTGGAAGAAGAAGCATCCGCTGGCCCATGCAGACCCCGACGCGCGCCCGCTAGCCCGACACGCCTCAGGCGGTTGCCAGCTCCACGATGACATTGCCCCAGACAAGCACCGTCACGGTGAAGACGGACAGGGCGCCAAAGGCAACAACATCCTGAATATTCTCGATGATTTCGTCGAACATGGCAGGTCTCCCCTTGCTCCGGCCTTCCGATGAAATTCATCATGTTCATGTTTTGTTCTTTTTGCAAGCCCCTTCACAAAAGGCGGATAGAGAGCGTCGCCTCATGGTGAACGGAACGTAAATGCCTGAGGGTCGCCGATTGGCCGCGTGAAACCGGCTTGAACTCTTCGCGGCCCCGCCCCACCTTGGCGCGCATCAGAGGACGACCTCCCCGCAATGGGCAAATTCGCCGGGACGACCCGGCAGAGGGGATGGTCATGTCCTGGATCTTTCTTGTCGCCGCCGGTCTGCTGGAAGTCGTCTGGGCCTTCGCGATGAAACAGTCCGAAGGATTCACCCGCCTGCCCGCAACGCTGGTCATGCTTGTCGCCATGGCCGGGTCCTTCGGCCTGCTGACGCTTGCCATGCGCAACCTCCCCCTCGGCACCGCCTACATGATCTGGACCGGCATCGGTGCGGTGGGCGCCTTTGCCGCCGGCGTCTGGCTTCTGGGGGAAGACCTTTCTCTCCAGCGACTGATCGCTGCCGGGCTGATCGTCGCCGGCATGGTGACGATGAAGCTTTCCTGAAGCTCGTCCCGGAATGTGAGAAAGTGAGTCCGTCTTTCCGGGCAAGGCGCTGAACGGGAATCGTTTTCAGCGTTTAAGGGCTCCCGTCAGGCGGGGCGTGTCTTCACAAACGGATTCAACACGGGAGCACCGCGCGCAGGGAGTCGCGACAAGTGCTTGAGCGCGACCATTCGGAAAGTGATTCCGCCAGCGCTCGCAAGGCTTTGAAAAAGAGTCGCTTTCGCCGTGTCGGCGATCCCGGGCAAGGCCAAACGCCAGCGTTGCCAGCCTTTTTGAAGACCGGCGTCGCCTCGTTTATGGGGCCACACCCTATATCTCGACGACCTGCTGGTCGCGAAGGGTGATCCGGCGATCCATGCGCGCGGCGAGTTCCATGTTGTGGGTCGCGATCAGCGCCGCGAGGCCCGACGCGCGCACGAGCGCCACCAGCGCCTCGAACACATAGGACGACGTCGTCGGATCAAGGTTTCCGGTCGGCTCGTCCGCCAGGAGGATGCTGGGCGCATTGGCAACCGCGCGCGCGATGGCCACGCGCTGCTGCTCGCCGCCCGAAAGCTCCGAGGGGCGATGCTCGGCACGCGCGCCGAGGCGCATGTAGTCGAGAAGCTGGCTCGCGCGGGTGCGGGCCTCGCTCTTCTCCAGCCCGCGAATGAGCTGCGGCATCATCAGGTTCTCCAGCGCGGTGAACTCCGGCAGGAGGTGATGAAACTGATAGACGAAGCCGATCTTGGTGCGACGGATCCGGGTCCGCTCGGCGTCCGGCAGCGCGCCGCACTCGACGCCATCGATATAGATCTCGCCGCTGTCGGGCCGCTCGAGCAGGCCGGCGATGTGCAGCAGCGTCGACTTGCCCGCGCCCGACGGCGCGACAAGGGCCACGACCTCACCGGGATGCAGGGCCAGATTGGCGTTGGAGAGGATGTCCAGACGCCCCTCTCCCTCGCGAAAGCCGCGGGAGATGCCGGCAAGCACCAGCGGCAGGCCGCCGGGGGCGGAATCGGTCGGATGAGTGCTGGAAGCGGACATGGTCGTCATTCGTAGCGCAGCGCCTCGACCGGATCGAGCCGGGCGGCGCGCCAGGCCGGATAGAGGGTCGCAAGCAGCGACAGCACCATGGCCATCACCACGACGGACATCGTCTCGCCCGTGTCCATGTCGGCGGGCAGACGGCTGAGGAAATAGAGCTCCGGCGAAAAGAGCTCGGTGCGCGTCATCCAGGAAATCGCCTGGCGAATGCTCTCGATGTTGAGACAGACGACGAGGCCGAGCACGAAGCCGGCCAGCGTGCCGACGATGCCGATGCTGGCGCCGGTGATGACGAAGACGCGCATGATCGCCCCGCGCGTCGCGCCCATGGTGCGCAGGATGGCGATGTCGCGCCCCTTGTCCTTCACCAGCATCGTCATGCCGGAAATGATGTTGAGCGCCGCCACGAGCACGATCAGCGTCAGGATGATGAACATCACGTTCCGCTCCACCTCGAGCGCGGAGAAGAAGGTGACGTTGCGCTGCCGCCAGTCGGTGACGAAGGTCGGCCGACCGGCGCCCTCCTCCACCTTCGGCCGAAGCGTGCCGACGGAATCGGGATCGTCGGTGAACACCTCTATGCCGGTGACGATCCCTTCCTGGTTGAAATAGAGCTGCGCCTCGTTGAGCGGCATGAAGGCCATCGTGCCGTCATACTCGGACATGCCGATCTCGAAGACCGCCGTCACGGGATAGGCCTTCACGCGCGGCGTGACGCCGAGCGCGGTCACATTGCCGTTCGGAGAGATCACGCGAACGAGATCGCCCACCGAGACGCCGAGCTGGCGGGCGAGCCGCGTTCCGATGGCAATGCCGTTGGAGGAATCGAAATTGTCGAAGGTACCGGTGCGCACGTTGCCGGAGACCAGCGGCAGCTTGCGGAGGTCCGTCTCGCGCACACCGCGCACCAGCGCGCCGAGCGAGCCGGCCGGGCCGCTGACCAACACCTGCCCCTCGATGAAGGGCATGGCGAATTTCACGCCGTCCAGATTCTCAAGACGTGCCGCCACCGCGTCATAGTCGTCGAGCTCGCTGCCGATCGGCTGCACGAGCAGGTGACCGTTGATGCCGAGGATCTTGGTCAGGAGCTCGGCGCGAAAGCCGTTCATCACCGCCATGACGATGATGAGCGTGGCAACGCCCAGCATGATGCCGAGGAAGGAGAAGCCCGCGATGACCGAAATGAACGTCTCGCGCCGGCGGGAGCGCAGATAGCGCCCGGCAAGCATCCATTCGAAGCCGGCAAAGGGGCGCGTGTCGCCCTTTCGCTGCGTGGCTTTGGCGCCTGCGCTCATTCCCGCTCCTTCACCCGGACAGCTCCCTCATTCAGGCGCGCCCGCCCGCCGCATGACGACGACGCGGGCGAATCCCCAGCCCATCAGCCCGCGAGGTCGGACACCAGCCGATTGACCGCTTCTTGCGGCGAAAGCGTGACGCGTTCGCTGCTCGCACGGTTCTTCAGCTCCACGACTCCGTCCTTCAGGCCGCGCGGACCGACGATAAGCTGCCACGGCAGGCCGATGAGGTCCATGCTCGCGAACTTGGCGCCCGCGCGCGTGTCGACATCATCCACAAGCACATCGAGACCGGCGGCACCGAGCTGGCTTTCCAGGTCGTCGCAGGCCGTGTCCGTCGCCTCGTCGCCGGGCTTCAGATTGACGATGCCGACGTGGAACGGCGCGACCGAGGCCGGCCAGATAATGCCCGCCTCGTCGTGATGGGCCTCGATGATCGCGCCCAGAAGACGGGACACGCCGACACCATAGGAGCCCATGTGCACGGGAACCTCGACACCGTCCGGCCCCGTGACCTTCGCGCCCATGGGCTCGGAGTACTTGGTGCCGAAATAGAAGATGTGCCCCACCTCGATGCCACGCGCCGACATGCGCGCCTCCTCGGCGACCTCGCCGTAGGCCGTCTCGTCGTGCATCTCGTCGGTCGCCGCATACGGCGTGGTCCAGGCCTCGATGACCGGGCTGAGATCGGCGGAAAAATCCGTGTCCTCGCCGGGAATCGGCAGGTCCAGGATGGCCTTGTCGCAGAAGACCTCGCTCTCGCCGGTGGCGGCCAGGATGATGAACTCGTGGCTCATGTCGCCGCCGATGGGGCCGGTATCGGCCCGCATGGGAATGGCCTTCAGCCCCATCCGGGCAAAGGTGCGCAGATAGGCGACGAACATGCGGTTGTAGGCATGACGCGCGCCCTCCTTGTCCAGATCGAAGGAATAGGCATCCTTCATCAGGAACTCGCGGCCGCGCATCACGCCGAAGCGGGGACGCACCTCGTCCCGGAACTTCCACTGGATGTGATAGAGGTTGAGCGGCAGGTCGCGGTAGCTCTTCACCGACGCGCGGAAGATGTCGGTGACCATTTCCTCGTTGGTCGGACCAAAGAGCATGTCGCGCTCATGTCGGTCGGTGATGCGCAGCATCTCCTTGCCGTAGGCATCATACCGCCCGCTTTCGCGCCACAGGTCCGCCGGCTGAACGGTCGGCATGAGCAGCTCGAGCGCACCGGCGCGATTCTGCTCCTGACGCACGATCTCCTCGATCTTCTTCAGCACGCGCAGCCCCATGGGCAGCCACGCATAGATGCCCGCCGTCTCCTGGCGGATCATGCCGGCGCGCAACATGAGCCGGTGCGACACGATCTCGGCCTCTTTCGGCGTCTCCTTGAGAATGGGCAGGAAATATCGGGACAGTCGCATGAAGAAACACTCGATGATTGGGCGGCACGCGGCAGGTTGCCGCTCCGGCATGGCACGGCGCGCAGGGCGTCCGCAATGTTCCGGCAGTCAAAGCGCAAGCCGGGGCAAAACACAAGACCTGCCGTGCGCCGGGGCACGCTCAATCCAGCCAAACCCGCACCACATCGGGATGCCACGCACCCGCTGCAAGTGGGCGAACGCAAAAAAAATGGGCTCGCCTTGCACAAAATGGTGACAAGCCCAAGACATTGGGGTAATGTCCAGCCTCATAAGAAGACAAGTCGTCGCAAGACAAGAGCTTGTCGAACAACGGACTTCGCGGTCTGAGTCTTGGGAGGAAGCACCTTCTGGCGCACCTTAGGGTCGCAGCCCGTCAAACAGATCTAAAAGTCATTTGACGAATGAAGGTATGATACGCGAAACCTGAAAAGGCAGGGTCTAGTACCCTGCCTTTTTTCTTTTCCCGGTCTCAAACATATCGTTCTTCATCGCATCCGATTACTTGCCCTTGCGTAATTTTCAAGTATGTCACACTTCCCTCTGCCCACCGGCAAGGCAGCGGCATCGACTTTCACTTTCCGCAAAACGAACGCAGGACAGCCACTCGCACCGCCCCCGGCGCGGGCATTCAACCGCTCGAAACGGACCGCCCGCCTTGCCTAGGGTGTGCCCCCTAGCTGCGTGAGGCGAACCAGGCATCGAGCGGCTGCACGAGCGGCGGCTTGCCGTTGGCCTCGGGCCAGGAATCGATGGCCCAGGCCTTGCCGGACGCGGTCTCCCGCAGAACCGCCGTGGCATGGGGATAGCGACCATCGAGGAAGAAGCCGCGCGCCACCGGGCTGGTGACCTTGTGATGCTTCAAAAAACCCTGCCGCGCCGCGACGAGCAGAACGCTGGTCGTGTTGGTTGCCTCGTCTATGCAATCCATCTGCCCGGGCACGCCCGCGTTGTGCAGGTCGTATCCGCCGATGTCGCCGCTGGAGCCCGCGACCGGGCCGATCTCCTTTTCCGACCACGAGATGAGACGGGCGACCGCCTTGCGCTCATCCTCCGGCGAAGCCGCGCCCGCCGCGAGAATCCGCTTCATGGTCGCCAGGCGCCGGGGCGTGAAGTCGAAGGCCGTTTTCCGGGCACAGCCGAAGGCATGACAGACGTAGATCCGCTCGCCCGCCGGCGCGACGCCGCCATGCGCCCCGTACCAGCCGACGGCCGGTCCGCTCGCCTGGCCGGCACATCCGCCGAGCAGGAGGCCCGCAACGACCAGAACCGCCGGCGCGTGGGCAAAACGGCGCCGGACGGCGCAGCGAACCGGTCTCGAGGGGCGAATCGTCATCATGGATCTCCAGCGTGACGTTCTTTATGACCCGGCCGTTTGCCACACGGAAGAGGACGCGCTAAGTGACCGGCTCGAAACTCACCGGGGCGCGACAGGCGCTCCTTGCAGGGGATGACCAGACATGCAGCCCGTACACGTCGTCGGCGGCGGACTCGCCGGATCCGAGGCCGCGTGGCAGATCGCCCGGCGCGGCATTCCCGTCATTCTTCACGAGATGCGGCCGGTGCGCGGAACCGATGCCCACAAGACGGACGGCCTTGCCGAACTCGTCTGTTCCAACTCCTTCCGCTCGGACGACGCGGAACAGAATGCCGTCGGCCTGCTCCACGCGGAGCTGCGCGACGCCGGCTCGCTCATCATGCGCTCGGCCGACGCTCACCAGGTGCCGGCGGGCGGCGCGCTCGCCGTGGACCGGGACGGGTTTTCCGACGCGGTGACGGCGGCCCTCGAGGCACACCCGCTCATCACCATCGAGCGCGGAGAGATCGCCGGACTGCCGCCCCACGACTGGGACAGCGTCATCGTCGCGACGGGCCCCCTCACCTCGCCGGCACTCTCGGAAGCGATCCTTGCCGAAACGGGCGAGGACGCGCTCGCCTTCTTCGACGCCATCGCACCGATCCTCCATTTCGATTCGGTCGACTTCGACACCTGCTGGTTCCAGTCGCGCTACGACAAGGTGGGGCCCGGCGGCTCGGGCAAGGACTACATCAACTGCCCGATGGACAAGGACCAGTACAACGCCTTCATCGACGCGCTGATCGCCGCGCCCAAGACCGAGTTCAAGGAGTGGGAGGAGAACACTCCCTACTTCGACGGCTGCCTGCCGATCGAGGTGATGGCGGAGCGTGGGCGCGAAACCCTGCGACACGGTCCGATGAAGCCGATGGGCCTGACGAACGCCCACAAGCCGGACCAGAAGCCCTATGCGGTCGTGCAGCTTCGCCAGGACAACGCGCTCGGCACGCTCTACAACATGGTCGGCTTCCAGACGAAGCTGCGTCACGGCGCCCAGCTCGAGGTGTTCAGGCAGATCCCGGGTCTGGAGGATGCCGTCTTCGCGCGCCTCGGCGGGCTGCACCGCAACACCTTCCTGAACTCCCCGAAGCTTCTGGATGCGACGCTGCGCCTCAAGGCCCGGCCCGCGCTGCGTTTCGCCGGGCAGATCACGGGCTGCGAGGGCTACGTGGAATCGGCGAGCGTCGGCTGCATGGCGGGACTGTTCGCCGCCGCCGAACGGCTGGGCACCGAGATTGCGCCCCCGCCTGCGACGACCGCCATGGGCGCCCTGCTCGGCCACATCACCGGTGGTCACATCCTGCGTGACGAACCCGGTCCGAGGTCGTTCCAGCCGATGAACGTGAACTTCGGCCTGTTTCCGCCGGTCGAAGCGCCGAAGGTCGACGCGGAAGGCAAGCGCATTCGCGGCAAGGACAAGTCCCGCGCCAAGAAGCGCGCCATGACCGATCGCGCGCGCGCGGACTTCGGCGCATGGATGCAGACACTCGCCCTGCCCGAGAAAGCAGCCTGACATCACCTTCCCGCGGTTTCTCCCTTGCGACCCGGCGGCCTCAGGCGGCCGGCGCGTCCCGCGTGTCCGCCTGCTCATCGGGCCTGGAGCGGTCATCCGGATCGGGCAGCCCGCCATCACGGCCGAGATAGGTGACATTGGCGGGAACCGCGAAGGCGGACCCGTTGGCACGCACGATGTCGCCAATCCCGATCAGGAGCTCCTCCTGAAGGGACATGAACTCGGTCAGATCCGCGCTCATGACATAGGTGAACACGTCCAGGTCGAGGGAATAGGTGCCGTATCCCGCGAAGGAGACACGCAGGGCCATCTGGTCGAGCACCCTCTCGTGACCGATCAGATATGCGCGCACCTGCTCGACAATGCGCAGCACCGCCGCCGGATCGGTCTCGTATCGCACGCCAAGGCGATGCCTGAACAAGAAGCGGTCGCGCCGGCTGAAGTTGACGATCTTGCGCTTGGCAAGATCCGAGTTCGACACGGTGATCAGCGTCCGGTCGAGCGCGCGGATGCGGGTTGATCGAATACCGATGGACTCGACCGTGCCAGCAAGCCCCTCGAACTCGCAGTACTCACCCACACGCACCATTCGGTCGGCGTAGAGAATCACGCCGCCGATGAGGTTCTCGAGTGTCGGCTGGGCAGCAAGGGCAACCGCCAGACCACCGACGCCGAGACCGGCGACGACGCCATAAACGGGAATGCCGATCTGTGTGGCACCGTAGCCGAGCAAAAAGACCGCAAGGCAGAGACCGGCAAGGCGGAACGCGGACAACAACAGGCTGGAGTCGAGGCTCGTCGTGGGAACCGCCGGGTTCTTCATCACCCAGCTCGCAAGGAAGTCGACGGCCTGATACGCCAACCAGGCAATCGCGGTCCACATGATCGCCTCGGACGCCGTGCCCACGACAATCATCGGCGCACCGGTGATGTTGACCTGCTGCTCCACGAGATAGCGGAAGATCAGCACGGTCACGAAGAGAGCGACCGGCTGCTGCATCCGGCGAAGACGCCGACGAACGTCAGACAGCGGCACGGCCCGCCAGCGGTTCCAGCGCTGCAGAAGGATTGGCAGGGACACGCCGAGTACCACCAGAACGCCAAGCGCGAACCATTGCCAGACCGCCTGATTGTAAAACTCGTACCGAAGCCACGCCGGTCCGGCACGGATCAGGTCGAACCAGCGCGGGGCAACGAGATTGCCGGGCGTGTAGATGTAGTAGGAATAGAGGTCCTCGCCATTGTCCGAGCGTGAGGGAAAGAGCTTCACCGCGTCGTAGTCGGCGGGAATACGGGCCACGGTCTCCTTGGAGATCAGATAGCGCACTTCTCCCTTTTCCTTGCCCACCTGGGCGATGACGAGGTCGGTTCCCGGCAGGGTCCAGCGCTGGGGAAGATCGGCGGCTTCGCTTGCGTCCATGAAGGTGCCGGCCGCTTCGCCCGGAATGGACGAAAGCTCGGGCATGTAGATCCGGTCGAGGATCTCGCGAAACTGCAGCACGATCTCCGTGCCGACGTTCCTGCGGGCGGTCTGGGGAATTTCCGAAAGGTCGAAGACATCACGCGCCTTCTGGATCAGAAGCCTGACGATCTGCAACCGACGTTCCTGCTCGTCATCGAGAAAGAACGTGCCGGCGGCATTGTACCGGTCGCGAACGTCGCGCCAGATCCGCTCCGCCTCGAACATGATGACGAGATAGCTTTCGAGCGTCGCGCGCGGGCTGGAGGTGTCCGGCGGTGCGATGGGATAGTCACGAAACAGCCGCTGCAGATCCGGAATGCGGCTCCTGATCTCCGATTCCACCGCTTTCGACGAATCGACCCCGCCTCCCATGAGGACACTTCGGTGCACAAGCCCTTCGCCACGAAGGGTCTGGGCGTTCGCACCACCCTGAAAAGACAGGGACAAAACGCAGGCGGTCACGATCATGGCACAGCTTACGCAGCGGTTCGCGCGTGTTGCACCATTCGCCAGAACCTGGCGAGCGATGCGGATAAAAGCTGACATGTCCCTGCCCCTCTGGATTGTCCCCGAAAATCAGGGCCAACCCTAGGAGGGAAACTTGAAACGCACGTTAAGGGACAGAAGATCGTCGCATTGCGGCAGGCGGATCGTCAGGCGCCAGGAGCCTTTCGCGATGCCTGGCGCGCGGTGCGCCAGTAGATCCACAGACGCTTCAGTCGCGACAATTGTGCCGGCCTGACAAAAGGCTGGTAGCCTGGCGCCTCGATCCGGTCGAGCAGCGGTTCGACGAGACATACGGGAAGAAAAGCCGGCGCGACAGGGCGCGAGACACAGCCGATTCTCGCGCGCGTCTCGGACAGATGCGCTCGGGCCCGTGCCGCGAGCTCTCCGATCGCCGCCTTGAGCGCAGGCGTCTCCTCACCCGCGAATACGCTCTCGGCCTCGACACCGTAGCGGTCCAGGATATCGGCCGGAAGGTACATCTGGCGCCGGCGCGCATGCCAGGGGAGCGCCCGCAGAAGGCCGGTGATGGCATAGGCGACACCGGCGTGGCCGGCAGCCTCTGCCGTGCCGGGATCACGGCCACCGGCCAGAACGATGGCCGAGAGCTGGACAAGCGCCGAGGCGGTCTCGCCCGCATAGCCCTCCAGGTCGCCGACGCTCGGCATCGGATCGTCATAGAGATCGAAGGTTCGCGCCTCGATGAGATCGAGAAACGGCTTCAGCGGAAGACCATAGCGCGCGATGACCTGCCTCAGTTCGCGGGCGACCGGGTGCTGGTCGGCATCGCCCCCCTCGGGAGCCTCGAGCGTGTCCCGCCACCACTGAAAGCGGATCTCGCCGGGCATGGGGTCGGAAACCAGTTCGCGGGTACGCGCGATCTCGCAGGAAAAGGCATAGATCGCCGCGACCGCCGAACGCTCCGGCTCGGGCACGAAGAGAAGCGACAGGTAGCGGTCGAAATCGAGATCGCGCACCAGGGCGAGACAGTCGCCATCGGCTGGGGACGTTTTCATTGCGGGAAACCTAGGGCCATTGCCGCGTCAGTCCACCGCCAGAAGCACGGCCGCAACGGCCCTATCCTCGGAAAGCAGCACGTTGTAGGTCCGCACCGCTGCGCCGGTCGTCATCGCGTCCGACATGATGCCCGCCTCGCGCAATGCCGTCTTCAGCGCGGACGGGATGCGCGCCGGCTCATCGCCGGCGCCGATCAGCAGCACCTCGATGTCGGCCAGTTCCTGGAACACCCGCTCCAGCGCGTCGCCGTCGAGATCCGCCATGGAGGTGGCGGCGAACCCGTAGATACCGCTCGGCACGCACAGCAGCGATCCGCGATGGGACATGTCCGCAAAACGGAAGCCACCGTCACCATAGGCCTCTATCGGCGCGCGTCCCGGGAAATGCGCATCCCGGATCACGATGCCCTCGCCGCGTTTCGCCATTGCTCAAGCCTGCCTTCCGGGGCCGTTCTCCACGCTCAGGCGGAGGCGGCGCTTCCGCTCTTGCCCGTGCCCTTGGCGTTCTCGCCGCCCTCATCGTCGCCCGCGATCTTGCCCGGACGCAGGTTGAGCAGGATCAGGAAGGGCGCCGCAAGGAAGATCGAGGAATAGGTGCCGATCACGATGCCGAAGATCATCGCCAGCGTGAAGGAGCGGATGACCTCGCCACCAAAGGCATAGAGCGCGAACAGCGCCAGGAGCGTCGTCAGCGAGGTCATGATCGTGCGCGACAGCATCTCGTTGATGGACCGGTCGAGAAGCTGCGGCAGCGGCATCTTCTTGTATCGCCGGAGATTCTCGCGGATACGGTCGTAGACCACCACCGTATCGTTGAGCGAGTAGCCGATGATGGTCAGGATCGCCGCAATCGACGACAACGAGAAATCAAGCTGCAACACCACGAAGAGACCGATGGTGACGACGATGTCGTTGATCGTGGTCAGGATCGCGCCGATGGCGAAATGCCATTCGAAGCGGAACCAGATGTAGAACATGATGACGATCAGCGAGGCGGCGACGGCGATCATGCCGGCCTGGGCCAGCTCGCCGGAGACGCGCGGCCCCACCACCTCGACGCGCCTGAAGTCGACGCTCTCGCCAAAGCTCTCGCGAACCGTGGACACGACGGCCTGCTGGGCAAGCTCGCCGCCCTCGGGCTGCTGCACGCGCACAAGAACCTCGTCGGGCGCACCGAACTGCTGCACCTGGACGTCGCCCAGATTGAGCGTTCCGAGCTGGGCGCGAATGCCGGCGATATCGGCGGGCGACTCATGCGTCTTGAGCTCGAAGACCGTGCCGCCCTTGAAGTCGATGCCGAAGTTCAGACCGACGGAGAAGAACAGCGCGATCGAGGCCAGGAACACGACCGCCGAAAAGGGGAACGACAGCACGCGCAGCCGCATGAAGCGAATGTTCGTCGATTCGGGGAGAAGTCTGAGAAGCATGTGTTTTTCCCCGGGTCAGATCGTCAGGTGGCTCGGGCGCTTCCAGCGCACCCACAGCGCGACCAGAAGCCGCGAAACGGTGAAGGCCGAGAACACGGTGGTGAAGATGCCGATGGCAAGCGTCACCGCGAAACCGCGGATCGGGCCGGAGCCGAGCTGGAACAGGATGAGCGCCGCGATCAGCGTCGTGATGTTGGCGTCAAGGATGGTACCGAGGGCACGCGAGTAGCCCGCGTCAATGGCACTGATCGCCGACCTGCCCGCTCGCGCTTCCTCGCGGATGCGCTCGAAGATCAGGACGTTGGCGTCCACCGCCATGCCGATGGTGAGCACGATGCCGGCGATGCCCGGCAGCGTGAGCGTCGCCTGCAGGAACGTCAACGCGCCGAAGATCATGAGGACGTTCGCGCAAAGCGCGAGATCGGCGATGAGACCGAAGCGTCCGTAGGCCAGAATCATGAACACCACGACCAGCGCCGCACCGATGAAGGAGGCCAGACGGCCGGCATCCACCGAATCCTGGCCGAGCCCCGGACCGATCGATCGTTCCTCGACGACCGTCAGCTTGGCCGGCAGCGCGCCGGCGCGAAGCAGCACCGCGAGATCGTTGGCGCTCTCCACCGTGAAGTTGCCCGAGATCTGGCCGGAGCCGCCCGTGATCGGTTCACGGATGACAGGCGCGGAGACGACCTCGTTGTCGAGCACGATGGCGAACGGCCGGCCGACGTTGCGCTGGGTGACGACGGAGAAGGTGCGCGCGCCCGAGGTGTTGAAGCGGAAGTTCACCACCGGTTCGTTGGTGCGGCTGTCAAAGGCGACCTGGGCGTCGGTCAGGTCCTCGCCCGACAGAAGGGGTGCCTCGTCCAGAAGATAGGGCACGGGGGGATCGTCGGCCGAATACAGGACGACCGTTCCCGCCGGCGGGCGCGAGGAGACGGCCTGCTGGGGCGACATGGACTGGTCGACCATGTGGAAAGTGAGCTGCGCGGTCTGGCCCACGAGGTCCTTCAGGCGCTCGGGATCGCCCTCGCCCGGAGCCTCGACCAAGATACGGTCGTCGCCTTGGCGCTGAATGCTGGGCTCGGTGGTCCCGAACTCGTCGAGGCGCAGGCGGATGGTTTCGATCGACTGCTGCACCACGGAGTTGATGCGCTGGGTCAGCCCCGCGTCGGTAAAGCTGAAACGGATCAGGCCGTCGTCCGCGACATCGATCTGGAACTCGTCGACCGCCTGGCCGCCGAAGACCGAGGTCACCAGAGGATTGACCAGATCGGCGAGCCGCGTGCGGGCATCCTCCAGGCGGGAAAGGTCGCGGATACGCACCTGCACGCCCTGCCCCTGGACGCCAAGCCCGGTGTAGCCGATGCGCTGGTCCTCGCGCAGACGGTGGCGGATATCGCCTTCAAGCGTCTTCAGACGCTTCTGGATGTAGTCGGTCCGGTCGACCTCATACAGGAGATAGGCACCTCCCTGAAGGTCGAGGCCCAGCACGATCTGGCGCTTCGGGAACCAGTCGGGCAGCGCGTCGAGGGTCGCCTGCGACAGGAAGTTCGGCAGGGTGCTGATCGCCCCGGCGAGAATGACGAGGACGATCAGAGTGATCTTCCAGCGCGCGAAGTAGAGCATAGCGGTGCCGTTTCCAGAGCATCTCCCGAAGACGTGGATCCGCTCCCCGTCACGGGCTTGCAAAAAGCGTTGGGCGGACCGGACGACAGGCGGAACGGTTTCCGTCGGCCGTTCAGGCCGGGACTGTCCCTGTCCGGTCCCGGGATCCGGCCAAGCTCCCATGGGGCACGGCCGGAATCACGAGGGGCTGATCGCCGTCCGGCTCAGCCGTTTTCCTTGACCGGCTCGGTCTTCGAGCGCACCTCGGTGATCATGGAGCGCACGACACGGATCTTGACGCCCTCGGAGATCTCGACCTGGACCTCGCTCTCGTCGACGACCTTCGAGATCTTGCCGATCAGGCCGCCGCTGGTGACGACCGTGTCGCCACGACGCAGGTTCGAGACCATCTCCTGGTGCTGCTTCATCCGCTGGCGCTGCGGCCGGATGATCAGGAAGTACATGATCACGAAGATCAGCACGAAGGGAAGGACCGACATCAGCAGGTCGGGCGCCCCGGCGCCCCCGACACCTTGCGCGAAAGCGGGCGTAATCAGCATCAAGAAACTCCTCTGGAAGGCGCATCGGAACCGCTTGCAACACAAGCCGGTCGACGCGCCGCGCCGTTGTCTCAGCGCGTGAATGTCAGGCCGCGCGGACTATACAAGTCATGAACGGCTTTGCAAGGCGAACCGGAGGGGGCTCCAGGCCACGGGATTGCAGGCTTTGGCAATGCCCGCGCCCGTGCTAGGCAGGCATCGTGAGCCTCGTAGCGGCCCGCGCGACACCCTTACCCGACCGACTTCACCAAGCATGGCGTAGATATGGATCAATCCCCTGTGCACAAGGGCGAACTGGACGGAATTGCCCAACGTCTCGACACGCTCATCGAACTCATCTCCCGCGCGGTTCCCCCGCGGCCCCGCGCGCCGGACTTTGCGGCCGCCGACGCGTTCGTCTGGAACGCGGCAGGCGCGGAGCTGGAGCCCATCGCCCGGGTCAACCGGGTCGACATCGACCTCCTGCAGGGCGTCGACAGCGCGCGCGACCAGCTTCTGGCCAACACGCAGCGCTTCGCAAAGGGCTTTGCCGCCAACAACGTGCTGCTCTGGGGCGCGCGCGGAATGGGCAAGTCGTCGCTGGTGAAGGCCGTTCACGCGCGCGTCAACGCGGACTTCGAGAAGGCGGGACGCTCCGAGCGGCTGAAGCTCGTCGAGATCCACCGCGAGGACATCGAGAGCCTGCCGGCACTCATGCGCCTCATTCGCGACGGCAACCACCGCACCATTCTGTTCTGCGACGATCTGTCCTTCGATACGGGGGATGCGTCCTACAAGTCGCTCAAGGCGGCGCTCGACGGCGGCATCGAAGGCCGGCCGGACACCGTGCTCTTCTACGCCACCTCCAATCGCCGGCACCTGCTGCCGCGCGACATGATCGAGAATGAACGGTCCACGGCGATCAACCCCGGCGAGGCCGTCGAGGAAAAGGTGTCGCTTTCGGATCGATTCGGCCTGTGGCTCGGCTTCCACAAATGCAGCCAGGATGAGTATCTGGCGATGATCGACGCCTATGTGACCCACCACGGGCTCGACTATGACGCCGACCGGCTGCGCGCCGAGGCGCTGGAGTGGTCCACCACCCGTGGCAGCCGTTCAGGCCGCGTCGCCTTCCAGTTCATCCAGGATCTGGCCGGGCGCCTCAACCGCACGCTCTGAGGCACGGATTGTCCGGGGACGCGCGGTGATTGAAATCATCCTGCCGCGCGTCCACATCCCCCTTCGGCACGCGCCATGCGGCCTTCGACGGCTGAAGGGGTCCCATGACTGTTCGACGACGCTTCACCCTTCTTGGTGCGCTTGCGGTGCTCGCCGCCGCGCTTGTCGGCCTCCTGGCGCTGACAGGCCTGTCCGACTTCGACCTCTCCGGACGCACGACACGCCCGCTCGCGTTCGAGACGCCCGAGGGACGGATTCAGGGCACCCTGCTGCTTCCCGACGCCCCAACCGCTGCCTATGTCGTCCTCGTGCACGGCGACGGACCGCAGGACCGGACGGCGGGCGGCGGCTATCTCCCTCTCCTGAATGCCCTGCTCGACGCCGGGATCGCAGTTTACAGCTGGGACAAGCCCGGCATCGGCGAAAGCGAAGGCAACTGGCTTGGCCAGTCCATGCATGCGCGCGCGGACGAAGCACAGGCCGCGCTCGATGCCCTGATCGCCGCGCGGCCGGATGCGGCGGACCGCTCCGGCTTTCTGGGTTTCTCCCAGGCCGGATGGGTGCTTCCCGACCTTGCCGCACGTCCGGGAACCCCGACCCGCTTCGCGGTCAGCATTGGCGCCGCGCTCGACTGGCAGAGGCAGGGCGACTACTACACCCGCCGCCGCCTCGCGGCGGAGGGTATGCCGGAACGCCGGATATCCGACGAGCTTGCGAGCCTGGCCGCACGGGAGGACGACGCGTTTGCCCGATACGCACGCGGCGAGATCACGCGGGCGGAGGCGGCGCGCGTCTTCGACGTGTCCCCTGCCCGTTTCGACTTCATCCGCCGCAACAGGTTCGCGAACGCCTCCAGCGATCTGGAGCACGCCCGCATTCCCTATCTGGCGATGTGGGGCGAAGAGGATCTCAACGTGGATGCGGCATGGAATGCCGCTGCCTGCGAGCGCCTTCTGGAGGAAAGCGGCACGCCACATCGGGTGATCCTGGTGCAGGACGCGACGCACAGCCTGCTGCACAGCGCCTTGTTCAACCATCAGCTTGCGGGCGACTGGCCCTGGTATGCCAGGGTCGCCTTCCTGGGCCTCGGGCGTGCCGCCTATGCGCCCGGCACGCTCGAAACACTCACGACGTGGATCCGGGCCGCGGCAAGCGGCCCGGATGCGTTCAAAGCGGCGGCTTCCGGCGCGGAGTGATCGCGTCGGCGCCAAGTTCGGGTGCGGTGCCCGCAAGCGGGTCGCCCGCACCGGCCTCGGCGGAGATCGGCGGGCCGGAATAATCGTCCGGCGGAGCGACCGAGGACGCCTGCTTGCAGTTGGTCAGCCACACGTCATAGACGGGGTGCTCCACCGCATGCAGGCCGGGGCTTGCCGCGAACATCCAGCCGGTGAAGATCCGACGAACTTCGTTGTTGAGGGTGATCTCGTCCACCTCGACAAAGGCCGTCGTCTTCGGCGTCTCCGTTTGCGGGCGCGTGTTGCACTCGCGCGGGGTCACCTGAAGGGCTCCGAACTGCACGGTCTCCCCGATGTAGACATCGAAGGAGATGATGCGGCCGGTGATCTTGTCGAGGCCGGAGAACTCGGCGACCGGATTCTGGATGATCTCCGCCCGCGCCGGGCCGGCAAGAACCGCCGCGACGGCACATCCCGCGAGAACCGTTCGCCCGAGGCTCCCTGCCCCGGCAAATACCCGCTTGCGCGCAGCCTGCATCATGCACTCCACCTTCTGCCAGAGACCGGTCGGCGTTACGCGTCGGAGAGATCCGCAAGGCGCTTGCGCGCCTCCAGAACCCTCTCGCGGCGCTCGACGAACTCGGCGCGCTTTTCCTGCTCGCTGGCGACGATTTCCTCGGGAGCCTTTGCGAGGAAGGCCTCGTTGCCAAGCTTCTTGTCGATGCGTGCGATTTCCTGATCGAGCTTCGTCTCTTCCTTGGCAAGACGCGCGGCTTCCGCACCGAGATCGATGATACCCGCCAGCGGCAGGCAGACCGTCGCCTCACCCGCCACGAGCTGAACCGAACCGCGCGGAGCCTCGTCCGACAACGAGATGCTCTCGGCACGCGCGAGACGCAGGATCTGCGCCTCGTGGGTCTTCAGGCGCTGCGCGGTCACGGCACCGGCTCCGGTGACGACCAGCGGCACCTTGGCGCCCGCCGGGACATTCATCTCCGCGCGAACCGAGCGGATCGAGGAAATCAGGTCCACCACCCAGTTGATCTCGGCGGCTGCGTCCACATCGCCTCCGGCCGACACCGGCCAGCGCGTATGCGTCAGGAGCTTCTCGCGGCCCTTGCCGGTTCCCTCGACCGTCTTCGCCCAGAGTTCCTCCGTCATGAACGGCATGAAGGGATGAAGCAGCTTCAACGTTTCATCGAGCACCCATGCGGCGGTCGCGCGGGTCTCGGCCTTCGCCTCCTCGCTGCCCTCGGAGAAGATCGGCTTGGCGAACTCCAGATACCAGTCGCAATAGGTGTTCCACACGAAGCGGTAGGCCGCGCCCGCCGCCTCGTTGAACCGGAAGCCCTCGAGCGCGTCGGTGATCTCCACGCCGCAGCGCCCCACCTCGGTGACGATCCAGCGGTTCACGGTCTCGCGCACCGCCGCCGGGTCGAAGCACTCGGGACGCTCGCCACCGTTCATCTCCACGAAACGCGCGGCGTTCCAGAGCTTGGTGACGAAGTTGCGGTAGCCGGCGACACGGCTCGTCGCGAGCTTGATGTCTCGGCCCTGGGCGGCCATGGCGGCAAGCGTGAAGCGCAGCGCGTCCGCGCCATATTCGTCGATCAGCGCCAGCGGATCGATGACGTTGCCCTTCGACTTCGACATCTTCTGCCCCTTCTCGTCGCGAACGAGGGCATGGATGTAGACCGTGTGGAAGGGTTCGGTCGTCATGTAGTGGTTGCCCATCATCATCATGCGGGCGACCCAGAAGAAGATGATGTCGAAACCGGTGACGAGCACGCTGGTGGGATAGTAGTTCGCAAGCTCCGGCGTCTTGTCCGGCCAGCCGAGCGTGGAGAACGGCCACAACGCGGAGGAAAACCAGGTGTCGAGCACGTCCTCGTCGCGATAGAGCGCGACGGGACCCTCGCCGTCTCCGGCCTCCCAGCGTGCAAGCGCGGCTTCGACGTCCACGACCTCGACCTCGCGGCCGAACGCCTCGCGCGCGGCGGCAAGCGCCTCCTCCTCGCTCTTCTCCACGAAGAGCGCGCCATCGGGACCATACCAGGCGGGGATGCGGTGTCCCCACCAGAGCTGGCGCGAGATGCACCAGGGCTGGATGTTCTCCATCCACTCGTAATAGGTCTTGTCCCAGTTCTTCGGGACAAAGCGCGTGCGCCCCTCGCGAACACTGTCGATGGCCGGACCCGCCAGCGTCTTCGCGTCCACATACCACTGGTCGGTCAGAAGCGGCTCGATGGGCACGCCGCCACGGTCGCCATGGGGGACCATGTGGGTGTGCGGCTCGATGCGGTCGAGAAGCCCGAGCTCCTCCATCCGCGCGACCAGGCGCTTGCGCACGTCGAAACGGTCACAGCCCTCGAAGGCGGCAATGGTCGCGGACAGCTCCGCGTTTTCGGCAAGCCCCTCCAGAAACTCCGGATTTTCGGCGAGGCGCACCTTCGCCTCGCGGTCGAGCACGGAGATCATCGCCAGATCGTGACGCTTGCCGACCTCGAAATCGTTGAAGTCATGCGCCGGGGTGATCTTCACCGCGCCGGAACCCGCGGTCGGGTCGGCGTAGTCGTCGCCGACGATTGAGATGCGGCGTCCCACCAGCGGCAGCACGGCGAACTTGCCGATCAGACCCTGGTACCTCGGATCCTCCGGGTTCACCGCGATCGCGGTGTCGCCGAGCATCGTCTCGGGACGGGTGGTCGCGACGGTGATGTAATCCCGGGTCTCGAATTCGGTCGGATTGCCCTCTTCGTCGAAGGCCACCGGCGCCTGCCACGTTGCCCCGCCCTCGAGCGGATAGCGGAAGTGCCACAGGTTGCCCTTGATCTCGACCTGCTCGACCTCGAGATCCGAGATCGCGGTCAGAAGCTTGGGATCCCAGTTGACGAGACGCTTGTCCTTGTAGATCAGCCCTTCCTTGAAGAGACCGACAAACACCTCGAGGACGGCGCGGGTGAGCCCCTCGTCCATGGTGAAGCGCTCGCGGGACCAGTCGCAGGAGGCACCGAGCCGCTTGAGCTGGTTGCCGATCATGCCGCCCGATTCCGCCTTCCACGACCAGACCCGCTCGACAAAGGCCTCGCGCCCCATGTCGCGGCGGCTCGGCTCCTGGCGCTCCGCGAGCTGACGCTCGACGACCATCTGGGTGGCAATGCCGGCGTGATCCATGCCCGGCTGCCACAGCACGTCGCGTCCCCGCATGCGCTCGAAACGCACCAGGATGTCCTGCAGCGTGTTGTTGAGCGCGTGTCCCATGTGCAGCGAACCGGTCACATTGGGCGGCGGAATGACGATCGAAAAGGACGCAGCCCCCGGCTCGGCTCCCGCGCCGGCGCGGAAGGCGTCTACCTCGTCCCAGGCCTTCGCGATCCTGGGTTCGACGGAGGCGGCATCATAGGTCTTTTCGAGCATGGGTCTTCCCGGGGAACTGTATACTGACGGGGTGGTGTCTCGCAGGCGCGCGGCGAAGTCAACCATTCCCGAAAACGCGGCGACAGCAAGGCGCAAGCCTGCCTCGTGGCGTTTGTACACGAACGGATCGCCACGCCCCGCTTTCCGGCTTCCGCCCGTCACGGAAGACCGGAAGACGGGACACAAACGAAAAACGCCGCCCTGAGGGCGGCGTTGAAAGGCATCTTCAGGCGGCGCGGTCCGCCGCCCTCGATCAGCGGCCGCGCGAGACGCGTTCGATCTCCTGACGTACCATGCGCTCGACCATCGAGGGCAGATTGTCGTCGAGCCACTCCTTGAGCATCGGACGCAGGAGCTCTTTCACGAGATCCTCGAGCGTGCGGGAGTTGTTCGACAGAATCGTACCCGCCAGATTGCTGAAAGCGGAATGCACGGCCTGATTTGCATCGGCGGACAGGAGTCCGTCCTCGCCGATCGGAGACTTGGCGGACGACGCCTTGGGCTCTAGCGCGGGTGCCGGCTCGGGCTCGGGCTCCGGATCCACGAAAGCCACGTCACCGGTTTCCATGTCGTCCATGGCCATGGCTGCGGCCATGTCCATCTCGTCGTCCTCGACGGCAAGGTCCTCGGTAAGCTCGAAGACATCGTCTTCCGCCTCCGCCTCGGCCTCCACCGGCTCGGGTTCGGGCTCGGCTACGGCCACGGGATCGGGTTCGATGTCCGCATCGCCGGCGGAGTCGAAAAGCTTGTCCAGGTCATCCTGGGACATTGCTTCGCCAGCACCCATCTCGGGCTCCACTTCAGCTTCTGCCGCGTCCGCCTCAGGTGCCGCAGACGCAGGCTCCTCATCCGAAATGATCCGCCGAATGGAGGCCAGGATCTCCTCCATCGAGGGTTCTTGAGCTTGATTGGCGTTGGCCATCACAATCCCCGCACTCGCACAAACGGCGTTAACGCCCCGAGTTCGCCGTACCGGCAACGCGTTCCACGTGCCCAGACATACGCGACTCGAACATTGACACTATAACGCGTTCCCGCCGCTAGGGAAAACGCAGCACGCCCGAAAAACCGGACACCTCGTCCGTTCGAGCCACAGAATTCGCCGAGTCGGGCGACTTTTCAATGTGTTTGCGTAAAAAGCCGCCCGCCCCGGAGACCACAACGGGCCAGCCTCCAGTGGAGACAGGCCCGTTCCGTTCAATTCAGCGTTCGGAAGATGTCAGCGACCGTCCGGCGTCGTCAGGCCGAACCAGCTGTTGCGCACCTTCTTGTAGTGCTTCTTGTCGTCGTAGCGGGCGACGGCAAGGCCGATCTTGTCAGCTGTCAGGCTGCCGATTGCCGACATCAGCGCATAGGCGGCAACCGTACGGTCACGCTCGGCGGTGATGAGGTTGACGCGGCTGTTCACGAGCTCGAGCTGGGCGTTGAGGACGTCAAGCGTCGTACGCTGGCCGACGCGCTGCTCCTCGATGACACCCTCGAGGGCGAGCTGGTTGGCGGAAACCGCATCCTGCGCGGCAGTGATCGAGGCCACTGCGGCCTGATACTGCCCCCAGGCGGACACGATCGCGGCGCGGACCTGATCGCGCGCCACGTCAAGCTGGATGCGGGCGCGACCGAGGTCTTCCTTCGCCTGACGCACCCGCGAAGACACCGCGCCGCCCTGGTAGATCGGAATGCTCACGCGACCATAGACGCTTGCCGAATCGACCGTGTCGATACCGCGCGAGGACGGCGGGTTCCACTGCCGGGCAAGGTTGCCTTCCAGCGTCACCGTGGGCAGCAGTTCGCCTTCCACCGTCTTCACCGCGAAACTGCCCGCATCGACGAGATGCTGGGCGGAGAGAATCGCCGGATGGGCGGACGCCCCCATCTTCAGCGCCGGGTCCAGCTTCTTGGGAAGCTGGGAGTAGATGTTCGTGTGGGCCGACAGGGTCTTGGGATCCGAGCCAACCACCTGGCGATAAACCGCCCGCGCCGTGTTCACGTTGGCCAGCGCCAGGTTGAGCGCCGACTGGGCCTCGGAATAACGGGCCCGAGACTGCGAAACGTCCGTGCGCGTGCCCTCGCCCACCTCGAAGCGATCCTGAGCCGCGCGCACCTGCTCGGCCAGGAACTTGAGGTTCGAACGGCGCAGCGACACGATCGCCGTGGAGCTGATCACGTCCATGTAGGCCGTCGCAGCGTTGTTCATGACGCTCTGCTCGGTGGAGCGCAGGCTCTCGCGCTGCGCCCGCACGATGGCTTCCGCCTGGCGTGTCGAGTTCACGGTCCGGAAGCCGCGAAAGAGCGCCTGCGAAACCTGCAAGGCGGCGGTCGCCGTGTTGTTGTAGCTGTCCTGCCCCGGCGAAGAACTCGAATAGACGCCGCCGACGTCGAGAGACCCGAAGATCTGCGGACGCCAGCCGGACAGGGCCTGAGGCACCTGCTCGTCCACGGACCGCAGTTCGGCGCGCGCCGCGTTGAGGGTCGGATTGTCCTGATACGCCTTCGCGAGCGCCTCACTGATCGACTGCGACCACGCGGCCTCCGGCACCGCGATCGCCGCAGACGCAAGCGCGGCCGCAAGAATCCAAGATCGTGTCCGCTTCACGTTCGAAACCCCTGTCCACTCTCTCCAGCGCTCCGGCAACGGAGCCAGCCGGCGAACCATGTTTGACGCGGATCCCTGGGATCCGTCACTTCCCTGCCTGTCGATACGAAGCCGCGGTCTTTGTTCTCCCGCACCAGTCGAGCCGGCGAACGGGCAACCTGTCTTGCTTCACCACGCGATGTCCGCGTGACCAATAGGTCTGGTGGCCGCAAAGGACCATTCTTTGAGCGTACTGTTATCGGGCGGGGGCGACGAGACAACCGTCGAAAATGTAACGGTGCCGCATTCGCGCACCATTGCGACCCATGCGCAACACTCCTGACCTGCGGACCCTGCGTCAAAAGCCGTTCCCGCAAACGGACAAGAAAAAAGGGACGATCCGACCGGACCGTCCCTTGAAATTCCCTCGCATGCTCCCAGCAAATGCTCAGAACACGAATTCCCGCGGCTTCTCGAACCCCGGGAGAAGGTTGATCGAGGCGTTGAATGCAAAACGTCCCGACACCACGTCGCCGGAGCGCACGTAAATCTTGGCAACGCCCGCGCCACCGCGGCCCTCGACCACAACGAGACGCCCACCGTCCTTGAGCTGCGCCGTCAGCGACTGAGGCAGCACCTCCACCGCTCCATCGACGAGGATCACGTCATAGGGCCCTTCGGACGCACCGCCCGTGGCGGGGTCGCCGGCGATGACCGCCGCGTTCTCGATGCCGAGATCGACGAGAAGCGCGGAAGCCGATTCGACCGTTTCCGGGTCCTTCTCGATCCCGACCACGGATCCGGCAAGGCGGGACGCCACGGCGACCGAATAACCGGTCGCGCATCCCGCGCACAGGACGACGTCGTCGCTTCCGATGTCGGCAAGCTGCAGAAGCTTGGCAAAGATGTGCGGCTTCATCAGGAAGCGCTGCCCGTCACCGGCCGAGAGCGGCACGTCCTGGTCCGAATAGGCGATGCAGCGCTTCGCCGAGGGAACGAACCGCTCACGCGGCAGCTCTCCCATCGCGTCCAGGATCCTCAGATCCGTGACGTCATTCGTCCGGAGCTGGTTGTCGACCATGTGGGTGCGCACACGTTCAAAGTCGCCCATAGCGCCTATCTCTTCCGTTGGTTCGCCTGCTTCGCTCCGCCAGGGCATTCCCTTCGCGAAACGTGCGCCGCCCTGAGCGGCCCGCGCAATCCTGTTGCCTGAAACGTTCCATAGCTTTGTCGCGCGCCCGTGACAAGCGCCGGCCCCTAGCCACTCGGCGGCTTGAAGGGGAAATCATCGAGGGTCAGCCCCGACAGCGCGATCACCCAATAGAGGAAGGCAACCACGATGCCGGCGATCACGGACGTGAGCAGCGCCTTCATCCAGAGGCGCGGAGCCGAGGGGGCGCTGGCGACCGTCCCGGGTTCAACCTCGCCCTTTTCCTCCTGGGTGACGACTCCTATGGGCAGGACCGCGAAGAGCACGATCCACCAGACGATGAAATAGATGGCAAGGCCGGAGATGATGGACACGACCGTTCCGCTCTCTTGCAACTGGGGGCGCGACAAGGCGCCCGGTTCTCCCTGGCAACGGCGCCCTGTTCAAACGGCGCCGCACGCACTCTAGATCAGACCTGCTCGAGTTCCACGAGCGTGCCGTTGAAGTCCTTGGGATGCAGGAACAGCACGGGCTTGCCATGCGCGCCCGTCTTCGGCTCGCCGGTTCCAAGCACCCGCGCGCCCTTCTCGAGCAACCGGTCACGGGCGGCAAGGATGTCCTCGACCTCATAGCACACATGATGGATGCCGCCCGAGGGGCTGCGTTCGAGGAAGGCCGTGATCGGCGAGGCATCCCCAAGCGGCTCGAGCAGTTCGATCTTCGTATTGGGCAGTTCGATGAAGACCACCGTCACCCCGTGATCCGGCTCGGGCTGAGGCTGGGACACCCGGGCACCGAGCGTATCCCGGTACATGGCCGTCGCCGCGGCGAGATCCGGGACCGCGATCGCCACATGGTTCAACCGTCCTATCATGCCTTCCTCCTCATGCTGGTTCACGAAGTCCTGCCAGACACGGCCGGACCCGACCAGACGCCAATTGGTCACATGTACCGGCCTGCCTCCTGTCCGAGACACTGTCGGGGCCACACCCTAGACGCGAAAGACCAGCGCTTCCGTGAGCGGCTTCTTGCCCCAGCAGTCGCGAATGGCCGCACGTGCCGCACGCCGGGCCGATTCCGCCACAAGATCAAGATCCTTGCGCCGGTTCCTCGGAATGCTCTTGAGCGCCGAAATCACCTCGTCGATCACGAGATCCTCCAGGTCGTCTCCCTCGCGCGAAGCCTCCGGCAGGCCGAAGAGCGCCGCCTGCGGTTCGCTGACGATCTCGCCCCTGGCATCGACCAGCACCGTCACGACGACCGAGCCGACCTGCGAGAGCTTTCGCCGCTCGTTCGTGCCCGTCTCTTCCGGATCGCCGGTGATGAGACCATCGCGCACCTCGATCCCGACCTGAACGGTCTCGACGATATCAGGCGTTCCCGGTGCCAGTCGAACCATGTCGCCGTTGCGTGCCGGCACGACGACGGGAATCCCCTGTTCGACGCCAAGGTCGTGATGAGCCTTCAGGTGCAGCGGCTCGCCATGGGCCGGCACGAGCGTCTGCGGCTTCACCAGCCCGTAGAGCTCGACAAGCTCGTCCCGGCGCGGATGCCCCGAAACATGGACCATCGCGTCCTTGTCGGAGACGATCCGCACGCCCGCGTCGGAAAGCTGGTTGACGATGGCGCCCACCCCCTTCTCGTTGCCGGGAATGGTGCGCGAGGAAAAGATCACCGTGTCGCCCTTCGACAGGGCGACGTTCCGGTGGTCGCCGGAGGCGATACGCGCGAGCGCCGCACGTGCCTCGCCCTGACTGCCCGTCAGCAAAAGCAGGCAGCGTTCGGGCGGCAGGTAGCCATAGGCATCCTCCCCCAGGAACGGCGGAAGCCCGTCGAGATACCCCAGTTCGGTCGCCACCTCGATCACGCGATGCATGGAGCGCCCCATCACGACGACATCCCGGTCGCAGGCCTTGGCGGCAAGCGCGACCGAACGAATGCGCGCGACGTTGGAGGCGAATGTCGTCACCGCGACACGCTTCCTGGCGCTGCGGATCACCTCGATCATGCCGCCGGCGACATCCGCCTCGCTGGGGCTGCGGCCCTCGCGCACGGCATTCGTGCTGTCGCACACGAGCGCCAGCACCCCTTCCTCGCCGATCTCGGCAAGGCGGGCCTTGTCGATGGGCTTCCCGATCCCCGGTGTCGCATCCATCTTCCAGTCGCCCGAATGCACGACGGTACCCGCCTCCGTGCGGATCGCCAGGGCGCAGGGCTCCGGAATCGAGTGCGACATCGCCACGAGTTCGACGTCGAAGGCTCCGATCTGCTTGCGGCTGCCCTGGGCAAGCACGTTCACCGGGACGTCGGGCGCTCCCGGCTCGCCAGCCGCCTTGGACGCGAGCATCCCTGCCGTGAAGGGCGTCATGTAGAGCGGCGCCTGAAGGCGCGGCCACAACTGCAGGATCGCACCGTAGTGGTCCTCGTGCGCGTGGGTGATGACAATTCCGTCGAGACGGTCGCGCTGGCTTTCGATGAAGCTGATGTCCGGCACCACCACATCCACGCCCGGAAGTTCCGGTCCAGCGAAGGTGACGCCGCAATCGACCATCAGCCAGCGCCGGTTGCGCGGCGTGCCGTAGCCATAGAGCGCCATGTTCATGCCGATTTCGCCAAGCCCGCCAAGCGCGACGAAAACGAGCTCTTTCTTGCTCGCCATTGTGTTCTCCTGTTGATGCCCGCAAGCGGGCGCGACCGCCGGTGAGGGGAGCCGGCGGCGCATGGTTCTGTCAAAGGCGGGGCGGCGCGACATCGCGCCCCTCCCCCGCCGCTCTGGTCATGTCGTTGGAAGGCTCTCCGTCGCGCACGTCGCGCGTCAGGAACCGTTTCCGAAAAACACGTCGCCCGCGGACACGCTTGTCAGCGTTCCGTCCTCGAGGCGAAGCCTGAGGCGCCCGATCTCGTCGAGCCCCTCGAAAATTCCATGCGTCTCGCCACTGTCGAAACGGACCCGGATCGCCTTGCCGAGGCCGGTCGCACGCGCCTGCCAGTCGGCCATCAACCGGTCGCCACCGGCTTCGCCATTCCAACTGACGAGCCTGCGCTCCAGGGAACCCGCAAGCGCGGCAAAAGCCTGTCCGACGTCAACCTGATAGCCGAGGCCGGCGAGATCCGCTGCCCTGTAGTCGGCCAGATCCGGATGATGGACGAGATTGAGCCCGAAACCCATGACGACCGCGCGCGAACCATTCGGAAGCGAGGTGGCCTCAAGCAGGATGCCCGAGATCTTCGCGCCGTCCACCAACAGATCGTTCGGCCACTTGAGTTTCGCAAGGGCATATGTGCCGCACATTTCATCGACGGCTTCGGAAAGCGCGAGCGCGGCGACAAGTGGAAGCTGCGCGAGCCTGTCGCCGGAAGCCGGATCGAGCACGAGATAGCTTGCGTAGAGATTGCCCGGCTCGGACACCCAGGGCCGTGCACGCCGGCCGCGCCCCTCGACCTGGCGCCCGCCGAGGATCCAGAGCCCGCCGGGATCGCCCGCACGTGCGGCCTCCATGGCAAGCACGTTGGTAGACCCGACTTCGGCAAGGGCCCGGACACGCAAATGCGGGAGGCCTGCGACCTCCCGCATCACACCATCAAATGAGATTTCGAAGCTCAGAACAGCGTCCCCGCGGCGGCCTGGGCCATCTCCGTGATCGACCCGGCAAAGAAGACGAACAGCAGCACGAAGGCCGACGACACGGCAAGAGTGAACTTCAGTTCCGCCGGCATGGGCAGGAAGGCCCGCGTCGGCTCGTCGAAGAACATCACCTTGACCACGCGAAGGTAGTAGAAGGCACCGACGACCGAGGCCAGGACGCCGATGACGGCCAACGGATACAACTCCGCCTGGACGGCCGCCAGGAACACATAGAACTTCGCGAAGAAGCCCACGAAGGGAGGAATGCCGGCGAGCGAGAACATGATCATGCCCAGCAGCACGGCCATGGGCCGGTTGGTCTTCCAAAGGCCGGCCAGATCGGAAATCTCCTCGACCATGCCCTCCTTGCGGCGCATGGAGAGAATGCAGGCGAAGGCGCCGAGCGTCATGGCCAGATAGGCGGTCATGTAGATGATCACGCCCACGACGCCCTGCTCCGTGCCGGCCGCGAGACCGACAAGCGCGAAGCCGACATGGCCGATCGAGGAATAGGCCATCAGGCGCTTGATGTTCTTCTGGCCGATCGCGGCAAAAGCGCCGAGCACCATCGAGGCGATGGAGATGAAGACGATGATCTGCTGCCAGTCATGGGTGACCGGCTCGAACGCATCGACGACGACCCGGGTCAGAAGGCCCATGGCCGCGATCTTCGGCGCAGCCGCGAAGAACGCGGTCACCGGCGTCGGCGCGCCCTCGTAAACGTCAGGCGTCCACATGTGGAAGGGAACAGCCGAGACCTTGAACGCCAGACCGGCGAGCACGAAGACCAGACCGAAGATCAGGCCGAGCGAGGATCCGCCGTGGCCGGCGATCGTCGAGGCGATCTCGGGGAAGCCCGTCTGGCCGGTGAAGCCGTACACCAGCGACATGCCGTAGAGCAGCATGCCCGAGGACACCGCACCGAGCACGAAGTACTTCAGGCCGGCCTCGGTGGAGCGGATGCTGTCACGGTTGAAGGCGGCGATCACGTAGAGGGCCAGCGACTGCAGCTCGACGCCGAGATACAGCGTGATCATGTCGTTCGCCGAGAGCATCAGCATCATGCCGACCGTGGCCAGCACGATCAGCACCGGATACTCGAAGCGCTCGAAATGCTCGTTGCGGGCGAAGGCCACCGACATGGCGATGGCGAAACCCGAACCGAGCAACGTCAGCAGCTTCATGTACCGGGCGAAACCGTCGAGCACGAAGGCACCGTGGAAGGTGGTTCCGGCGACGATGCCGAACTCGGCCGGCAGCAGCAGCGGCAAGGCGGCAACCGCAAGCAGCGCGACGGCGAGAGCCGTCACATACGGCGTGATCCGCCGCCCGCCGAACACGCCAAGCATGAGCAGAGCGAGCGCGCCGGCGGCGAGCATGAGCTCGGAAAGGGCGGGCGCGAGGTCCGGGAGTTGGGAATAGGCGTTCATGTCGTCTCGTGTCCTCGGGCCTTACTGCGTCAGCAGGGCGGTCGACTGGTCTGCCGCCTCGATCGCCGCGTGGTAGTTCTGGACCAGCGCATCCACCGACGCCGCGGTGACGTCGAGGATCGGGGCCGGATAGAAGCCGAAGAAGATAGTGAGCAGAATGAGCGGAACGAGGATGACCCGCTCCCGCACACTGAGATCGAGGATCGACTTCAGGCTTTCCTTGTCCAGGGCGCCGAACACCACCCGGCGGTACAGGAACAGCGCGTAGGCGGCCGACAGGATCACGCCGCTCGTGGCGATCAGGGCCACCCAGGTGTTGACCTGGAACGCGCCCATGAGCGTCAGGAACTCGCCGACGAAACCGCTCGTGCCCGGCAGTCCGACATTGGCCATGGTGAAGATCATGAAGGCGACCGCATAGAACGGCATCCTGTTCACCAGGCCGCCATAGGCGGAAATCTCGCGGGTGTGCATCCGGTCGTAGATCACGCCGACGCACAGGAAAAGCGCGCCGGACACGATGCCGTGCGAGAGCATCTGGAACAGCGCGCCCTGCACGCCCTGCTCCGTCATCGTGAAGATGCCCATGGTCACGTAGCCCATGTGGGCGACCGACGAATAGGCGATCAGCTTCTTGATGTCTTCCTGCACCAGCGCCACCAGCGAGGTGTAGACGATCGCGATCACGGAGAGCGTGAAGACCATCGGCGCGAACATCTCGCTCGCCATCGGGAACATCGGCAGCGAGAACCGCAGGAAGCCGTAGCCGCCCATCTTCAGCAGGATCGCGGCAAGCAGAACCGAACCGGCGGTCGGTGCCTCCACGTGCGCGTCCGGCAGCCAAGTGTGAACCGGCCACATGGGCATCTTGACCGCGAAGCTGGCGAAGAAGGCCAGCCACAGCCACGTCTGCATGCCGGCCGGGAAGCCATGCTGCATCAGCGCGGGAATGTCGGTCGTGCCCGCGTCCCAGTACATCGCCATCAGCGCGATCAGCATCAGCACCGAGCCGAGCAGCGTGTAGAGGAAGAACTTGTAGCTCGCGTAGACGCGCCGCTTGCCGCCCCACACGCCGATGATGAGGAACATCGGGATCAGGCCGGCCTCGAAGAAGACGTAGAACATGACCAGGTCGAGCGCGCAGAACACGCCGATCATCAGCGTCTCCAGCACGAGGAACGCGATCATGTACTCCTTGACGCGGACCTGGACGCTCTTCCAGCTCGCCAGGATGCAGAAGGGCATCAGGAAGGTCGTCAGGATGACGAACAGCATCGAGATGCCGTCCACGCCCATGCGGTAGCCGATGCTTCCGCCTAGCCAGTCGCGGCTCTCCTGGAACTGGAAGCCCGGGTTCGAGGGATCGAACCCGCCCCAGATGAACAGGGAGATCGCGAAGGTGAAGACCGTGGTGATCAGCGCCACCCGGCGCATGTTGTCCTTGGCACCATCATCATCGCCCCGCACGAGGAGAATGAAGAACACTCCAACGAGCGGCAGGAAGGTGGTGATGGAAAGAAGCGGCCAGTTGCTCATCAGTGAGCGCCCCCGACGGAGAACATGGACCAGGTGATCAGCGCGGCGACGCCGATCAGCATGGCGAATGCGTAGTGATAGAGATATCCGGTCTGCAGCCGGACGACCCAGGACGTCACATCCTGGACACGGGCGGCGACGCCGTTCGGGCCGAGGCCGTCGATCACCGTTCCGTCGCCACGCTTCCAAAGCTGGCGGCCGATCCACATGGCCGGACGAACGAAGATCGCGTCATAGAGCTCGTCGAAGTACCACTTGTTCAGGAGGAACTGGTACAGCCCCTGATGCCGCTCCGCGAGCCTGCCCGGAATGTCCGGCGACTTGATGTAGAACAGCCACGCAAGCGCCAGGCCCGCCACCATCATCACGAAAGGCGAGGCCTTCACCCAGAACGGCACCTCGTGGATGGCGTGCAGGATCTCGTTTTCTTCCGAGATGTAGAGCGCGCCCTTCCAGAACTCCTCGTAGTGATGCCCCATGAAGGGCCCCGCGAAGACGGCGCCGGCGAACAGCGCACCGACCGACAGGACGAAGAGCGGAACGGTCATGACCAACGGGCTTTCGTGAACGTGCTTCATCACGTCCACCGAAGCGCGCGGCTTGCCGTGGAAGGTCATGAAGGCAAGGCGCCACGAGTAGAACGAGGTCATGCCGGCGGCCACCACGGTCATCCAGAAGGCGTACTGGGCAAAGGCGTTGTGACCCACGAAGGCCGCCTCGATGATGCCGTCCTTGGAGAAGTATCCGGCCGTCAGCGGGAAGCCGGTCAGTGCCAGCGTACCGATGACCATGCTCCAGTAGGTGATCGGGATGTGCTTGCGCAGCCCGCCCATCTTGCGCATGTCCTGCTCGTTGGAGACGGCGTGGATCACGGAGCCCGCGCCAAGGAACAGGAGCGCCTTGAAGAAGGCATGCGTGAAGAGGTGGAAGACGGCAATCGAATATCCGCCGACGCCGAGCGCCACGAACATGTAGCCGAGCTGCGAACAGGTCGAATAGGCGATCACGCGCTTGATATCGTTCTGCACCAGGCCGACCGTCGCGGCGAAGAAGGCCGTCGTCGCGCCGAACAGCGTCACCACAGTCAGCGCCGTATGAGAAAGATCGAAGATCGGCGACAGGCGCGCCACCATGAACACGCCCGCGGTCACCATGGTCGCGGCGTGAATGAGCGCGGAGACCGGCGTCGGGCCTTCCATGGCATCCGGAAGCCAGGTGTGCAGCAGGAACTGGGCCGACTTGCCCATGGCGCCCATGAAAAGCAGCAGGCAGATGGCCGTCAGCGCGCCCTGCTGCGTAAGCTGGTAGCCCAGGAAGTCGAGCACAACCTTGGGCTCGGCCTCGGAGAAGGCCTTCGCCTGGGCGAAGAGCGTGTCGTAGTCGGTCGTCTGGAACAGGTAGAAGAGGCCGAAAATGCCGAGAATGAACCCGAAGTCACCGACGCGGTTGACGACGAAGGCCTTCATCGCTGCCGCATTGGCGGAAGGCTTCTTGAACCAGAAGCCGATCAGCAGGTAGGAGGCGAGACCGACGCCCTCCCAGCCGAAGAACATCTGCAGCAGATTGTCGGAGGTCACCAGCATCAGCATGGCGAAGGTGAACAGCGACAGATACGCGAAGAAGCGCGGCCGGTGCGGATCGTGGTGCATGTAGCCGATGGAATAGACATGCACGAGCGCGGACACCGTGTTGACCACCACCAGCATGACGGCGGTCAGCGTGTCCACCCGGATCGACCAGTCGACATTGAAGTCGCCCGAGTTCATCCAGCGGAAGAGCACCTGGCTGGTGGCATGGCCCTCGCCGAAGCCGACGGTCACGAAGGCGACCCACGACAGGAGCGCCACGACGATCATCAGTCCCGAGGTAAGATATTCACTCGCCTTCGCGCCGATCGCCCGTCCGGAGAGGCCGGCGACGAGGAAGCCGATCAGGGGCAGAAACAGGATTGCCTGATACATCGCTCGCTCAGCCCTTCATCATGTTGACGTCTTCCACCGCGATCGAGCCGCGGTTGCGGTAGAAGACCACGAGGATGGCGAGACCGATGGCGGCCTCGGCGGCGGCGACCGTAAGCACCAGCAGCGCGAAGACCTGCCCGACCATGTCGCCGAGGAAGGAAGAGAACGCCACGAGGTTGAGGTTCACCGAGAGAAGCAGCAGCTCCACCGACATCAGGATGACGATGACGTTCTTCCGGTTGAGGAAGATGCCGAAGATCCCGATCGTGAACAGGATGGCTGCGACCGCCAGGTAATGTGACAGACCGATTTCCATGGGCGCCTCGTGATGCTCCCGAATGTGACTTGGGCGGCCGGCACCGCGATTGCGGCGCGACCGGAAAGCGATGCGGCGGGGACCGTCAGATCCCCTTGCCGGTTTCGACCTTGCGAACCTCGACCGAGGCCTCGCGGGTCCGCCCGACCTGGGCGGAGATATCCTGCCGCTTCACCCCTTCCTTGTGGCGCAGCGTCAGGACGATCGCGCCGATCATGGCGACGAGCAGCACGAGGCCGGCCGTCTGGAAGTAGAGGATGTAACGGGTGTAGATCAGCTCGCCGAGGCCGCGCAGGTTGGAGCCCTCCCCGACCGCGGCGACCGGCGCCGCCGTATGCGCGGCTATGTCCGGAGATATGACCCAGGTTCCGAGCACCAGCAGAAGCTCGACCAGCAGGATCAGGCCAACCAGCCCTCCGATCGGCACGTACTGCAGGACGCCCTGGCGCAGTTCGACGAAATCAACGTCGAGCATCATCACCACGAACAGGAACAGCACCATCACCGCTCCGACGAAGACGACGACGAGCA
>MDTG01210599.1_pt1 | contig 35136 bp, 33 predicted proteins | sample 811421 | NCBI WGS metagenome assembly MDTG01 (sample SAMN05326645, study PRJNA326480) | marine metagenome | isolation source: seawater | place: Pacific Ocean: South East | collected 2011
ATACATCATATTCCTAAATATAAAGAAGTTCTAAAAAAAATAAATCAATCACTAAAAGAAAACGGAAAATTTATTATTTGGGTTTATGGAAAAGAGGGAAATGAAATTTATTTATTTATTTTTAATAATTTTAGAAGGATAGCGATATTATTACCAGATTTTATTCTAAGACTAATTTCACAATTCTTAGCTTTAACAACTTATTTTTATGGTTTTTTGTGTAAATATATAAATCTACCTTTAAAAAAATATTTTATAAATTTCTTTAATAAATTTTCATTTAAACATAGAAGCTACGTAATTTTTGATCAATTGAATCCTTCTTTTGCAAAATATTTTAAAAAAGAGGAGTTAAAAAAAGTGTTGGATGAGTGCGGTTTTGAAATAGAGCAGTTGGATCATAAATTTGAATATTCTTATACTGCAATTTGTAAAAAAAAAACAAAATCAATGAAAAAAAAAAAAATTCTTGTTTGCGGTAAAGGCAAGTGGGGAAAAAAGGTTATATTTGAATTAAAAAAAGTTTCTAATATAACCAGGATATTAGATAGCAAAACTAAATATAAAAATATTAATTTATCAAATATTGATTGGGTCTTTATCTTATCACCTAATAACACTCACTATAAATTAGTTAATTTTTTTTTAAACAAAAAAATGAATGTATTTTGTGAAAAACCATTATGTTTGACTTTAAAGCAAACTGTATTTCTCATTAACAAAGCTAGGAAAAATAAATGTAAATTATACATTAGTGATATTGAGAATTATAAGCAAAAAAAAATTAATAGAAGTAATTTTTTTAATATTACCAGAAAAAAATTAGTCACAGATAAAGATAAAGAAATTCTTAACAGGTTAACCTATCACGATATTTATCTTCTAAAGAATTTTTTAGAACCTTTAAATAAATTAAAAATAATTCAAAAGAAAAAGAAATTTTCACTAGAAATATTAATGAAGAAAAAAAATATGCAATTTTTTTTTAGTTACGATATTAATTCAAATATTAAAAAACACACAATAAATAACGTAAATTTTCGAAAATTTAGAGGAAATCCACTTAATAAAATGATAGTCAAAGTTTTAAACAATAAAGTAAATTTTTATAAAAATCAAAATACTGCTTTATTTTGTAATAAAATAATTAAAAAGTTAAAAAAATAATGTGTGCAATATTTGGTATTTGCGGTGAAAATAACAAAGATCTTTTAAAAAAAATTTCTAAATCGCAAATTTATAGAGGACCTGACTCTCAAAAATTTTTTTTTGATGAGAAAAATAAAGTTAACCTAGGCAGCAATAGATTGGCCGTTGTTGATATCGATGGCGGTTACCAACCTATGAGTTTGGAAGAGGATAATTATGTAATAGTTTTTAATGGCTGCATTTATAACTTTCAAAGAATAAAAGAGTTTTTAAAAAAAAATGACGTAAAATTTAGTACGGAGTCAGATACTGAGGTTTTGTTGAGATCTTACATTTTCTTTGGTGAGCAATGCTTTAACTATTTTGATGGTATGTGGGCTTGTGCCATTTATGATAAAAAAAAACAATCCCTCCTAATTGCAAGAGATTATTTAGGGCAAAAACCTGTTTATTATTTTTTTGATGGGCAAAAGTTTATTTTTTCAAGTGAAATTAATGGTATTTTAGAGGATTCAAGAATAAAAACTTCAAGAGATAAAATTGGCTTGGCTAAATATTTTTTTCACGGTTTTTTTCCCGATGCAAACACTCCATATAAACAAATTTCACAAGTCAAACCTGGAGAAATTTTAAAGATTAATTTACAAAATTTCGAAATAAAGAAAAAAATATACTGGGATGTTACCGAAGGGCCTGATTACAATATTTTCTTTAAACAAAATAAGTCAGAAAGTTTTTCAAATGTTTTGGAGGGAGTTTTAAAAGATTACTCAGTTGCAGATAAAGAAATCGCACTTACTTTAAGTGGAGGAATTGACTCTTTCTTAATATCTTATTTTTTTTTGAAATCCCACCGTAAAGGTAATGCGTTTTCACTTGGATTTGATGAAAAATCTTATGATGAAACAAATATAATTAAAAAAATTGATTTAGATTTAAATAAAAATATTTTTAAAAAAAATTATAATGACTATAAAATATCTTTAAATAAAATTTTGAATATTAAAGGAGAAATAATAGGTGATAGCTCGATCGTACCAACTTATTTATTATTCTCACATATTAAGAATTTCTCAAATGTAGCATTGACTGGAGACGGTGGAGATGAAAATTTTTATGGGTACTTAATATTTGACGGTTATAAGTTAGGAATTTTTTTGAAAAAATTAATACCTAAATTTGTATTCAGGTTTTTTTCATTAATTTTAAGTTTTTTTAAAACATCGCATGAATATATGAGCTTTACAAAAAGAATTAAGACTTTTCTACGAGGAATTGTTTTCGAAAATGATCTTGTGCTTGCAAATTGGATATCTCCTCTTTCTATTAAAGATATTGAAGAAAATCTTAATTTTAAAATAAATAAAACTGATTTTTTTTTCGATATAAAAGATATGTATAAAAAAAATTCTGATCAAATGAAATTTGCTCAAAAATATATGATAAAATATTATTTACCAACAATTTTAATTAAGATTGATCAGGCATCTATGTTTAATTCTGTTGAGGCTAGGGCGCCATTTTTAAGTAAAAGCGTTCTTAATTTTTCTTTAGAAGAAAGTACTAAAAATTTATATAAAACTTTTGATAAAAAAATATTTTTGAAAAAAATATTTAAAAAAGTTATCCCAAATTTTATTTTGAAAGCAAAAAAACATGGTTTTGCTTTTCAAAAAGAAAAAATATTAAATGACGAAAAGTTTATTTTTGAAGTGATAAGTGCAAAAGAGTTGAGTAATGAAAAGTTTTTTTTTAAAAAATATAAAAAATTTAGAAATAATGATGGAGAATATTCAAATTATTTATGGCACGAATTAATGTTAAATAATTTTTTTAAAAATCACAGTGTCAAAGATGATTATTAATTCAAATAAATTTAATATAAATATATGTTCTATATAATCAGCTCAACAATACCAGTTTTTTTATCAGCAATAATAACTTACTATATTTCAATTAATGAAGATAAAATTAAAGTTTCAAAAAATTTTAATTCCTATTTTGTATTAATTTGGTCTACTCTTTTTTTATCAAAATTTTTTTTATTAGGTCCTTATTCACCGATACATTACTATGACAATGCAGATATAGGGTTATCTAGAATTTTATTTGAAAAAAATAGTCACCTTGGTGGAGAATACATGCATGGCATATTAGGTGGTCAGGATTATTACTCAACTCAGTTATTCGGCGGACAAATAATTTCATTGGAAAAAATTCTTTTTTCTTATTTACCTTTATGGATAGCGCTTTTAATTCACAAATCTTTATTATTATTAGTTGGTTTTATCGGAGCTTATTTGCTTTTTTTCAAAGCCTACAAATTTGAAAGGATAGATGTCATTTTTTTAGCAAGTTTTATTACAGTATTTAATCCGTATACTGTTTATTCAACTATTCACCAAGGTTTAAGTTTTTCCTCAATTCCTTTAGCAATTTATATTTTTCTCTATACTACAGAGGATAAGAATTATTATTTTAAAGTACTTTGCTTATCTTTTCTTGTTTCAATCTCTACTGCACCTGTACATAGTTTTTTAGCAATTCTGGGAGGTATAGTTATGAGTACTTTTCTAAAAAAACCAGAAAATTTTATAAAATATTTTTTTTCAATTTTAATTCTTTTATTTGTAATGATTTTAAACTGGCACGAGTCAATGTTTGCTATGTACGAACTTGGACCCTCTAGTAATCGAGTTTATTCTGCTCAGAATTATTTCCCAATTTTAGGGTCAATCGGATGGCTTATTGAAAAAACAGAACTTTGTTTTATAAGTTGTAACATTCAGTATTCTCCAGCAGCAATATTATTTTTACTAAGTTTTTTTCTTTTGTTTTATTACAAAAAATTCAAATATTTATTTATTTTATTACTATTAAATTATTTACCAAATATTGGAATAATCTCTATAAATTTTTTAAAGATAGATATTTTGAAATCATTAAATTTATTTAATTACAGTTTTTATTTATCAATTCCTATTGCTTATTATATTTTGATTATAAAAAAAGAAATTCCAAATAATTTTATACTTAAAAAAGTGTCATTAATTTTCTTATTTTTTTCAATTAATTATTTAATTTATTATAATTTTTTTTATTTCAAAAAGATATTTTATGAAAATCAAAATAAAATAACTTCAATTGATAATCTAATAAATAAAGACTGGGAGCCTGAAAACAAGTTATATAGAGTTGCATCCACAGACCCTTGGAATTATTTTCATCCTAATTTTATGTGGGCATATGGATTGGAAACCATAGACGGGTATGTAAATATCGTAGATATTAGTTTTGCAAAATTTTGGCATAATGGTATTAAAAAAAATAAAATTACCGAAGACAAAGGCATTTTTTATGGAGGAGCATTTACAATAACTGATAGATTGAAGGATCGAGAATTTATTGATCTAAATAAACATATTGATTTAAATTTATTAAAACTTGTGAATACAGGTTATATTGCTAGTTACACACCTATTAAAAATTTTGATTTAAAATTAGTCTCAGGAGCAGTTGAAACTAATAAATTTGAAAAAGGAGAAAAAAGAGACATAAATTTTTACTTTAACGAACTTTCTTATCTATCAAAGTACATAAAAAAACCTAAAGACATTTTAATTTACGAAATATCAAGCTTTTCAGAACGATTCTTCTTTCCTAAAAAGATAAAAATAATTAACTCAAATTTAGATGATTTTGAAAAATATAGATTTATTTCAGAAAATTATGAAAAAAATATCACTTTTTCAAATAAAGAAAATATAAAAAAAGCTCTTGGAAAAATTTCTAACTCAAGAAAAATCACTAATGGGTATTCTTTAAATGCCTATGTCGAAAAAGAGGGCATCTTAATATTGAATTCTTTTTATAGTCCTTTTTGGAAAGTTTATATTAATAGTAAAGAGGGCAAATTATCAAATTTTGCTGATATACACATGGGTGTAGAACTAAAAATTGGCACAAATGAGGTTAAATTTATTTATGATAGACCATCGCTTAAAGATAACGTCTACGAATATCTGAAAAAAATTTTATGATATAATGAGAAAAAAAAATTATATTAATTCTATATCTTTAGTTGTTATTTTTTTAGCCTTAATACTTCTAATATACATTGGTTACAAATCAGAAATTATTCACCAAGGGAATTTAAGAGCCTACTATACTAAATATTATATCTTATCTAGTTTACTTCTATTTTTAACAATTTTCATTTATTTCTTGAGAGATGAAGTTAAATCTAAATTAATAATAATTTTTATATCAATTTTCTTTTCGTTGTATCTATTAGAGTATTTTTTAATTTATACCAAACTTAGTGCAGAATGGAAATTTCGTTCAAAAGAAAGAATTATAGAAAGCAAAAAACAAAAAAAGTTTTTTGATGAAAGATCAAAATATCAATTTTACTTAGATTTTAAAAAAGATTATCCTAATGCAGTTATTTCAGTTGGACCAAATTTCTTAAAAGATAGTTCAGAAAATATCTTTAATTTTGGAGGTATCGCAAACAGACCAACGGTCCTTTGTAACGAGAATGGTTTTTTCGCCACTTACAATAGCGATAGATATGGTTTTAATAATCCTGATAGCGAATGGAAAAAAGAAGAGATAGAATACTTATTGATTGGCGATTCTTTTGTTCATGGATATTGTGTTTATCAAAAAGACACTATTTCAGGAAATTTAAAATCAAAATTAAGAAACTCTGGCTCGGTGATAAGTTTAGGGGTTGCTGGTATAGGACCTTTAGCAGAGTATGGAATACTCAGGGAATATTCTAAAAAAAAAACAAAAAGAATTATATGGGTTTACTGTGGTGAAAATGACATAGAAGATTTCTATAATGAAAAAAAAAATTAAAATCTTGAACAAATATTTAAATGATAAAGGGTTTTCACAAAATTTAGTTTCAAAACAAGATAAAATTGATGAATTATTAATTGATAGAATTTCAAAAAATGAGTCCAGTTATAAATTAAGATTTTTCAAACTCTATAATTTAAGAACTTTATTATTTGGAAGATGGAGACAAATATTTCAAAATGATGAAGAGTCACCACAATTTCCACTTCAAGAATTTGAAAATATTTTTAATGAGGTTAAAAGTTATTCAAATGATATTAATGCTAAATTGTATTTTGTTTACTTGCCTTCCCATTATCCTTATTACAAAAAATCCTCACAGAAAAAAACAACAGAATTTATTCATTATCAAAAAATTTTAAAATTAATAGGAAAGCATAATATCCCAATTGTAGATTTACACGAAAAATTTTTTATTAAACAGAAAGACCCAGCAATTTTTTTTCCATTTAAAACCCCTGGTCATTTAACTCCCGAAGGTTATAAACTTATTACGAATGTTATTTATGACACTATACAACAGTACGAAAAATAGCTTTAAAAATAATCTATGACGTGGAATAATTTTTAATATTATGAGAAAAATGTAATTTCTTGCAACTATTTATACTTTTTATTTTCATAATAATTGTTCCAAACTTTTGCGTGCTTTTCACCATATACATTTCCCTCTGCATTGCATTTATCACATGGCGATATGTTTCTATCTCCTTTTAAGTGTTTCTCTCTATATTTATTAAGCATAGCACCATTCCAAATTTCAAAAAATGATTTCTGCATTATATTTCCCATCGTAATTCTTCTTTGCCAATCTTGCGGACATAAAAAAACGTCTCCATTCCATTCAATTAAAACCTGATATGAAGAGTAGTAACATTTTTTTTCTTTAATTACTTCTTGTTGTTTTCCAATATTAATTGTTCCTACTCTATTTGTTAATTTAACCCCAAAATCTTTTTTATCGCTATACCATCTATCTCTTAATATCACAAAATCTTTTGGTATCTTTGATTTTTTTATAATTTCGTTAAATTTATCTATTTGTTCTTGTCCATCATATAAACTTATTAAAAGTCGAGATGCCTTAGAATTATAAATTTCTAATAATCTTTTCTCATTTATTGTATCCCCATTAGTTATTATTTCTACAGGTCCGACCTGAGATAAAGTATTGATAATTTTTATATGATCTTTGTGAAGAAGAGGCTCTCCATAACCACACAAACAAAAAGCACCCTCAAAACCAACATTATTTAAATCATCGCACAGCTTTTTAATTAATACATCCTCCATTTTTTGGTAAGTATTTGGAGCAATGTTTGGATCTACTTTAGGACAAAAAGAACATGATCTATTACATGCATCTATTAAGCTTAGCTCAATCCAACTCGGTAGAGGAACGCCATTATAAAACTGAGGCTCTCTATCTAATATTGGTTTTTTTCTCTCAATATTCTTTAAAATAGTTTCTTTGGGATTTAGCATGTGTTCAAATAATAGTATAATTTTATTGTTAATTCACCTCAAACGAATATGTTCATTAAATGAACAAGTCAAGAGAAATAATATATAGTTCATATAAATTTTTCTCGTTTATAACTCCCTATAAGAAGAGTGCTTTCTCTATTTTTTTAATTAAATTTTGATGATTAATTAATTTTCCCATAGGACTATAAATATTAAATCTAGGATTTTGAGAAAATTGATATCCAAAGTAGAAGTTAAACATTGCCTCCTCAAAATGAGTTTTAGAGCGTCCTAAATCAATTTTATATGAAGGATACATCTTTGATATTAGTTTCAAATGACTAAATTTTTCTGGAGAATCTTTTAAAAAGAAATCCCAACCATAAACATTAATTTTTTGAGCAAGAAAAGATACAGCAGCTAAACACGATATAAATGAACCTACTTGCGTCCAACTAAGATATGGTTTTTCAGTTGGAAATTTCATAATCTCATCTATAACTGCTATTCTTGTAATTTTTTTTTTATATATATCTAAAATTTTTTCCTTATCTTTATTGTCTGTTGTCAACTCTCCATTTCTGCCTTTTCTATAGGTATTAACGACTAAAACATTGTGACCTCTATCTATTAAATTTTTTACTAACTGAGGGTTTGTAACAACATAAGTAATATTAGGATTTACAAAGTCGATATATTTATTATTTTTCTGAATATTTTTATTATGTCCGATCACTTTGTTTGAATCCCAAAAATCAAATATTTCTCCATTTTCTTTCGTATTATAAGTTATCTGTTTATTCTCATTTATTTGCAATGAGTTCCAATACGACACAAGATAAGTTGGCTTATTGATTTTATTTATATTATTAAGGTCAAAACTTTCTCCTATGCCTATAACGTTAACTTCATCAATTTTAACGATACTACTACTTTTTTCAGTAAAAAATTTATAAGGTATTTCATTATTTTCATATTTTTTCATTCTAAATTTTTTTGGAGGAAGAGCTTTTCTTGTAGAAAATTTATATGTTTTTTCTGGATAAATTTGAAGCATGATCATCATGCAAAATACGTCAAATATTCTTAAATACATACTTATTATTTTTTTTACCGCGTTTGGTAAAAGTTTTTTTAAGAAATTCATTTTATCGAAATTAATTTACTTTATAAGCAACAAAAGTTTCTGCTCTTTTAGAGTCGTTTTCCATTTCAGCTTTTAGACCGATATTTCTATCTGGAGAGAAATAGTCAAAATATATATCTTTTTTTGAATTTTTATTAAATGTTGTATTAATTTTTTTTACCTTCTTATAATTTTTCTTTAATAACTTATAAGCCTCTTTCCAAATAGTTTCCGACTTATTATTTTTTGGATCTTCAATTTTTTTAAGATTCAATTTCATTCTCATAACATTTATGTAGCCTGTATTTGTATGCTTTTTGTCTATGTATGCATCATCAAATGCTGCTATAAAACTACTGGATGATATTTTTAAAAACTCATTTAACTCTTTTTTAACATGATTTGTTGTATGCAAAGAATCAAAAAAACCAAAATCAGCTTTTTGTTTTAATTCTTTTAAAACTGCTATACCAATATTTTTATCTACACTATCAAATCCAATAAAGTTCCAAATTTTGTTAATATCTTTTTTGTAATGTAGGCCGATCGTTTCTGAGAATAAGTTCCTTAAAAATGAGCCTCTACTTTGATTTATATCCCAAGAGAAAACTTTTCCTCCGTAAATACAACAGTGAACTATCATTGCAACCGTACTCGAGCCGCAACCAGTTTCAACAAGTACCAAAGGTTTTTTTTTCTTTAACCTCATTTTGTTTAAAATTTCAAAAATCGCTAAACATTCAGAGTCAGGAATGCTATTCACCCATCTTGGCATTAACCTTTTTACAAAAAGAATAAAACTTTTTGGATTTTTTTTTAAATTTCCCCCAAAGATATAATTATACATAATATTTTGAACAATCAGTTAAACCCATAGCAAAATATTAATACTGTTAATATGTAATTTTTCACAAATAGTTCTTGACTAATTTAGGAGTTATATCTACGTTCAAAATATGAACAAGTCAAGAGATAATTCTGAAAATGAACTGCAGCTCAAAGTTATGAGAAAAATTACTACCAAACCGGACATAACTCAAAGAGAATTAGCGGAGCAGTTGGGACATAGCCTGGGTAAATTGAATTATTGTTTAAAAGAGTTGAAAAAAAAAGGTTTTCTTAAAATAGAAAATTTCAAAAAAAACCCAAATAAACTGAACTATCTTTATATTTTAACTCCTAAAGGTATATCAGCAAAATCAAAGCTAATGATAAATTTCATGGAAAGAAAAATGTCAGAATATGATGAATTGAAAAAAGAACTAGAGAAAGAAAAATAATGTGGAGTGTTTTTAAGATAGATCAAAAAAAAATAAATCTTTTAAAAGAAGATTTTAAAAAATTTCTTGGTGATGATGTAATTTTTTATAATCCAAAAATTATTCTTCAAAATTACAAAAATAACAAATTATTTTCTAAAGAATATAGTTTATTAGGTGACTACATTTTTTGTTACCATTCAAAATTTATTTCAGAGTCGACCATCAATATAATTAAATTTTCAAGAGGATTAAAATATTTTTTACCAGGTTCGCTAAGTTGTCAAAATGAAATTAAAAATTTTATTAAAAACTGTAAAAAGTCAGAAGATAAAAATGGCAATCTTACAACTAATTTTTTCCAATATAATTTAAATACAATGTATAAATTTAAATCAGGACCTTTAACGGAAAAGCTTTTTAAGATAATTGAGATACAAAAAAATAAGATTAAGATTTTACTTGGTAGCTATAAAACAACCATAAACAAAAACGATTTTTTATTCTATCCGGTATAAAAAAAAATGAATATATTATTATTTAATGTAAAAGCAAACTTTTACAAAGTGCGGAGCATTGGCAAAATTAAAAATGAAAAATAAAATCACATCAATTGAAAAATTAAAAACATTAATTTTAAAAGAAAAAAAACATGGAAAAAAAATTGTCCTTTGTCATGGTACATTTGATTTACTTCATATTGGGCACATAAAGTATTTTAAAGAGGCTAAATCTTTAGGAGATAAACTTATTGTTAGCGTAACTTCTGACAGATTTGTACAAAAGGGGCCCAAAAGACCAGCATTTAATGAAAGGCAAAGATTAGAGGCGGTTTCTTCTCTTAGCTTTATTGATCACGTGTTATTGAGCGATCAAAAAACTGCTGTTGAAGTAATTAAAAATATTAAACCGAATGTTTATTGTAAAGGGGCGGATTATAAAAAACACGAAAATGACATTACTGGAGAAATTGTAAATGAAATCAAAGAAGTTAAAAAATACGGAGGTAAAATTTATTACACAGGAGGTGTAACATTTAGCTCTAGTAAATTGATCAATGCTTATGGTGACAATCAATCTAAAAAACAGAAAAGTATAATCAATAAAGTAAAAAAACAATATAAAATTTCTGAAATTATAAATTTGATAGAAAAATTTAAAAAGATAAAAGTTTTAGTTATTGGGGAAATAATAATTGATGAATATAACTTTTGTGAAGGAATAGGTAAATCAGGTAAAGACTCCATGTTGACTCTTAAAGATGTAAGGACTGAGCAATATTTAGGTGGATCAGGAGCAATATGTAGACATCTTTCAGAATTTTGTAATCAAATTACATTGCTAACAATGGTGGGAGAAAAGGGTGATTTTGTGAACTATATAAGAAAAAGTTTATCCAAAAATATAAGATTAAAATATATTAAAAAGAAAAAATCTCCAACAATCGTTAAAAAAAGATTTGTAGATATTATCAATAATAATAAATTATTAGGAGTTTACTCAATTAATGATGACTTTTTAGAAAATTCTGAAGAAAAAAAATTTTCTACATTACTTAAAAAAGAAATATTAAATCATGACTTAATTATTGTTTCTGATTATGGACACGGATTGATTTCTAGCAAAAGTTCAAAAATAATTTCCAAAAGTCGAAAATTTCTATCGTTAAATGCTCAAATTAATTCAGCTAATATTGGGCTTCACAGTATGAGAAATTATAAAAATATAAATTGCGTAATTATAAATGTAAACGAGCTTAGGCATGAGATGAGAGATAAGAATAATAAAATAGAGAAATTAATGAAAAAATTTTCAAAAGAGCAAAAAATAAAAAATTTAGTAGTCACTCGCGGCACAAGGGGTGCTTTGCTTTATAGCAAAAAAAAATTCGTAGAATGCAGTGCATTTGCAGAGACACCAATTGATAAAATTGGATCAGGTGACGCAATGCTTTCATTAATGTCTCTTTTCTTTAAAAGTAAATTAACATGGGAATTATCATTACTCGTGGGTTCTCTAGCAGCAGCGCAATCAACAAAAACTATTGGAAATAAAGAGTCTGTTAATAAAGAAAAAATTTTAAAATCATTAGAACATTTATTGAAATAACATGAAACATATTTTAATAACGGGAGGATGTGGTTATACTGGAACCTTATTAACTAACGATTTACTAAACGAAGGAAATAGAGTTACTGTCGTAGACAATCAATGGTTTGGGAACTACCTAGGCCTAAGGAAAAATTTAAATATCATAAAGTTGGATATAAGAAATTACAAAAAAGTACCTCTCAAAAATGTTGATACCGTTATTCATTTGGCAAATATAGCAAATGATCCAGGGGTTGAACTTGATCCTGAATTATCTTGGGATGTAAATGTATTAGCAACGCAAAAATTAATTGAAAATTCAGTTAAAAACAAAGTTAAAAAATTTATTTTTGCAAGTTCGGGTAGTGTGTATGGTATTAAAAAAGAGAAAAAAGTTACAGAAGATTTATCTTTAGTCCCAATATCTACATACAATAAAACTAAAATGATAGCAGAGAGAATTATACAAAGCTATGAAAAAGAGATTTCAATTTATTGTATTAGACCTGCAACTGTATGTGGTTACTCACCTAGAATGAGGTTGGATGTAAGTGTTAATATGTTAACTTTTCAAGCATTAAAAAAAAAAATGATAACAGTTTTTGGTGGTAATCAAATCAGACCCAACATCCATATACAAGATTTGATAAATATATATAAATTTTTTGTCAATAGTTCTAGTATCAAGCCTGGCACCTACAACGCCGGCTTTGAAAATTTAAAAATTATTGATATTGCAAAAAAGATCTCAAAAATTATTCCCTCAAAAATTATTATAAAAAAAAACAGGGATGTCAGGTCATATAGGCAGAACTCTGATAAACTTTTATTAACTGGTTTTAAAAAGAAATTTACCGTTTTAGATGCCATTCATGAGCTTAAAGAAATGTTTGAAAAAAATAAGATAAAAGAAACTGATAGATGTTATACGGTTAAATGGATGAAAAAAATAAATTTAAAAAAAAAAATTGCCTAATGATTAAAAAATGTTAAAAATACTTAAAATTTATGTTGCATTTAATAGACTGTAGTTTACTTAAGAAAAGGGTGAAATTACATAATATAATAAAAAATTCTTCTCAAATAATCGACAGGAATTAAATTAATGATTTATAGCTCAAATTTACAAAACAATAATTCTTCCGAAATATTAGAAAAATTATCTAAAGCAAAAGAATTAATAATTTTTGGAACCGGCAATTACGGAATGTTAGTTTTGGGAGCCTTAAAGAAAAAAAATATTAAAGTTGATTATTTTTGTGACAATAATAAGTCTAGATGGGGTAAAGTTTATGGAGGTTTAAAAGTTATCTCTCCCGAGGATTTAAAAAAAACAAATAATGAAACCCCAATATTAATCACTTCTTTAAATTTTCCTTACATAAAAAGACAACTTAAAGACCTTGGATTATCAAATTACTATGATTGTGATTTTTTGCTATCAGAAATTAATCTTGATTTAAAAGATTGTGGTGTTTATTGGAATGAGAGAAAAGCAAAAGAACAACTTGATTTGTATTTATATTCCGTACGTGCCCAAAATGAAAAAAAAAAATTTTTAAAAATAAATACTATAGATTTGGTTCTTACAGAAAAGTGTTCATTGAAATGCAAAGAATGCTCAAATCTGATGCAATACTACTCAAAGCCAGTAGATGAAGATTTCGAACAATTAACTAATTCACTAGATACTTTTATGAGAACTGTTGATCACGTTTCCGAAGTTCGTCTCATTGGAGGTGAACCAATGTTATATAAAAAAATAGATCTAATTATTAAACAAATATTAAATTATAAAAACTTTGACAAAATTAATATTTATACTAATGGGACTATAGTTTTAAAAGATGAAAAAATGAAAGTTTTTCAAAATAAAAAAATAATGTTTGAAATTTCTGATTATGGTGCAATTTCTAGAAATGTATCGAAACTTGAAAATACACTTTCAAGGATGGGGATACCATATATCACTCACAGAGTTAGCACATGGCAAGACTGTGCTAAGATGAAATCTTTTGAAAGAACTGAAAGTGTAAATAAATCAATTTTTGGTAATTGCTGTGAAAACCAAGGTTTAACTATGCTTCATGGTAAATTATATCTTTGTCCATTTTCCGCACATGCAACAAATTTAAAAGGGATACCTTATGCTCAACGAGACATAGTTAATATTGAGAATAAAAATAAAGAAGTACTAAAAAATGAAATAAGTAAATTATATTTTGAAACAGAATATTTAGAGGCATGTAAATCATGCAATGGTAGAGATCATAACGTTTCTAAAGTGGAGGCCGCTGTTCAAACAAAAGAGCCTTTAAAATACGAAATCGTTAACTAACTTATACTATTACTTTTATAAATTTATTCTGTTAACTCATCTAGTAATACAAGTTGCTTAAATATTTTTAAAATATTTATTATTAAAAAATACCAAAATTTATATAAACAAAAATAATGCAATACTTTTTTAGCGTAGTAATACCTATATATAATTCCGAACAATTTTTACATCAATCTATTCATAGTGTTTTAGTACAAAAAAAAAACAATGTACAAATTGTTCTAATCAATGATGGATCGACTGATGAAAGTAAGAAAATATGTGATTTTTATAAAAAAAAATATAATTTTGTTAAAGTTTTACATCATAAAAGAAATCAAGGAGTAGCTGTAAGCCGAAATAATGGAATTCGTATATCAGATGGGAAATATATAATTTTTTTGGACAGTGATGATGAATTATTTAAAGAGTCTTTAAATGGTTTAGAAATAGTTATCAAAGCAAGAAAAGATCCAGATGTTATTATAGGCAGATTTATTAAAAAAACTTTTCCAAATTCAAATTATAATCTTATTAAAGCAAATGAAAAAAACATTAACAATACTGAAAACTTTATAAAGTATGTTAACAAGAGCCAATTTCCTATTGGTCAATGCTGGCCGTTTATAGTTAAAAAAAAATTCCTTTTAGGAAATAAAATTATTTTTCCAAAAGTAAAAATTGGTGAAGATGATCTTTATGTTGCTAAAATTATTTGCCTTATGAGCAGTTACGCTTTTCTAAAAAAAAACTTTTATTTCAAAAAAGATAGGGATTCAAGTCTAAGTCACTCAAAAGATTTTAGCACAACAAAATCTACTCTAAAGCTTTTAACTCAATTTTGCCTATTAAAAAATAAAAAAAAATGGAGTAAAAATAAAAATATTTTTATAGATACGTTTATTCAAAATGTGTTTGGAGTATTTTCAGCGTTAATAATTTTAAGAAAAAAAGAAGAGATGAAAAAAATTTCACACCATTTGAGAAAAAAAAATATAAAAAATTTGATTAAATTTCCTGAAAATTTTAGTCTTTACAATTTAATTTTAAAAAAAGGTTCTTATAGAGGTTTGGTTGAATTTAAAAATTTAATTATTAACTCAAAATTATTATTAATCAAAAAATTGAACGAAAATTATAAAAATCTCTACATTTACTGTAGAAGCAAATATGCCGCAGCAACTATAAAAATTTTAAAACAGAACGGGTATTTAATAAAAGGGGTTATCGATGATAACAAAAGTTTTGTTCAAAAAGATTTTCTTGGATACAAAACCATTTCCTCAACTGAATTTTTTAAAAAATTTAAGAAAAAATTAACAAAATCAGGCTTTATTATTACTAATCAAAGAGCTAAGACATTACAGAAAATATCAAGCCAATTATTAAAAAATGGTTTAAATAAACGTCAAATTTTAACAATGAAATATTAAGGTCTTTATTAAGTTTATGAATAAATTTGATATAAATTTATTTATAATGTATTTAGCATTTTGAAATTTACACAAATAAAATGAAAAATAAAAAACATAATTTTTACCCTACAGAATATAAAAAAAATTCAAGATTTAAAATTAATCATAGTTATCTAGTAGAGCAATTCTCAGATTACTCAAAAATTTTTAAAGAAATTGAAAAGGTTGTTGTAAAAGGTGATTATACGCTTGGTCAAATAGTAGACACTCTTGAAAAAAAATTTGCTAAGAGAACAGGTGCAAAATTTGGGATAAGTGTTGGAAATGGAACGGATGCACTTTTTTTAGCATTAAAAGCTATGAATATTGGTAGAGGAGATGAAGTGATCACCACACCCTACACTTTTATTGCCACTATTGCATCAATAGTAACAGCAGGAGCCAAACCTGTTTTTGTTGACATCAAAGATGATTACAACATTGATGAAAATAAAATTGAGAGTAAAATTACAAAAAAAACTAAAGCCATCATGCCAGTTCATTGGAGCGGTAGAATCTGTGAGCTAGATAAAATTAAAAGAATTGCAAAAAAATATAAGTTAAAAATTATTCAAGATACATGCCACGGCATTGATGCTAAATTTAAAAATAGACATCCTGTATCTTTTGGAGATGTTTGTACTTACAGCATGCATCCTTTGAAAAACTTAAACATCTGGGGCGATGGAGGTTTTATAATTACTCAAGACCCCAAGTTGGCAAAAAAATTATATTTAATTAGAAACCATGGACTTGAAAGTAGAGATAAGTGCGTGGTGTTCGGCTACAACTCTCGTTTAGATTCCATTCAAGCTGCTGTAGCAAACTATAAAATTAATAATAAGCTGAATAATATAACGAACAAAAGAATTAAAAATGCTTTAATGTTGGATAAACTTTTTGAACGAAATCCAAATATTAAAACTGTAAAAAGAATGAAATATCTTAAAGAAGTTTTCCACTTATATCATATTAATGTGAAAAGAAGAGATGAATTACAAAAGTACTTGTTAAAACATAATATTGATGCAAAAATACATTATCCAAAACCTATACATCTTCAACCAGCCGCCAAATTTTTAAAACATAAAAAAGGTGATTTTCCTAACGCTGAAAGAATAGCTAACACAACCCTGTCTTTACCTGTCCACGAATTTATTAATGAAAAACATATAAAACACATGGCTTCATTAATAAATAATTTTTATAAATGACAACCCAAAAAATTGCTGCTCTCTTAAGGCTCAAAGCAATTGAGATGTCTTTAAATGCAAAAGCATCGCATTTAGCTTCCTCGCTTTCTTGCATAGATATCTTAACAGTTCTTTATGAAAAAATTTTAAAAATAAACCCCAAAAAACCTCAAGAACGAAATAGGGATCGTTTTATATTAAGTAAAGGGCATGCAGCAACTTCACTTTATGCAATACTTTCTCATAAAGGTTTTTTTAAAAAAAGTTACTTAAAAACATATGGTCAAAAAGGTTCTCTATTAGAAGAGCATCCAACACCTAAACTTCCTGGTGTAGAAGCAGCCACAGGATCTTTGGGGCACGGATTACCTATTGGTTGCGGATTAGCATTATCAGCAAAAATAAGTTCAAAAAATTTCAAAACTGTGATTCTTATGGGAGATGGAGAATGTAACGAGGGAACAGTTTGGGAGTCAGCTTTATTTGCCTCATCAAAAAATCTAAATAATCTTTTAGCAATCGTAGATTTTAATAATTGGCAGGGTATAGGTAGAACAAAAGATATTACAAAATTAAATCCATTTAAAAAAAAATGGGAAAGTTTTGGTTGGAAGGTTATCGAAATAGACGGACATAATCATAAAATGATTGAAAAATCATTTAAATTAAAAAAAAGTAATAAACCAGTTTTAATTATTGCAAGAACAATTAAAGGTAAAGGAGTATCTTTTATGGAAGATGATAACAACTGGCATTATCGTGTGCCAACAAAAAAAGAGTTACTACTTGCTAAAACTGAACTGGATCTTGATTAATGAGAAATGCATTTGCAAAGGCTATAACAAAAATTGCCAATAAAAATAAGAAAGTTATTTTACTTTCAGGCGATATTGGTAATAGGCTATTTTTAGAATACAAAAAACTTCAGCCAAAAAGATTTTATAATTGTGGTATAGCAGAAGCTACCATGACAGGAGTAGCTGCTGGATTAGCTTTAGGGGGGTTTCAACCAGTTACATATACCATAACACCATTTAACACAGTTAGATGTCTTGAACAAATTAGATTAGATATTTGCTATCCTAATCTTCCTGTAATAATAGTGGGCACAGGATCTGGTTTATCCTATGCTAATCTAGGTGCCACACATCATTCCATGGAAGACATTGCTATTTTAAGGGTCTTACCTAACTTAAATATTTTATGTCCGTCTGATCCAGTAGAAGTAGAATTAGCTTTGCAAGAAGCAATAAAATTAAAAAAACCAACTTATATTAGATTAGGCAAAAAAGGAGAGCCAATTATTAATTCTAAAAACAAAAAGTTTGATATTGGTAAAGTCGATATATTAAAAAAAGGTAAAAATATCGCCATAATAAGTGTCGGGAGTGTTTTGTCATTAGTTCTTAAAGCTGAAAAAATTTTTCAAAGAAACAAAATTTTACCAACAATAATAAATCTAAGAACTATAAAACCTTTAGATGAAAATTTTTTAAGACAAGTATTTAAGAACTATGAGAAAATAATTATTGTTGAAGAGCATGGATTATCAGGAGGCGCAGGAAGCGCTATATTAGAATGGGGAGCTCAGAATAAAAAGAATTTAAATAAAATAATCTGCATCGGAGGGCCTGATAAATTTTTAACCTCGTGCGGAAACCAGGAGGAAGCAAGAAAGTTTATTGGGCTAACAGCAGAAAATATATTTAAGAGATTTAAAAATCATTAAAATATGATAGTCGGTTTTGACTTTGATAACACAATTGTAAATTATGATAATGTATTTTTTAAAATAGCTTTAAAAAAAAAATTTATTTCCAAAAATGTTCTTAAAAATAAGTCAGCGATCAAAGAGTATTTTTTAAAAAGAGGTAAAATAGAAAATTGGAAAATATTACAATCGGAAGTTTACAGCAAACAAGTATTTCAAGCAAAACCTTACAAAGGTTTTTTAAAAATATTAAAAATACTATTATATAAAAAAATAGATGTAAAAATTATAAGCCACAAAACATTATATCCATACTACGGAGAAAAAATTAACCTACATTCCTTATCAAAAAAATGGATAAAAAAAAATATAAAGACCAAACTAAGAAAAAAAATAAAAGTTTATTTCGAGAAAACAGAAACAAAAAAGATTCTTCGAATTAAAAAAACCAAATGTGATTTTTTTGTTGACGATCTTGAAAGTATTTTGAGACAATTACCGTCAAAAACTAAAAAAATTTTATTTTCACCAAAAAATAAATTAAAGAAATCAAATACAAAATTTATTGTTATTAGTTCGTGGCATGATCTATTAAAAATTTTTTTTAAATGAAGAGAATTTTTGTTAATAATATAAAAAGCATTTTGTTAAAAAATGGCTTTAAAAAAAAATTTAAAATAAAAAAATTCAAGAGTGGTAGAAATAACCAAGTATTGCAAATATTAACAAATAAAAATAAATTTATAATTAAAATTTATCCTGATTTAAAAAAAGATAAAAAAGCAAGACTCTTAAAAGAGTTTAGTTTTTTAAAGATACTTGAAAAAAGTAAGTTAGATATCGTGCCAAAATTAATAGATATAGATAAAAAAAAAAATTTAGCTATGCATACATTTTTACCTGGAAAAAAAATTAAAAGAATTAATTTAAATCATATTAATCAATGTGCTAATTTTATGGTTAAAATTAACTCATTAAATAATATTAAAAAATTTAAAAATTTTTCTTACGCTGCAGACTCTTGTTTGAGTATTCAAGACCATTTATTGTGTGTAGAAAAAAGAATCAAGCAATTTAAAAGATTAAATCCAAAAACTTATCTTGAAAAGAAAGTTTACCTTTTCCTTAAAGAGAAAATCATTCCTGAATGGAAAAAAGTTCTTAATAAAATATATTTAAGATTTTCCAATACAGAAATAAGAAAAAGATTTAAAAAACAGCAGCTAATTGTTTCACCCTCTGATTTTGGTTTTCATAATGTTATAGAAAATAATAAAAAATTATTTTTCGTCGATTTTGAATATGCGGGTTGGGATGATCCTGCTAAATTAATATGTGATTTCGTATGTCAACCAGATTATATGGTTAAAAAAAATTATAGCACTATCTTTATGAAAAAAATATCATCAATTTTATTTAAGCCAAGTCAAACACTTTATAGAGCTAAACAAATTATTCCTATTCATAGAATTAAATGATGTTTAGTTTTATTAAATGAATTTATCAAGCATAATGAAACTAGAAGAAAACATGCTGGGTATTTTTCTCAAAAAATCTTATATAATCAATTTAAAAAATCACAAAAATACTTTAATATTAATTTCAACAACAACTACTAATTTACATGTTTAATGAAGAAGAAAAAAAAATAAATAAAGAATTCACTGAAAAAGGTTTTATAATTAAACCTTCACAAAGCAAAAATGCTTTGCTTGAGATAAAAAACGATCTAGTAAATCAAATTAAGAAATTTTTAAAAATAAATCGCAAAGTGAATTCAGATGATTTATTAAATAATATTCATAATGAAATTTCTGTAAATAAATTGAATAATATGAGACTTCATCTTATTGAAAATTTAAATTTATCAAGAAAAAATAAAAAATTATATTTTGAGAGTTCAAAAAAATTTATTGAAATTTTAGTTGGCAATGAACTTGCGATGCAAAAAAAAATTAGTTTAAGCATACAATTCCCTAAAGATGACAGCTCACTTTTGCCAGTACATTCCGACACATGGTCGGGACTTTCACCGTTTGAAGTAGTGGTCTGGATACCATTAGTTGATTGTTTTAAAACAAAAGCGATGTTTATTCTGCCCCCCAAACATACAAATGACTTAAGTAAAAATTTTAAAAATTTTTCAAAAGGAAGTACTGAAGATATTTTTAAAAAAATATCTAAAAAAATTAAGTGGATTGATATCAAATTTGGTGAGATTTTAATTTTTAATCAACATCTTCCACATGGAAATAGAGTCAATAATGAACAAGAAACAAGATGGTCAATGAACTGTCGATTTAAAAGCATATTTTCTCCATATGCTGACAAAAAAATTGGTGAGTTTTATGAGCCGATTACTTTAAGAGCAGCTTCAAAACTAGGTATGAATTATAAATTTCCAAAAATTTAAATTTGTGAAGAAAATTCGAGGATATATTTTTAGTAGACCTTTTTTGGGTGAAAGAGTACCACAACATATTCAAAATTTAGTTTTGAGAGAATATTGCAATAGGAAAAGTTTAAACTTACTTTTGAGTTTAGTCGAATATAGATTTGAAAATAGCACAATTATATTAGAGAAAGCATTAAACGAATTAAATAATATAGATGGAATAATTTTTTATAGTCTTCTGCAATTACCAGATAATGATAAAAAACGGCAAATTTTGTATGATAAAGTTTTAAAAAAAAAAAGAGAAATTCATTTTGCAGTAGAGGAAATTAAATTAACAAATTTAGACTCCATAAATTCTGTTGAAAATATTTTTTTGATTAAAAAAACACTTCCTAAATGTCTTAAGAAATTATAAAAGTTAAAATGAATAAAATTAGAGATTTTATCACCTCATTACATAATTCTGCAAAAAGAGATTATCTAGACAGAATGCTAAATGATAAGGCTGGATGTGTAAAGATAGCCAAGAGATATGATAAAGAATATTGGGATGGAAACAGAAGGACAGGTTATGGTGGTTACAATTATATTCCTGGACATTGGAAACCAATGGCTGAAAAGATTATAAAAACTTATAATTTAAAAGCAGGCTCAAAAGTGTTAGATGTAGGATGCGGTAAAGCCTTTTTACTCCATGAGATGAAACTATTAGAACCTAATCTGAATATCGAGGGTTTCGACTTTTCAAAGTATGCACTAGAACACAACACAGATATCACGAAACCTTTCGTATATTATCACAAGGCACAAGATAAGTTTAAATATCAAAATAAAGAATTTGATTTAGTAATCTCATTAAATGTTTTACACAACTTGAGATTTTTTGATTTAAAAAAATCTTTTTCTGAAATTCAAAGAGTGGGAAAACAAGCCTACATAGTTGTAGAAAGCTATAGAGATGAGAAAGAATTATTCAATTTACAATGTTGGGCTACAGTCTGTGAGTCATTTTTTGACACTGATGAGTGGATTTATTTATTTAAAGAATTTGGATACACCGGTGATTATGAGTTTATTTTTTTTAAATAAATGAAAATAGAACAAAAACTAATAAAGACAATTAACCTTAAAAAAAAAAATCCCAGGGTATATTACGTAAAAAAAAATAATACTGAAATTTCAAATAGTAATATTGGTATGTTAAAAAAATTATTGAAAAAAAACAAACAAAATATCCTTAGGGTATGTTTTCATAAAAAAGATAAAGAACAAATTAATGAGATGCTTATTGTTGCAAGAGGTAACTTTTCAAATGATCCCCATAGACAAAAAAAATCTAGCATTTCATATAATATTTTAGAGGGAAAACTAAAAGTAAATATTTATAATAATAAAAAAAAAATTATAAAAAAATACCATTTAGGCGAAAGAAAAAATGACCTAAAATTTTTGAGATTAAAAGCAAATATTTTTAGGTCGATTTCTTGTAAAGGTAAATTTACAATTTTTATGGAAACTTCCTGTGGCCCCTTTAAAGATTCACAAACACAATGGATGAGTTTATAAATAATTAATGGAAACAATAAGACAATTTTTTAATTCAAAATCTCTTTTTACAGTTAAGAAAACTTCCGGGTGTTATGTTCATTTAAAAAATGGGCGAAAATTACTAGATCTAACCGGTGGCTCCACGTCATTTGCAATTTTGGGATATGGAAATCAAAAAGTTATAAATGGCATTAAAAAACAGGCAAATCGCTTTACCCACATTGATTACAAGTTTTGGATTGATGAAAATTTAAATAAACTATCTAACACTATCCTAAAAAGCGCCAATAATGGATTAAATTCAGTTTATTACTCTGGGAGTTCAGGTGCTGAAGCCTGTGAGGCGGCGATTCTAATGAGTTATCAATCTCACTGTATAGAAGGAAATAAAAAAAAAATTTATGTAATCTCTAGGGAACAGTCTTTCCATGGTTCTACCACAGGCGCGCTTTCTCTTGGAGACAGAGAAAATTTAAAATTTTACAGTAAAAATTTTAATTTAAAACGAGCAAGAATACCAATGCATCATCCTTTATATCGTAAAAGAGAAAATGAAAGTTTAGATAACTATGCAAAAAGAAGTGCAAAATATCTAGAAACAACAATTCTAAAAATAGGACCTGAAAATGTTGGTGCCTTTGTTGGTGAAACAATAATGGGAGGTTTAGTTGGTGACGTACCGCCAGCACCTAATTACTGGAAATACATACAAAAGATTTGTAATAAATATAATGTACACTTAATTCTAGATGAGGTTTATTGCGGAACAGGTTCCACAGGTAAATATTTTTGTTTCGATTGGGATAAAGTTAAACCAGATTTTATTTTTATAAGTAAAACACTTGCCGCAGGGTACGGATCATTAAGTGCAGTAATTACTACAAAAAAAATTGAAAAAATTTTAAAATCTAGCGGAAGATTACAACACAATACAACACACCAAGGACATTCCTTAAGTGTTGCCGCTGCGCTCGAGGTACAAAAAATTGTAAATAAAAAATCATTTTTAAATAAAGTTAATACTATTGGTAAATTTATGAGAGAAATTTTGATCAAAGAGTTAAAGAGTCACCCTTTTTTTAGACAAGTAAGAGGTAGAGGACTAAGGTTTTCTTTCGAGTACGATTGTAAACACCGAGATAATTTTAATAATATTCTTTATTCAAATTTATTAGAAAAATATAATATTTTAACGAGTATTAAATACCATCGAATTTGTTTTACACCGCCGTTAATTATTTCTCGTAAACAAGCAGAAAAATCCTTAGATATATTAATTTCAGAATTTAAGAAAACTTCTTTAAAATTTAAAAGCAAATAATCAAAAACTATTTAATTACAGCAACAAGAATTTAGAATAGATCAATAATGATTTTAAAATTTATTTATAAAAATTATCAAGACGTTAAAAAAGGTGATCTCAAAACATTGCTTAAAAAAATTAAAATTTTTTTTATTTTTTTGTCATGTTTTATCAATCCCTTTTACTACCTGGGAGCATTATTTCTTTTATTTTGTGTGCTTATAAGACCTTTTTATATTGTTAGATGGGATATTTTACGCTCTTCAAGAATAGGTTCTTTAAGCGAAAAGTACGAAATTTATTGTTGTAAAATTGACGCTGGAATCAATAGGCCAAAAAAGAAATTTGTTGATCTATTCTGCTATGACAAAAAGATTTGTAATCAGCAATTAGCAAAAATGTGGAAAAAAAAACTGATTATTCTTCCAAGATTTATTTTGATCCCCATCATCAATATAAATAAATTAATCATTAAATTTTTTGGCTCTACAAATTATTTTGTTCATTCAAATGAAAGTATTTATTCGACAAATGATCCTGTAAAATTAAAAAAGATTCTAACACACAGAGATTTATTTAACCTTATGGCTGAAACTAAGACTCATTTAAATTTTACAAAAAAAGAAATTCAAAAGGGAGAAAATTATTTGAATAGTTTAAGCATTGATAAAGATAAAAAAATAGTTTGCCTAGCCGTAAGAGATTCTGCTTACCAAGAAAAATATCTTAATACTTCAGATCTTAATTTAAGACATAATGATTTTAGAGATCAAAATATATCCGATTTCTTGTTAGCAGCAGAAGAGCTTACAAAACGAGGATATTGGGTTTTTAGGATGGGAAAGGCTGTAAAGGAAAAAATTAAAACTTCCAATCCTATGATTATAGATTATGCCAATTTAAACATAAGAAGTGATTTTCTTGATATTTATTTAGGTTATAGGTGCAAATTTTGCATTAGGACATGTGGTTATGGCGGCGTACCACAAAGCTTTAAAAAGCCAACTATAGTTATAGGAGGCGCCCCTCTTGTAGATTTAGTTGCTTATGGAAAAAATGACATGTTTTTATTATTCCATTATTTTTCTCAAGAAAAAAATAGGAAGTTAACATTATCAGAAATTTTTGATTTAGGTATCTCAACTATTCGTACCTCAAAAGGTTATGATGATTTAAAAATTAAAATAATCCCCAGTTCACCAGAGGATATTAGGGACGCAATTATGGAAATTGCTGATAAAATTGAAGGTATTTGGCAAGAAAAACCAAATACTATTAAATTACAAGATTCATTTGATACATTATTTGAAAAACATTTAATCTCAAATAATTTGAGACATCTATTTGGAAAACAAAGGTTGTGGCAAAGTTCTTCATTTTTAAATAAAAATATTTGGTGGCTAAAATGATAAAAAAAATTTTATCAAATATAAACTTTTTACTCAACTCAAAAGAAAAATTTAAATTTAACTTAATTATTTTAGCGAATTTAATCACGACTATTTTAGAAATGATAAGTTTGGGCTTAATTCCGGTATTTATTGGAATGATATTAAAGGTTGATCAATTTAGAAATAATAAAGTATTCGAAGCAGAAGTAATAGAAAATTTTTTTAAGAGAGACTATAATGAACAATTTATATATCTAAGTATTTTTATAATATTTATATTTTCTATAAAAAATATTTTCTCTTTGTATACTATTTATATTGAGGGCAAATTTATAAGAAATCTCAAAATTAAATATGCTAATAAACTTTATAATCTATATATAAAATTACCTATAATTAAACATTATGGTTACAATTCTGCTACCTTTCAAAAAAATATAATTCAAGAAACCAAACTAGGATCTGAGTACATAGGAAATATTTCTATTATTATTAAAGAGCTATTATTATTTACAGGTATTTTTATATTATTGATTACTATTAATTATTATGTAGCTTTTTCAATTTTATTTTTAGTTGGAAGCATGTCGATTACTTATTATTTAATTGTTAGAAAAAAAGTTAAAAAAGATACAGAAAAGTCTGTTAATTTAAGAGAATTTCAGATTAAAAGCGTAAATCAGGCATTTTCCTCTATCAGAGAAACTAGAATACTTAATACAACGAAATACTTTATAGATGAGTTCACTAATAAAACTTTTAATTTCGAGAATATACTATTTTTAATCACTCTTATTGTAAAAATTCCAAGATATTTAATCGAAATTTTGGTTATAAGTGTAATTTTGATTTTTTCTATTTTACTTCTACAAAAAGGTTATCAAATTGAAAATTTAATACCTATCTTAGGTTTATTAGTAATGGTGAGTATAAGATTAATTCCGTCTTTTAATAATCTTACATCAAGCTTTACTAGATTAAAACAAAATGAAGTTTCTGTGAATATTCTAATCGATGAATTAAACCACAATGAGAATAATAAAAAAAATTTCTATTCTAATAATACAATTCAACTATCTTTGGATAGTTCTATTAAAATTGAAAATATTTCATTTTCTTTTCCAGAAAGTAAACAAGAAATATTTAAAGATTTTTCCTTAGAAATTAAAAAAGGAGACAAGATTGGTATAGTTGGACCAAGTGGTTCAGGAAAAACTACTTTAATAAATATTATTTTAGGTTTTTTTCCACCAAATAAAGGAAAAGTTCTAGCTGATAATATGGATATACATTTAAATTTAAAGTCTTGGCATTCAAGGATTGGTTACATCCCTCAAGAAATTTATTTATTAGATGATACAGTTTTAAAAAATATAGCTTTAGGAATTAAAGAAGACGCAGAAGATTTAAACAAATTAAAAATAGCACTTAAATCTGCAGAAATTTATGATTTTATTAACAATTTACCAGATGGAATTAATACTATGGTTGGTGATAGGGGTATAAGATTTTCAGGCGGCCAGAGGCAAAGAGTTGGTATTGCCAGAGCTTTATATAGAGATCCTAATGTTTTAATTTTCGATGAAGCTACTAGCTCTCTTGATGAGGGAACAGAAAAAAAATTTATTGAAAATATTTTCAATCTCAGCGGTAATAGAACTATCATTATTTCTACGCATAAATTAAATTCATTAGATAAGTGTGATAAAGTTTATTCAATAAAAAATAATAAATTAGAAATTTTAAAAAAATAGAATTAAAAAGCTGAATATGAAAAAAATATTCATTATAGGTGCAGGCGGTCATGCAAAAACCTGTATAGATGTTATCGAGAGTAAAAATGACTTTAAAATAATGTTCTTAGTCGATAAAAATTCTAAAAAAAATTTTTTTAAATACAAAGTATTTAAAGAAAAAGAATTTTTAAAAGAAAATATTAAAAATAAAAATATACTTATTGGTGTAGGACAAATTAAAAATGCTCAAATTAGAAAAAAATTATTTAATAGATATAAAAAATTTGGTTGTAAATTTCCTAATATAATTTCAAATTTTTCTTATATTTCAAGAAACTCACTATTAACTGAAGGTATTTTAGTAAGCCATGGCGTAATAATAAATGCTAACGTAAAAATAGGGTTAAACTGTATTATAAATAGCAGTGCACTTATTGAACATGATGTAGTAGTAGGCAATCATTGCCATATTTCAACTGGAGCTTTGGTGAACGGTGGAGTTCAAATTGACTCAAGTACGTTTATAGGAAGCGGTGCTATTATAAAAGAAGGAACAAAGATCGGTAGAAATTGTATAATTGGTGCAGGTCAAATTATAAAAAAAGACATAAAACCGAATTCAATTTTAAAATGACAAAAACTTTTATAATAGCCGAAATTGGTGTTAACCATAACGGTAGCCTTAGTATCGCAAAAAAAATGGTCAATGCAGCAAAAAAAGCCGGCGCAGATGCTGTAAAGTTTCAGATATTCTTAACTGATGATTTGGTTTTAAAAAGTACAAAAAAAGTTAATTATCAAAAACTAAATGATAAAAACAAAACTATGCATAGAATGTTAAAAAAAGTTCAATTGTCATTCAATGAATTTAAAATTTTAAAGAAATATTGTGATAAAAAAAAAATTGTATTTATTTCTTCAGCTTTTGACAAAAAAAGTATTTTGTTTCTCAAATCTTTAAATCCAAAATATTTTAAAATACCGTCAGGAGAAATAAATAATCTACCAAATCTTAAAATAATTTCAAAATTTAATAAAAAAACATTAATAAGCACCGGGATGTCTACAATGAATGAGGTTAAAGATATTATCAAAATTGTAAAAAATTATGGTCTAAAAAAGAAAAATTTAATTGTTATGCACTGTAATTCATCCTATCCAACTTCAATAAATGATGCGAATTTGAATATAATAAAAACTATGAAAAATAAATTTAATGTAAAAATAGGTTACTCCGACCATACAAGGGGAATATTGGCACCAATAATTGCTGTTTCTATTGGCGCAGAGTTTATAGAAAAACATTTTACTTTAAAACAATCTTTAAAAGGACCTGATCATTTCTTTAGCCTAACTCCTAATGATTTTAAAATTATGGTAAAAAATATTAGAGAAACAGAAAAGTTACTTGGAAATACAAAAAAAAATATTAATAAAAGTGAGTTTCAGAATAGAAATTTATCTCGTAAATCAATAGTGGCCAAAAAAAATATTTCTAAAGGTGAAAAATTTAGCTCAATCAACTTGACAACGAAAAGACCTGGAGATGGTATTTCAGCAATAAATTGGGATAAAATATTGGGGAAATTTTCAAAAAAAAATTATAAAATTGATGATCAAATATAATTGAAAGAAATGAAAAAAATAATTATTTCAAAAGATATTAAGCTAATTCAAGCAATGAAAAAATTAGCATTAACCGGACTCAGATGTTTGATAGTAGTTGATAAAAAAAAAAAACTACTTGGCACTCTTACCGATGGAGATATTAGAAGAGCAATTATTAATGGAAGAAAATTAACACAAAATATTGAGTCAATTTATAATAATAAGCCAAACTTTTTGGTAAAAGGCAGCTTCTCTCTCAGTGCAGCTAAAAATCTTTTAACTTCTAAAAATCATATTTTAATTCCTGTAGTAAATACAAAACATTGTATTGTAGATTATTTAAATTGGGAAAAGGTATTTGGAAAAGAAAAAACTGAAAAAAACCTATCTAAAATTCCTGTAATAATTATGGCCGGTGGTAAAGGCACAAGACTTAAACCTTTTACAGAAATTTTACCGAAACCATTGATACCTGTAGGCGATAAACCTGTTATTGAGCATATTATTGATAAGTTTTCTTCATATGGAATTAAAAATTTTTATATTAGCACCGTCTATAAAAGTAGAATTTTAAAGTCTTATTTTTATGATTTAAAACCAAATTATAACATTAATTTTCTTAATGAAGATAAACCTTTGGGTACTATTGGAGGTATAGAAAAATTTAAAAAAAATTTTAAAACATCAACAATCATAACAAATTGCGATATAATTATAAATTCAGATATCAGCCAAATATTAGAATTTCATAAAAATTATAAAAATGATATTACGTTGGTTGTTTCTACAAAATCTCACGAAGTTCCCTATGGAGTTTGTGAATTAGACGATAAAGGTAAATTTTTAAATATTTTTGAAAAACCAAAAAATTTTTATCTAGCAAACACAGGTTTTTACATTATTGAACCTAGTGTTTTAAAATTCATTCCGAAAAATAAATTTTTTCATATGACAGATTTAATTAAAGTATTAAAAAATAAAAAAAAAAAAATTGGAGTGTTTCCTATCGATGAAAGTCACTGGCTTGATATTGGCCAATGGCCTGATTATAACAAAAATTACAAAAAGATATAAAAAAGTAAAGATTAGCTTAATTTAAAAATCTATATAATAAAAATTATTGCATAAAATTAATGAGTCATTTTGAATTTTTAGATAAAAGAGATGAAAATAACTCTTTCATTAGGTTTAAAGTTCCAGAATTAAACTTTCTTATTTCTGAAAGTATTTTTCAATCAATTTCGAAATACAAGAGTTTTAAAATATTAGAAAAAAATTTTTCTTCAACTTACTTAAATATGTTTTTTAAAAAAAAATTTTACTTAGAAACTACAAATTTAGCTTCTAAAATAATTATTAATCGTTGGAATTTCAAGAATGATAAAAAAAATTTTTCAAACAAAATTTATTTGGAAAGTTGTCCTTACCACCATTTAATTGTAGACTTATTTGAGGCTGAACCATTCTTATTATTGAAAAAAAAAAAATTAAGAATTTCAACTTTAATTAAATCACAAAAGTGGGTTTTATACTTTTATTTTTTAAGATTAGTAAATTATTTTTTTAAAAGATTTAAAAGTAATAAAAATATAAAAGATAATGAGACTAAAATTGGAGTAAATTATGTTGAGGGCCATTTTTCTGAATTTAGAAATGACTTATTCTGGCTATCAAACAAAATAAACAAAAATTCAATAATTTATTACTGTGAAAATAATCAAAGACTAAAAAAATTTTCAGTAGACAAAAAAGAAATAAGAGAAATCAAAAAATCAAATATTAATTTTATTAAACTGTGGAAATGGTACAATATTGAAAAAGTAGATTTTATAGAAAATATCAAGAAAGAGATCAATCTTTTGAAACCTAGAGATAATTTAGAAAAATGGTTGATAAAGGAAATTAATATTTTTTTATTACAAATTAATTTTTGGTACTGTTTTTTTAAAGATCAAAACATTAAAATACACTTTAATTCAGATGAATATTCTTTATCAAATGTTGTGAGACAAATTGCATTAAATAAATTAGGGGGATGTTCAATTGGTAAATGCAGATCAACTCCCAGAAAAATTAAGGGAGATTGGTTTGCCTACTATCCTAATGATATATTTTTTGTTTGGGGGAAAGATAGTATTGAGGGGCTTGTAAAATCTAAAAATTATTTTAGAAATTTAATTATTTCAGGATATCCCTATAAGGATAATGAAGATAAATTAGGAGAAGTTTTTAAAATAAAAAAAAATTTTGATGATAAAGGTGTTAAATTTTCAATATTAGTTATAGATGGAAGTCACAGCAGAAATAAAGATTATTTAAATCAATTAATTCCATCTTCGTTAATGTCTACATATCTTAAATCATTTTTAAAATGGGTTTTAGAAGATGAAGAGTTAGGACTTATAATTAAATCAAAAAAACCATCATTATTTGAAAATTTGACCGAAGTTAAACAGTATTTAAAAAAGGCTTTAAAAACAGGAAGATGTAAAGTAGTTGATAAGGCAGGACTAGAACCAAAAAAATTTTCAGACATCGTAAATTACTCAATTGGCACTTCAGTTGATCCACCTTCGTCAGTAATACAAATAGCAATTAAAGGTAGAAAAGGAATAATTTATGACTTTTCTAATTTTAAAAATTTTGAAAAAAATCTCTATAATTGGGGAGAAAACAGAGTTATTTTTAGCGATCTTGAGAAATTAATAAAAAAATTAAAAAAATTTAAATCCAACAATATTAAAAATGATTTAGGAGATTGGTCAAGTAAAATTGGTGAATATGATAGTTTTTGTGATCAAAAAGGAGGTGAGAGAATTGAGCAATTCGTTTCAGATCTAAAATTTTATTTTGACAAAGGGTACTCACTGAATGAAACTATAAAGCATTCGAACTTAAATTATGCAAAAAATTGGGGAAAGGATAAAATTATAAGAACATAAATGAAAAAAAAAATACTTATAACAGGCGCCACAGGTTTTATTGGATCACATTTAACAGAGTTTTTTGTTAAAAAAGGATTTAAAATCGTGTCTTTTGATAGATATAATCCTAATAGCGATTACGGATGGCTCAAGGAGTCTGCTCTTTCCAAAGACATTAAAATAATTTTAGGTGATGTTCGAGATTATGACTCGGTTTTTAATGCTATGAAAGGTTGTTGCGCCGTGATGCATTTAGCAGCCTTAGTGGGAATACCATATTCTTATGTATCTCCGCTAGCTTATGTAAAAACTAACATAGAGGGAACTTATAACATTTTAGAAGCTTCTAAGAATCTTAAACTCAAAAATATAATAATTACATCTACTAGCGAGATCTATGGCACTCCAAAAAAAATTCCAATAAACGAGCTTGCTTCTGTAAACTGTCAATCACCCTATGCAGCTTCCAAAGCGGCTGCTGATCAATTATCACTTAGTTATTTTAAATCTTTTGATTTACCAATAAAATTAATAAGACCCTTTAACACTTATGGTCCAAGGCAATCTACACGAGCAATAATTCCAACAATAATAAGCCAATGTTTAAAAAATAAAAAAAAATTGCTTCTATTAGGAAATTTAAAACCAACAAGAGATTTAAATTATGTTGAAGATGTTTGCTCAGCCTTTTATGAAGTTTTTAAAACAAAAAAGGCCATAGGCGAGGTATTGAATGTTGGTAGCAATAACAATATTTCAATAGAAATTCTGGCAAAAAAAATTATGAAAATTATGAAAGTAAACTATCAAATCAAAAAAATGAATCTTAGAAAGAGGCCAAAAAATAGTGAAGTTGATCACTTAAAATGTGATAATTTAAAAATTAAAAAACTTACTAAATGGAGAAGTAAAGTAAAATTAGAACCTGGATTAAAGCGGACTATAAATTGGTATCTAAAAAATCTTTCAAAAATAAGCCATAAACAATATTTATAATATTATGAAAATTTTATGTACAGTTTGTGTAAGAGCTGGTTCAAAAGGATTAAGGGACAAAAACTTTTTAAAAATTAATAATAAATATCTGCTTTGTTATACACTTGATGTAGCCATTAAATCTAAAATATTTGATCAAATAGTTGTATCTACTGATAGTAAAAAAATAAGAACTTTAAAAAAAAAATATAAAAACATAGATTTTATTAAAAGACCCCAAAATCTAGCTACAGACTCTGCAAATAAAATAGATGCAATTAGACATGCTATGAAATTTTCAGAAAAAAAAAAAGATTTTAAATACGATATAATTTTTGATCTTGATGCAACATCTGCACTCAGAAATACAAGTGATATAAAAAAAGCTTTAAAAATTTTTAAAAAAAATAACGCTGATAATCTTTTTTCAGTTAATAAGTCGAGAAGAAATCCATATTTCAATGTTGTGGAAAAAATTAAAGGAAAAATAAAAATTGTAAAACAAACGAAAAAAAATATTTTTAGACGGCAAAATGCTCCACAAACGTATGACATGAATGCTTCTATTTACATATGGAGAAGAAAAATTTTAATATCTTCAAATAACCTTTTTAGAAAAAAAACTTTTATTTATATAATGGACATAAAACGATCTATAGATGTAGATAATAAATTTGATCTTACATTAATTAGAAATTTAATAAGGAGATAAGCTAACAAATGAAAAAAAATTGTATTGTTATTGGTGGTTCCGGTCTCATTGGAAGAGAAGTTGTTAAATCTTTAATAAGAAAAAATTTTAGGGTATTAAATCTAGACTTAAAAAAAAACAAGAATTCAAATAATTTAGAAATATTTCAAAAATTTGACTTGAGAAAAAGTGGGTATGAAAAAGAGCTTAATAATATAATTAAAAGATTTGGATCACCTGAAATATTTATTAATTGTTCTTATCCAAAAACAAATGATTGGGAAAAAAATACTTTTAAGAATATTTCAAAAAAAAGCATTGAAGAAAACATTAGAATAAATTTAATAACCTCATGTTTATCAGCCAGGCTAGTGGCAGAAAATTGTCTTAAAAAGAAAAAAAAATGTAGTATTGTTCTGCTTTCTTCTATCTACGGTCTAGTCGGTCAAGACTTATCAATTTACAAAAAAACAAAAATTAAAGAAAATATAACTTACTCAATTATAAAGGGTGGTTTGATTAATTTTACACGACAAATGGCATCTTACTATTCAAAAAGAGGAATTCGCATAAACAATGTATGTCCAGGAGGAGTAATTGATAAAAAAAAAATATATAAAAAAAATTATAAAAATTTTTTAAAAAATTATTCAGCTAGAGTACCCATTGGAAGATTGGCTCTACCTCAAGAAATAGCAAAACCTATTATATTTCTATCCTCTGAAGACTCATCCTATATTACAGGAACAAGTTTAATAGTTGATGGCGGCTGGACAAGTATATAACACATAATGAGGGTACTAATAATTGGCTACGGTTCGATTGGAAGCAAACATTTTAAAATTATTAAAAAAAATTTTAAAAAGATAAATTTATTCATCCTCTCAAAAAGAAAAATCTTTATTAGGGGAGCAAAAGTAATTAATTCATTGACTGAAGCAAAAAAAATTAAACCTCACTATATAATAATTTCTTCTGAAACAAATAAACATTATTATCATTTAAAATATTTAGAAAAAAATTTAAAAGATGTTAAGATTTTGGTTGAAAAGCCTTTATTCGATAAAGAAAAAAAAATTACCTTCAAAAATAATAAAATTTTTGTTGGTTATAATTTGAGATTTCATCCATCAATTATTTTCCTTAAAAATTTTTTAAAAAAAAATAAACCAATAGATATAAAAATAATTACTAATTCTTACTTACCAAAGTGGAGAAAGGTTGATTATTCAAAAAGCTATTCATCAAATAGAAGATTGGGGGGAGGTGTAATATTAGATTTAAGTCATGAAATTGATTTAGCAATATGGCTTTTTGGAAAAGTGAATATTAAATACAAAAATTATAGTAAATTATCAAAATTAAATATCAATACGGAAGATAATTTGCAATTATTCGGAAAAATTAAAAAAACTAATTTTTATTTAAGTTTGAATTATTACTCTAAAAATGAGTCAAGAAACATTTATGTTGATACTATAAAGAGCTCTTTAAATATTGACTTAAAAAATAATATTATAAAAATAAATAATAAATATAAAAAAAACTCTCATAAGAATTTTGATTTAGATAAAACTTACCTTAATATGCACCAGGCTATTCTATCAAATGTATATTCTGACAAACTGTGTACTTTTAAGGAAGGTGCAGAGGTTTTAAAACTTATCACAAAAATTAAAAACTAATCTTTTGAATTAAATTTATATAGATAAGAAATTTTTATGAATAGTTGTATATGTATTGCACAGACAGTCAAAGAACTTAAGTTCCTTTTATCAAAATCAAATAAAGATTTATTAATTGTTCCGCTAGATTTAGAGGTTCAAATATTTTGCTTAAAAAATAATTTGAAATTTTTGAATCCGATTGATTACCTGGATAAACAATTCCATCAAAAAGCACTGGTAGAGTCTGAAAATCTTA